>Ga0255352_1000437_pt1 | contig 23408 bp, 13 predicted proteins | sample HBST0metaG_FD_189939 | JGI IMG/M metagenome (GOLD analysis project Ga0255352, IMG submission 189939) | Peat soil microbial communities from Stordalen Mire, Sweden - H.B.S.T0 | ecosystem: Environmental > Terrestrial > Soil > Wetlands > Peat | place: Sweden: Norrbotten County, Stordalen Mire...
CCATAGCCTTGGGAAATTTGGTGATCCTGGTCAGACGGGTGGGGATGCTCGTTTATTTCTGGAAGCAGTTTTATGGATTGCTCGAACGGGCTCACCTTGGCGCGACTTGCCAGCAGATTTCGGCCACTGGAATTCTGTTTTCAAGCGGTTTCGGCGCTGGGTCAAGCGCGGAGCGTTTGAGCGCATTTTCACTGCTCTGTCGGTGGATCCCGATTTTGAATATGTGATGGTGGATGGAACGATCGTTCACGTTCATCGCCACGGGCAAGGAGCAAAAGGGGGACCAAAAATCAGTCGATTGGCAAGAGCCGAGGCGGATTGACGACCAAGATTCTGGCGTTGGTCGATGCGTTGGGCAACCTGGTGGACTTCCGGCTCATGCCCGGACAACGCGGCGAAACTACGGGCGTGACTGCGCTGATCGAAGGAATCAACTTCAGCGCTTTCCTGGCAGACAAGGCTTACGACGCCGATTGGTTTCGCAACTACTTGCGACAGCGCGGCATCGAAGCCGTGATCCCGCCAAGAGCCAAACGGCTAACCCCGGCCACTTATGATGCCGAAAAATACAAGTGGCGACACTTGATCGAAAACTTCTTTCAAAAACTCAAAGAGTTCAGAGGTATCGCCATGAGAAGTTGTAAAACAGACTTGAGCTTCGCTGCCATGATCTATCTCGCCGCCACCGTCATCCGTACCAGATGAACGTCAACACACCCTAGGTTGTTGGCTGAGCTTTGCCCCAACCTCCACCGCCGGGCGTTTCCACCCGGATGACATCTCCTTTGCTGGCTATCAGACTGACTTTTCCTGGAACGGAGCTCCACTGGCCATTATGCAGCAGAGAAATGTGCCCCGGGGTTCCGTTCTCACCGCCCTGCAAGCCATAGGGGCCGATCTTCTGGCGGTCGGCCAGAAGAGTTACCTGTGCGTCGGTCAGAAGCTGCAGCTCACGAATCAGGCCATCGCCGCCGCGGAAACGTCCCTTGCCGCCTGAGCCACGACGATAGCCGTAGTGCACAACGCGGAAAGGGTAGGCATACTCGAGCGCCTCGACCGGCGTGTTGAGCGAGTTGGTCATGTGCATGTGTAAGCCAGAGATGCCGTCACGGTTGGGAAGCGCACCGGTTCCACCTGCTGTGGTTTCATAATAGGCAAATGGCGAGTGATGGCGTGGATCCATACCGCCGATGGTTAGATTGGTCATGGTGCCGCAGCTTGCCGCGGGAATGCGCTCGGGCAGAACCGATGCCAGGGCGTGCAGGAGCACATCCACGATGCGCTGCGAAGTTTCGACATTGCCTCCGGCAACCGGCGCTGGCAGTCTAGCATTGACGACCGATCCCTCCGGCGCAATCAGCGTCACTGGCCGCATCAATCCTGCGGTTGCCGGTGCTCCGGCGGGCAGAAGACAGCGAAAGACGTAGTACACGGCCGAGTAGGCAATCGAGAGTACAGCGTTGAGACTGTTTTCCACCTGCGGATCCGTACCCGTAAAGTCGACCTTTGCTGTTCCCTGTGCGGCATCGATGCTGAGACGCACATGAATGCGAATCGGCTTATCGCTGCTACCGTCGTCATCGAGAAAATCCTCGGCCTCGAAGACGCCGGAGGGCATGCGCGCGATCTCGGCGCGCGTCAGTCTCTCCGAATAATCGAATAATTCTTTGGCGAGGCTGTTGAGTAACGGCAGCGCAAATTTATGCATGAGTTCATGCAAGCGCCGCTCACCGATGCGGCAGGCGCCGATCTGCGCGCGCAAATCTCCTTCGCGCTCATGCGGGGTGCGCACATTTTCAAGCAGCGTGCGTAACAGCGAGGTGTCGGTGACGCCTCCGCGGACAAGAAGTACTGGAGGAATGCGCAGTCCCTCTTCGTAGATCTCCCGGCAGGGTCCCATCGAGCCGGGATAACGTCCGCCCACATCGGCATGGTGCGCACGTGCTGCCGTGTAGAAGATGGGCTTGTCGCTGTCGTCCGCAAACACGGCCATCACCATCGTAATGTCAGGCAGATGCGTGCCTCCGCAATAGGGGTCATTGAGAATGGCGATGTCGCCGCGGCCGAGTGGCACTGCGTTGATTGCTGCTCTGACTGACATCGGCATCGATCCCAGGTGAACCGGCATATGATCGCCCATTGCGATCACCTGACCATTGCCATCGAAGATGGCACAGGAATAATCACGTCGTTCCTTGATGTTCGGCGAGAAGGCGGTGCGCCGTAGCGCGGCGCCCATTTCTTCGGCGATGGAGTGTGTCATGCTTTGAAAGATCGACACATCAATCGGGCTGATGGACGAAAAGGCTTTTGAAATATCGCTGATAGAATTCATTGTGCTGCCACCTGGATGATTAAGTTGCCATGTTCGTCCACAAACACAGAGTCCGAAGGTTGAACTACGGTTGTGGTGCTGTATTCCGTTACGATGGCAGGTCCCGTGAAACAATCGCCTGCATGCAAAAGATGGCGAGCATAGACCAGCGTGGGGATCGGGTGTGAGTCAAACCACGTCGTCATCTTGTGGATTTGCGCCTGCGCGCCATTGCCCGGATGGAGTTCTTGATGAGGCAGGTCGCATGGCTCGGCCACGGCTGTGAAACGCACGCGAAGATTGACAATCTCCACCGGCTGCGATTCATCGGCATATCCATAGCGCTGCAAATGCACCTGGTGGAAGTGCGCGACCGCAGTGCTATCGGCAGGCACATTGACCTCGTATCCTTGACCTACATAACGCAGATCCAGCGAGCGAGTGATCTGGAAGTTCTGCTCTTCGTTGGCCACGGACGCGCGCCCCTGCGTTTCAAGTTCCAAGAAGGAGCTTTCGGGGATCTCGCCAGTCCATGGCAGCATCACTGTCTTTGACAGATCGCGTACGCTATCGGCCAGCAATATTCCCAGCGCCGAAAGCGCACCGGGCATGGGGGGAATCAACACGCGCGGAATAGACAGCGAACGGGCCAACGAACAGGCATGCAATGGACCTGCACCTCCGAAGGCAAGCAGCGTGAACTCGCGCGGATCATAACCGCGTTCCACCGAAATGACGCGAATCGCCTTTTCCATCGCGACTTCGGCCAGTTGCAGCGTACCTTGCGCAAAGTCTTCGATTGAGCCCAGGGCAGCGGCAACCGGCTTGGTGAACTGCCGTGTTCGCTCCAGATCGAGGCGCATCGAGCCACCGAGGAAGTTCTCCGGATCAAGCCGTCCAAGCAGCAGATTGGCATCGGTCACCGTAGGTTGCTCTCCGTGGCCGTAACAGATTGGCCCAGGTACGGAGCCAGCTGATTCCGGACCCACGTGCAGAATTCCTCCCTCATCGAAGTAGGCCAGTGAGCCTCCGCCTGCGCCCACGGTGTGAATATCGAGCATGGGGATGGCCACGGGCATTCCGGCAACGATGGATTCGCTGGTGATCGGCATACCGTTCTGCGTAAGGTCAATTAGAGAGACATCGGTGGAGGTTCCGCCCATATCAAAGGCAATGACCTTCGACATTCCCGAGAGCGCTGCCACGCGCATTGCGCCGATGACACCTCCGGCCGGTCCTGAAAGAACCGTTCGCACAGGTTCATCCGATGCGGTTTGCGCGGAGATGATGCCGCCCGAAGACTGCATCACATGCAGTTGAGGCCCAGCCAACGCCGCATATAACGAATGATCCAGATTGTTCAGATAGGTGCTCACCCTGGGCGCCAAATAGGCATTTACCACGATCGTTGAAGCACGCTCATATTCGCGAAACTCGGGAAGAATACGATGTGAAACAGAAAGTGGTAGGTGTAAAGGCGCAAGAGCTTCAGCCACCAACTGCTCATTGTGTGGATTGGCGAAGGAGAATAGCAGTGAGAGGGCCACGGCCTCCGCGCCGCTCTTTGTGATGGAATCCCGTAGCTGCTCGAGTTCTTCCGCCGTCGGAGTACGTAAGATGTTGCCTTCGGCCGTGGTGCGCTCTGGAACGCCAAAACGCAATGTCGGAGAAACCAGGCAGGGAAGCGGATCCAAAAACCAGTCATAGAGAGCGTGACGCGCCTGTCGTCCAATGGAAATGGTGTCTTCAAAACCCGCAGTGGTTACGAAAGCGACTCGTGCGCCTTTGCGCTCAAGCAGTGCATTGGTGCCGACCGTCGTTCCATGACGCACGGAGGCTTGCATGCCTGAGGAATTGGCATGAAGAACCGCTTTGAGAATGGCTTCTTCTGGATGGGCTGGGGTAGAAAATATCTTAAAAACCTTGAGTAATCCTTGGTCAAACGAAACACAGTCGGTGAAGGTTCCACCACTGTCAATAGCAATGCGCATGAGAATCTTTTCTCCTGTTCCTCTATCTTCGAGTCGTGCCGCTGCTACCGCGGTCTTGTTCTGGAATTAACTGGGCAGTCGTCCGCGCGTGTTCTGGCGAGCCCCGGAATATTTTTCAAAATTCGTGCCCAAACTCGAAGAAACGCCGATCTTGAGTCCTGTGAAATTAATGATCATAGTGCGTTCTATGGTCCGGCGCATATGATCGGCAGCTTTTTGCCGCGCGAGGTCTGGCTTGTGTGCGCGAATGGCCTTGACTATCTCTCGGTGCTCATTGGCCAGCTCCACGCCGTAGCTATCCATCGAAATAACTTGGTAGAAGTAGCGGATCAGGCGCGCTTGAATGTTGGCCGTGATTTCGGCAAACATCTCGTTGCCGCTGGCCGCAGCGATCTCGATATGTAAATTCTGGTTCCACTCCAGGAAGGTGTAGTAGCTGGTACGCTGGCCCTGATGATATTCGTAATTGGCCCATTTTTCGATGGTATGAATCTGCTCGGAAGTAGCACGTTCTGCGGCGAGGGCTGCAACTGCTGGGTCGATGACGAGCAGCACCTCATGAAGACTGCGAAACTCAGCCACAGTCAGCGGTGCAATGAAGTAGCCGCGGAAAGGCTCGATGAGCAGAAGCGATTCTTCCTGGAGGTGACGGCAGGCTTCGCGCACGGGAGTGCGGCTGGTCTGATAACGGCCGCACAATTCGGCCTCCGATACAGCGGCGCCAGGAGCGTATTCTCCACTGATAATGTCAGTGCGCAAGGCGGTGTAAACGCGTGCTGATTCGGTCATGGTTGTATACCTAGGATGAGATTCGGATATATGACCTGTATACAATGCCAGATTGTCCATGATAATGCAAGAATCGAAAACGGTGAATTCCTGCAATTTGTCGAGAAAAACGCCGGAAAATCCAGTATTTGATACGCACATAAAGATCACATAAAGATTATTGACTTACATGTAAATATGCAATATAACGAAGCAACCACCGGCTCTCGGTGGGTTTGACCTTGTCTTTTACGCAGCGAATATAACGACGCGGCAAACGTGCCAGTACGCTTGCTGCGAAGGAGAAAATTATGCGGGTTCGAACTTTGTTGCGCGTATTTGCACTTGTTCCAGGTTTATTGGGGTGGGGCGCACTACCGGTGTGTGCGCAGGCCAGTTCTGCAGATATTCAGGGGCATGTCATCGATGCCTCAGGTAGCGCCATAGCTGGAGCAAAAGTTTCCCTTCGTAACATGGATACCGGTGTAACTTCGTCGACGATCGCGACGGATGGAAGTTATAGCTTTCCTGCTGTCAATCCCGGTCATTATGCGCTGAATGTCACGGCCACAGGCTTTTCCGCGGCAATCGCCTCTGGCCTCACGATTCAGCTCGGCATGCACGTGCAGCAAGATATACGACTGCAGATCGGAAATACCACGGAGCTGGTAACCGTAACCGCCGAGGCTCCCTCTGTCGATACCACCAGCAACGCCGTCGGTTCGGTGATTAGTAACGTGCAGATCAACACGCTCCCAGTCAACACGCGGCAATACCTAAATCTGGCGCTACTGATGCCTGGAACTAGCCAGGATGCTTCGCGCACGTTTTACAACAACGTGCAAATCGGTGGCGGCGTTAGCTACTACGCCAACGGCTTCCGCGTTGACGGTGTCTCCAATAACTGGGCTGAAATGGGCGAGCCACGCCAGAACTTTCCCGAAGGTTCCATTCAAGAATTCAAGGTCGATATCACAGAATACCCTGCTGAGTACGGCCTATCGGAAGGCGGCCTTGTTACAAGCGCCACAAAAAGTGGAGCCAATGCATTTCACGGTGAAGTCTTCGAGTATTTTCGAAACCAGAATTTGAATGTGCTCAACAGCTTTCAGGAGAAGACGAAACAGTCAGAAGGAACTGGAACGCCGCCCTTCCTGCGCAATCAGTTTGGCGGGGATATCGGGGGACCGATTATCAAAAATCGCACCCATTTTTATTCGGCTTATGAGCGCACCCAAACCGACGATTCTTATACGATCTATACGGCTGAACCGCAATACTATGGCACTTTAGCTGGAACCTTCGATAAACCAAGTTACGACCAAATGCTAACCGGGCGCGTTGATCACCAGATCAATAATGCTCAGGCAATCTTTTTCCGCTATGCGCAGGAGTGGAACAAGTGGTCGGCACAGGGATGCAGCGGGAGTTCTGAATACAACTGCTACGATGGCTTGATTCCACGCCTTTCTGTAGTCGGCGGACACACCTGGACGCTCTCGGAAAGCATGTTGAATGATTTCCGTTTCCAATACGCGCGCGCGGCCTACGAATTGGGGCCACATGGTTCCTCTATTCCTACGAATCCCAAGAAGATATCGGAGTCGACTTTAGATTCGCTGGCACGTGGATATAGCTTCCCCAGTTTCAGCTGGGGCTTCGGCTACGCCGAGGTCGGCCTCGAGCAACGTTATGAGGCACTCGACACCTTTACCCGGGAGCACGGAAAGCACTCGTTCAAGGCTGGCTTCGACATCAGCGTTATTCCTTTCACCGACGTTACCGCGACGAACTACAACGGCACTTATGTTTTCAGTACGGACCAGTATTTCGATCCCAATGACGCGACCTCACTGGCGGCGCTGACCAATGCAACCAGCTTCACGTCGGCAACACCTTCGCTTTCGAATACGGAGTACACCCGTCAGGTGGGGTTCTTTGCTGAGGACTTTTGGAAGGTGCGGCCGAATCTCACGGTCGATCTCGGCGTCCGCTGGGATCGAGAGTTCGGCTCATTTAACGAACAATTGGCGGGAACCAGCCTGCCCTCCAAAATCTCCTATATGGGCAATCCCGGAGATCGTGGCGACAGAAACAACTTCGCTCCTCGTATCGGTTTCTCATTTGATCCGACCGGCGGCGGCCAGAACGTGCTGCGCGGAGGTTTCGGCATCTATTACGGAAACGTCCAAACCTTGCAGAACTTCAGCGAATTGCGCGATCTGGCGTCGTGTAATGTCTCGCTCGTCAGTCCATCCTATCCGAATCCCTACAACGGCGGTACGGCGTCGGAGTATTGCTCGACGGCAGCGCCAACAGTTACTGTCCTTGGCTCGAACATTCAGAATCCTTACTCAGAGCAGGCCTCACTGGGGTTCTCCCACGAGCTTTCCAAGAATCTGACCTTGAACGTGGATGGTCTCTACACACATGTGCTGCGCGATTATCGCAACGTCGATAAGAACTACCCGGTCGACGGAACGCGACCTGATTCCAACTTCAAACTTGTGAACATGCACATTCCCGAAGGCGCTGGCAAATACGGCGCTCTCTATGCCCGCCTCGACAAACGGCTTGCCAACCGCTATTTCTACACGGTTTCCTATACGTATTCCTCCTCGCGCGATAACAACCTGCAGGGGACTTTGGTGAATTACAGCTATCCGCAGCTCGACTGGGGTCCGAGCAACATCGATCGCCGTCATGCTTTGGTAGCGAGCGGCGGGTATAGCCTACCTGGCGGGGTGTTGGCTGCCGGTATGCTCACGCTGCGTTCCTCCATGCCATTTAGCGCCTACTCGAGTTCCACGAACTCTGATGCAACCACGCAGTACGTTTCAGGCACCTCGCGGAATCAGGGAAATCGCAGTCTCAGCCTAGCCACAATCAACACCTACCGTACTACCTACGGGCTTTCGGAAATCTCGGGTACCGACAGCACCGCTTACGACAGCCTCGATCTGCGCGTTTCCAAGAGCTTCTTCGAACGTGGGAGCAAGAGCCTGAACATTGTTGCTCAGGTGTTCAACGTGACCGGCCACGAAAACTTGTCCTCGATCACCACTAGCGCCAAATCGAGTTCTTTCGGCAAGGCCACGAGCGCGGGCAACGATCAGCAGGTCGAACTTGCTGCTCACTTCAACTTCTAACCATGAAAGGGAGGTGTGATGACGCAATCTGAAGTCTTTCGGTTTGCAGGCCGAGTCTGCCGAAGTACAACTTGGTTTTTGGGCATGGCTATTGTCGGTGGAGGTGCCATCCTGGCCTTTGCTCAGCAGCTGACGCCGGCTCATCCCGCAAGCGAAAAGCTTCAGGCCTCCGCGCTTCTCAAACATCTTCCGGACGCAGCACGTGTTCAAATCAGCCAGGAACAGGCAGTATCGCTTGCGATGCTGCCTGTCTCCTGTATCGAAAATCCTCAACAGGCTCCAAAGAACGGCAGCGAGTATCTCTGGAGTTATGATGAAGCTCCTCATATCCCGGCAGGCTACGAGAAGTCGCATGCTTTTTATGGTTGCTACGATTGGCATTCTGCGGTCAACTCGCTCTGGGCGCTTCTGGTGCTCTCGCAGCGTTTTCCCCATATGCCTGTCGATTCGATGATCCGCGAAGAGCTAAAGAATCACCTCGGCGCAGACAACATTGCCAGCGAGGTGAAGTTTTTCCAGAACGCTAAGGATTTCGAGAAACCCTATGGCTATGCATGGCTGCTTAAGTTGCAGGCTCAGCTCGGCCAATGGCCCGACCCACAGGGCAAAGTCTTGGCTGGCAATCTCAATCCTTTGGCCAAACTCTTTCGCGAGCGACTGGTTGTCTACTTCGCTGAACTGCCCTACGCCATGCGTTCCGGCATGCACCAGAATACGGCTTTTGCGATGAATCTGGTTCTGGATGCAACGGATCTGCAACCGGATGCAAAGTTGCGCGCGGCCGTTGTTCAAGCCGCCAATCGTTTATTTCTGCAGGACACCCACTGCCCAACTGCGTACGAGCCCGGAGGCACGGAGTTTCTGTCTCCCTGCCTGACGGAGGCCAAGCTGATGGGCCGCATTCTCGGCCCACAGCAATTCGCTGCTTGGCTTGACCGCTTTCTGCCTCCGGCCGACGCGGAGGAGTTTCGTCCTCTGCTCCACGCCGTCGATGTCAGTGGCATAACCTCGGAGGAAATGCTACCCGGTAAATCACACCTGATCGGGTTAGCCTGGCAGCGTTCTGAGGCGATGCTTTCGATCACCGCTGAACTGCCTCCCGGCGATCGCCGGATTCCTGTACTACGACGAATTGCTGCACTGAACGCACAGAATGGCATGGATGCTCTGTTGCAGGCCAATTACTTGGGTTCGCACTGGTTGGCAACCTTCGTCGTGATGTACATGGAAACGGAGTTCCGTCACGTTCCTCTGCTAAGACAGCCTTCCTAGGACGATGGCTAGGTTTGGCTCCGTCAATCAGTTGTTAGATGTTCTTGCATGCGAATACAGAGTGGAGAGTCGATGAAAAGTTTTCTGTTCAAATGCACTGCCTTGGTGCTAGTCACAGCAGTATGGGCTCATGCCGCAGAGACTTCTGCAGCCGCGAAGACCTCCGAGAGCGAAACCCTACTTGAAAACCCATTTCAGCTTGGCTTAATCCTGCAGGACACGAACGGCGATCAGATTGCGGACGCGGTCTGCGGTTCGATCGTGGTTCCCGTGCATGCCACGGAGGAGGAGAATTCAGCGGCAGCCAATCTGGCGGCACGCATCGGCTATGAAACTTCGGCGCTGACCCTGCCTCTCGTGGTGACCTCGGCGCCGCAAGTAGCCCGAGCGGGGTGCAAGAGCCAGTCTATGATCTGGATCGGTGCTGCGTTGCCCGAAGCAGAACGCACACGGCTGCTTCGATGGACGCGCCAACTCGGTCCCGGCGAGGGAGGTATTTACGCGGTCAAGGATGGGTTGACGCTTCAGGCACACGACGCTGTGGGCATGCTGGCTGCCGGCGATGCACTGGCCGCGCGCGCTCCCTTTGCCTGGTCCGTGCCCGGAGCGAAACTGAATACACTGGCGAAGACGCTGACCGAGGCGCTGCAGAAGGCCAACCTGAAAGTCTCGGCGCAGCTTGCAGGCATCACATATCTGGCTCATAGTGCCGGCGTTCATGAGGCGTTGATCACGCTCGATGGTACGGTGGAGACCGCGGCTGTCGTCAAGGCTCTGAAGCCGGAGGACACTTCGCAGGCCTTACATCAGTTCGCTGTGCACGAAGCGCAAGTCATGGTGAACGATGCGGCAATTTCCGTGGCTGGTACGGCGGCGGTGGCGTCGACTGGCCTGCCAGCAGCGCCTGGGGACGAGGAGTCCGGCCGCAACCTGGACCTGGGACGGCTTTACACCATAAAGGGATTGTTGACAGGAAACCCAAAGATGTTGATCCCTTCCGGAGTTGCCTCCAAGCTGTACGTGCCGGCCGGCACGCCTGGTGTCGAGATTGCGAACCTGGCCGCACGCATGGGGCTGGAGACGACTGGGCTCACGCTGCCACTGGCCGAGCCGCTTTCCGGTGTCAGTCCTTCGCAGATCAAAACTCTCGCCGTTGTCTCGGGCGATGGTGAGATTCGCACGCGGATCGAGGATGTCTTACACGCGCCGGGCAATGTCGATCTCTCGAAGCTCACGCATGTCTCCTCGCCGTCAGCCGATGCCACGTCTCTTGCTTCGGGAGAAGGCGAGCTACGCGTGGTCGATCAGGCTTTCGAAAAACAAGGAAGCTTGCTGATCCGCGGCGATGAGGCTGGCATCGTGGCCGCGACGCAATATGCTGCGCAGCGGCTGCCCTATCTTTGGGAGCCGGAGAAAAAATATGCGTCCATCGAAGAGATACGCGATGACCTACGACACTTCTTTTCGCTGCGTTCGAGCATCGGGCAGGCTTCCGCTTCGCTGTATCTGCTGAATCGCTGGCTCAATGAGCTGAAACAGGTCGAGGCCGGCAAGAAGCTCGATACAATCACTGCTGAAATCGCTGTCGATGAGGCCGATCCTGCGCTCAAGTCCTACGTCGAAAAGCTCATCGCTTCGCGGGTAACAGCCGCTCATATCAATGTACAGACCGGCAGTCTGCATGCTGGGTTGAAGTGTTGCGAAGCCGATCCGCAGCAACATCGTGACTCGCAGGTTGTGCCCTTTCACCAGGCCACGCCGACCATCGCAGAAGACATTACGATTCCGTGGGAAGGAACGCGCCTGCTTGATGTCGTGCGCGGCAGTGCACATCATCTTGCCCCCGATCAGGAGATCTCGCTCGAGGCACGCGTGAGTGAAAGCCCTGAGGAGCGAAAGGCTCTCGAAAACAAAGTGCGCAACATCCTTGTACAGGCCGGCGCTTCTGAAAAGCGCGTGCATGTGCAGGTATTCAGCGCCTATAAGCAGGGCTACAGCTGGCTGACGGAGAGCATCATTCCGCAATTGAAAGGTAAGGCTGTCGACCACATTGAAATCGAATTTGCGCCATATTCCGATCCGCAGAAGCTTTCGTCACTCGGATCGCCATCGCGCTGGGTGCAACAGATCTATCCGGTCGATGAAGTGATGGCCAAGCAGCTTGCGCTTCCCTTGGCCAAAATCACATTCAAGAAGATGCCCGCTGCTGACGGACCTACCTATCGTGTGCGGGCTTATGCGGCTGACGGTCATGAACTGCTACGCGACGAGTTCACGGTGAGGCTTGCGCAGCATCCTTATAGCAACCAGTTTGAGCACTACGACCACGTAAATGTGGAAACGGGCTCTGTTCGCCTCACCGCGGCCGGACGTGTGTTGTTCGATCAACGCATTGAGACCGACCCGGAGATATTCTGGAAGAGTTATCAGACCAAGATTCTTCCTAGTATCTACAACTACATTTTGGCGCAGAATGACGGTAAGCCCAAGACCGAATATCAGCCGCTCTTTGATACGCTGCGCGTCTCGTTTCATCTGAGCGAACCGGACTATAAGATCGGCATCGACGAGGAGAGGATATCCGCGCTCGAAGCGCTGCAGGAAGATACGCTCTTTTCTACGGAAAATTTCTTTTATATGCTCGGCAATGCCGAGTCGAATGGACTCATGGATTACATGGGACGCGTGATTCCCGTGGCCTATCCTTCGGAAGAAGGACGTGACGGACACGTGCGCGTGGAGTTCTACGCCAAGGATGCGGCACATCCCAAGGTACGCCTGGCCTGGAAGGAAACAGCCGATACACCGGAACAGGAGTACAAGCGCGACCTGCCGATGGTGCATACCGAAGATCCGCGCCTGGTGGCGGCACGACTGCGCGCCGGTGCAGATGGCATCGAGTCACTGACGTGGAGTTTGCACGTCGATGCCCGTTCAGACAGCTTTGAACAGTGGCGCAAGCTTGTGCCCGAAGAGCAGCTTGCACACACAGCGCTCTTTGCCGAGCAATGTAGCGCCGAGTTACACGAGGCCGAGCAACTTCATGCCGCCGGACTCTATCGCAATGAATTGGCCTATCCGCATCTTCAACAGCTCGCGTTCGAGTTTAACCTTCCTCTGGCCTTTCATCCGCACGAGTATACCAAGCCTGAAGCGGTGACCGCCACCTTTGCCGTGAACGCATCTTCTGTGGCCCGACCGCAGATCACCGATTTCGCGCCTGTACCGCTCAAAAGCGACGGTCGCTTCGTACAGTGGGAACATCCGATCGGACCCAGCGAAAGCGAGCAACTGCTTGCGCGTCTGTCGACTTATCCCGGGGTCGATGTCTACTGGATGGGAAGAACATATCTGGGGAAGAACATCTGGGCGGCGGACATCTTATTGCCCACGCCGTCGGCGCTGCGTTCGATGGCCAAGGAGACAACCCTGAAAGCCGCGATCGTTTACTCCGGTCGCCAACATGCCAACGAGGTTTCAAGCACCAGCCATCTGTTCCGGCTTGCCGAGCAACTTGTTACCGATCCAGCTACGCGCGCTTCACTCAATCGTACGAATGTCGTTCTTCATCCGATCACGAACGTTGACGGCGCCGAGTTGTCGATGGAGCTTGCAAAGATCACACCGGATAACATGCTGCATCCCGGTTATCACGCTTCGCTTACGGCCGATCTTGTGACCGCACAGTGGGAGAAAGATCCTCTCTATCCGGAATCGCGGACGCGCGCGCAATTATGGAATGCTTGGTTGCCGGATGCTTTTCTCAATCCGCACGGTTACCCGTCACACGAGTGGGTTGAGCCCTTCTCGGAGTATGCCGGTTGGGTCATTACGCGTACCCAGGCTGAATCAGGCCGTGCCTGGTGGATTCCCCGTGGGTGGTTCACGAGTTTGAACTATCTAAAAGATGCAGACCATCCGCAAAGTGAAACTGTGGCATTGGCATTGCGCGACTACATCGTCAACAGCATGAACAAGCTACCCGACATCCTGGCGATGAATGAGCGCATGAACAAACGCTACTTCCGTTACGGACAGCAGTGGGATGAGCGTGACTTCCAACAACCGATCTACAAGGGGGTTCGCATCTATATGGCTCAAGCAGGCATTCAACCTGAGCCTTCGGCGCCAAGCTTCCTTGCACGCTATCCCGACATCACCTATGACGACGGATACACCGAAGCTCCGGATGAAACCGCTTATGGCGATTGGCTGAAGCTGGTGGCTTCTGCTGGCCTTGCTTACGATCACGCGCACCTGCAGTACCTGACCGACGCGAAGATGAAAATCCGGCACACACAGAAGGAGTTTTTCGAAAGCGTGAATTGGAAAGAAGAACGCGAGCGTCCCATGCTGCCTGCTGACATAGATCAGTTGGATCACCAGAAGTAGAATCCGGGGCAATTCACGCATTTGGAAGAGTGTGTTGATGAATCTTACTGCGTTATCACCATCTCGCATCCAGGACCGTCCCTTTGCTTGGTTGCGGGATGCCAATCCTGAGCAGCACCGTGCGCTATTGGCGGCAGCACTCGGATGGATGCTCGACAGCATGGATGTCATGCTGTATGCCTTGTTGGTTTCGCATATCCGCGCCGATCTTGACCTGACTGCGGCCGATGCAGGCTTTATTATGTCGGCGACCTTGGTCTGCGCAGCTATTGGCGGAATTGCCTTCGGGTGGATGGCCGATAAATGCGGGCGAACTCGTGCACTTACCTATAGCATTCTCGTTTATTGTGTCTGCACCACAGCCTGCGCGCTGGTCCATACTCGTTCTCAACTCCTGATCTGTCGTATGTTCCTCGGCCTGGGCATGGGGGGAGAATGGGCGGCTGGTGCAGCACTTGTTGCCGAAACATGGCCGGGCAAATATCGTGCCCGCGCACTAGCTCTGGTGCAGAGCTCCTGGGCAATCGGCTATGGACTCGGTGCTGTGATCGTTGCACTCGTACTGCCTCACTTTGGCTGGCGTTTGGTCTTTCTTGCTGGCATACCGCCAGCCTTTGTCACCATATGGATCCGTAGCAAGCTGCGTGAGCCGGAACGCTGGAAAAAAAGTGCCGGCACCGGTTCGGTTTGGCAGCTCTTGCACGGCATCTCCGGCTGGCATCTATTCGTAATTACCATTACGAATGCAGCTACGCTCTTTGCCTGGTGGGGACTCTTTTTCTGGGTACCGTCGTACCTCTCGATGCCTACCTCGCAAGGAGGCCGGGGTCTCAATATTGTGCAAACCTCCACCTGGACCATCATGATGCAGGTCGGTACATTCTTCGGTTATAACTGCTATGGATGGTTGGCAGATCGATTAGGGAGAAAGTGGGTCTATATCGGTTATCTCTGCATGGCCGCGATCGTCGTCCTGTTCTATGCCCACGCTACGAGCAGTACAGTCCTCCTTTTGCTGGGGCCGGTGATTGGCTTCTGGGGATCGGGCTACTTCAGTGGATTTGCCGTGATTGCCAGCGAACTGTTTCCAACCTCGGTCCGCGGAACTGCCATGGGCATAGCTTACAACATTGGAAGAATTGTTAGCGCGGCTGCGCCTATGTTGGTGGGCAGAAGCTCGGATCTGCACGGTATGGGCTCCGCGCTGAACATTACCTCACTTTCTTTTGCTGCAGCAGCGGCCATGGCTGTATTGATTCCTGAAACCCGTGGGCGTGCGCTCGACTGAGCAAGGACGCATCGTGCGGAATCTCTAAAGAGTAAAGGAGATCCCCCGGCAGAGCCTCTCAATTACCCACAACTCTGACAGGTCGGGGTCGGTATTTACGGAAGAGATACGGTCTCAAGCGAGGTACTTTGCAGAGCGGCCTGATAGGAAGTGAACTGCCGTCATGGAAGAAGCAGCGAAGCGGGCAATCGAGCCGGAGTTTAGTGGCGACCAAGACTGGATCGAGCAGGAATTGGCGGCTTCGAAGTTGCCGGATGCGCGACTGGAGAAGCGGCTGCGCCATCTGGTGGAGCAGTTGCCAAAGGGGTGGGACGTAGCGTATCGCGTCTGATACCAATTTGACAACAAACATAGAGTAATGTCCCCTCTATTAATAGAGGGCAAACTGATGCGTAATCCGTCCTCTTTGAGTCCCTGGTTCACGGTGGAACAACTTGTCGCCTGGGTCAAGGAGGCTCCGGACAAAACGGCCTATCAGCGACGGTTGGCGATCTGGCTTACCCATGCGGGGCCGTTCGCTGCGCATCGCGTGGCCGACCTGCTGGCGGTTTCAACGCAGGCGGTTTGGAAGTGGGTCGGCGAATACAACACACTTGGCCCCACAGGGCTCGATCGCAAAGGGTGCGGTGGAAGACGCTGGGGGCTGATGAGTTTGGATGAGGAACGAGCCTTCCTTGCCGAGCATCTGGCACAGGCCGAAAACGGCGATCTGCTCACCGCCAAACAGCTTGCTTCCGCGCTCCAGAAAAAGCTCGGGAAAGAGGTTTTCATCGACAACATCTACGGTCTTCTGCACCGTCACGAATGGCGCAAACTGACTCCGCGTCCTCATCACACTAAGCAGGACGCCGCGCTGGTCGAAGCCTTCAAAAAAAACTCCCTATAACGCTCGAAACCATAGCTCAGAGCCTTCCTCCTGGTACTCGGATGCGTGTGCTGTTTCAAGACGAGGGGCGTTTCGGATGCATCAGCGACGCACGAAGCTGCTGGGCGCCGCTGCCGCTGCGGCCTTCGGTGAGCAGTCAACTGGTCCGCGAATATGTCTATGCTTATGTGGCCGTGAGTCCCACCGATGGGCAAATGTCTTCGATGATTCTGCCCTGGGTCGATGCCCGCTTGATGAGTATCTTTCTGGCCCAGACTGTGGCGCAATTTTCCAACGAATATTGTGTCATGTTTTTGGATGGAGTCGGTTGGCATAAGGCACAGGAACCAGGGCCGACGCATATAAATGTCAATAGATAGCTATATGCAGGGAGCGAGGGATTTGTAAGAAGGGGAGATGGACAAACCCCTGAAGTATTTGCAGAGTTGCGCGATCCACGGGTGGAACGGAACCGGGAACATCTTCTGGAAGAGATACTTCTGATCGCCATAGCGGCGGAGCGGAGAGTTGGAACAACATCGCCGATTACGGGGAGGACAAGCGGGAGTGGCTGCAAACTTTCCTGACGCTTCCGTCAGGCATCCCGTCGCACGATACGTTCAACCGGGTGTTTGCGGCGCTGGACCCGGAGGAGCTGGAACGCGGCTTTGGGGCGTGGGTTTCGTCGCTCGCCAAACTGACTGCGGACGAAGTGGTGGCCATCGACGGCAAGACGCTTTGTGGCACGCGCGAGGCAGGGAAAAAGACCTTGGTCCACATGGTTTCGGCTTGGGCCAGCGCTAACAACCTGGTGCTGGCACAGCGCAAGGTCGATGAAAAATCCAACGAAATTACGGCCATTCCGAAGCTTCTGGATGCGTTGGAGTTGGCAGGAACCGTGGTGACTAGAGCGGTTCTCCAATTTCCGTAGAGTCTCTGGCTGTGTGCAAGGTGGTTTTTTCTTGGGAAAAAAACCACTCAGAGGTTGTGCTTTCCCTCTATACCAATTGGAGAACCGCTATATCGACGCGATGGGCTGCCAGCGCGAGATTGCCAGTCGGATCATCGACAAAAAAGCCGACTATGTGCTGGCGGTCAAAGATAATCAGGGTCTGTTGGCCGAACAGGTCTGAGATTCGTTTCTGTTGTTGACCGCAGAGGCGGTCAGCGAAGAAATCGACTGTGGCCACGGGCGGGTTGAACAACGCAAGTACTCGGTGATTACCGACCTGAGCCTGATTGAAAAAGCGGCTGGATGGGCTTCGTTACAGGGGTTGGTACGCATCGAAAGCGAGCGTTACCACAAGGCCACAGGCAAGACCGAGCGCGAAATCCGCTCCTACATCACCAGCCTCAAGCCGGATGCTGCACGGCTGAACTCGGTGATCCGCCAGCACTGGAGCATCGAAAACAAGCTGCATTGGGTACTGGACGTGGGCTTCAGCGAAGACCTGGACCGAAAACGTGCCGGCCATGCCGCGCAGAACTTTTCCATCCTCAATCGCATCGCCCTCAATCTGCTCAAACAGGACTCCACTTTCAAACGTGGCATCAAGGGAAAACGACTCAAGGCCGCATGGAACCTCCCCTACCTGCTCAAATTGTTGGGTATTTGATATGCGTCGCCCCTGGAGATTCCCTCACGGCAATCTCCATCGCTTGCGCGGAGGATATTGTCTTGACAGCTTCCGACCTGTTCGCTGCCAATCACGCCGGTGCCGATAGGCTACTGCGGACGGAACCGCAGGTTCACTTCATGACGAATTCATGTTGAACAATCGTTGAATCAGCTTCATGTCACATTCCCTTTGCGCATATCCGTTGCACCAGTGGCCACGAAGATGCGCGTGGCCGCGCCCACGCCCAAGCACACGCTACACCGAATGCCGCAAGTTGTCGCGCAACTCGACTCCGTCAAGCGCCGCGATCAGCCGCCGCAACTCTGCCGCATCGAAGCCCGGCTCGACCTTGATACGAAGACCCGCAACGAGCACAACCCGAAACTGCCCACTCGCCTCCATGCTCCTCGCTCGCTTCAAGCCTGGCCGCGACGCAACCTCCTCAACGATCTCGACCGGAACAATCTCCTGTCGCGATTCTGCTATGCGCTTGCGCCACGTATCCAGCGTATGCACGCTCAACCCATGCGCCACGCAAAATTCCTTGCGCCCCAGTCCACTCTGCTTGTACTCTGAAACCAGACGCTCGACCTCCGCCCGGCTACGCCGACGAATTCCTGCTCCTACTCCATTTGCATCCATGCCTCAACTTCAACACAGATCAAAAGACAACGGAAGAATGGGGGTTGCTCGAATGCATACTGTCGAACGGCCAAACCCAACAGGTTCTGTCAGCATGACCAGCCCACAACTTTGCACACTTTCGTTGGCCAGCGCCTTTTCACAGCGCACCGCTCCATTTTGACTAGAGATGTTTTCTACCAGAAATAGGTGGCTTCCATCTTCGGCGTTCCTGGCTCGCCATCGATAATCTGCGTGCTGAGCACAATCTCCATATTTTTGCGACTGCCCGCGCTGCGCATGGCTTGTGCCAGGTCGTCCTGATTGGCGATAAACTCCGCCGCGGCAATCGTGCCGCCCAATCCCACGCCCGCCGCCACAATGGTCAGTTTGCCGGTTGTCGCGTCGGTAAAGCGTGCAATAAGCGCGTAGTCGCCATAGTTATTGGTGTTAATCTGCTGCTGACGGCTCACCATCCACTTCATCGGCGCGGGGTGCGCGCTGTCGACAATGCCAAACTCGGTCATCTCCGGGTTGTTGGCAAATCGATAGCGCAGCGACTGCGTCAGCCGCAGCGTCCAAACATTGTCGAACGCACCAATAAGAATGGTGGGCCCGTTGCGCAGGTCCAGCAGCGAGGTGGTGCTCTCGCCTTTCAGGCTGTACTTCTTCCCATTGGTTTGCAGCACGTTGCCGATCTTGATAATGGGCCCGAGGTCGTCGATCACCACGGTCGTCAAATTGCTCTTCAGGGTAATCTGGCGGCTCAGGTTGGTCGCATCCCGCAGGGTAATCGCCGGATATTGACTCTGGTCGGCCACGCACAGCAGCACCGGCTCGCTGGTGCCGAATACCGGCCCCCAAAAAGAGTCGGGCGGGGAGGGGCGTGGAATTGTCTTCCAACATAAAAACGCGCCTGCTGCCAGCAGAACCACCACCGCCAAAATGGCCGGGATCAGCACCTCGGGGCGCAATAGCCACTGCCTTGTTCGGACCACGGGCAATTCCGTCGGAGTCGTCACTATCGCTGCCGGCTGGGCTTCTTCGTTTTCCTGCGCGGCGTTCGGCCAGTGAAAATGAGGAATATAGGAGCCGGAAGGCAAAGAAATGCGCAGCTCATTTTCGTGCCCGGGATCCTGGTAGTACTGCGCAATGCGTTTGCGAAGCTCGGCCGCTGTCACCCGCACAATGGAGTCGGACCCAGTGTCGTAATCCGCTTCGCGGCCAAAAACCTCCACGCCCAGCGTACGTTCCTTCAGCGGTTCGGTTTGCCCGGAGACTGTCTGCTCTACCACGAACTTCAAAAACGAGGGAATCCTCTTGCTGTGGTTGAAGTAGGAGCTGCCCAGCAGTCGGTCCAACTGCTCGCGAATCGCAGCCGCGTTCTTCTCCGCGTGTTCCGTGTGATTGTCTTCTGCCAAGTCCACTGATATCACGCCTTTATCCGCACCATCATTATAGCTGTGTCGATTTCCCGCCCGCAGGACAGGCACCTACCGGCCCGCGACAGTCTCACGGCAGCCGCATTTGGCCCGTGAACCCCATTGCATCGCCTCCAGCATCCTGTTTTCGAACCCATCGAGTGTCGCCGCACGGCGCTGATATGTTGTTGATTATAAGGAGTATGATAAAAAATTTAACATGTTAAGTACCCCTCGCTTCTCCGAAAGTACCTTATCAATCGTGATTTCACTCCACTACAACTGCACTGCTCTTGAGAATTCCGATCTCACGAGCCCTATCGCAGACCGCGCACCGGGTAGGAAGCATCGAAAATCCCGGGGATTGCGCAACAAAGAAGTGCGGAAGGCAAAAGATGCGGACTTCAGAAGCCTATTTGAAGGAGGAACCACAAGTGAAATGCATCAAGCATCGAATCTCTGGAATTGTAGTTGCGGCCATGCTGCTGTTCCTGTTCGCTCCGTGCGCCAGATCCCAAACAACGTATGGGACAATCTTTGGCACAGTGACAGACGCGACCGGAGGCGTAGTGCCGAACAGCACGGTGCTCCTTACCAACCTGAGTACAGCCGACGTACGAACGGCCATCAGCAATGAGGCCGGTCTTTACCGCTTCGTCAATGTGCCTCCGACGCGCTATCGCATCGACGTCACACAAAGCGGCTACAAACATTTCACCCGCTCGCCCATCGCGTTGGAGGTACAAAGCACCATTCAGGTCGACCTGGCTCTGCAAATCGGCAGCGCCTCCGAATCGGTCAACGTCACGGCGGAAACGTCCCTCTTGCAACCCGCCACGTCGTCCATCGGCTCTGTCGTCGATGAGCGGGAAACCAACGAACTGCCTCTGAACGGCAGAAATCCTATGAGCCTCACCGCCCTCGTGCCCTCCGTCATTCCCCAAGGCAAGTCGTCGCAAAGCCCCACCGGCACCAATCCCTTTGGATGGGGAAACTACCAGATCGGCGGTGGCATAGCTGGACAAAGCGCCACCTATCTCGACGGCTCTCCGGTCAATGCGGCGTATATCAACCTCACCGCCCTTATCCCCACGCAAGACTCCCTGCAGGAGTTCAAGGTACAGACCAATGTGCTTCCTCCCGAGTATGGAGCCTTCGCCGGCGGCGTCATCAACTTCACCACCAAGTCCGGCTCCAATGCTCTGCACGGCAATGCGTGGGAATACCTGCGCAATAAGGTGTTGGACGCCAACACCTATTTCAGCAATCAGGCTGGGTTGGAAAGACCCGCATTCACGCAAAACCAGTTTGGTTTCAACCTGGGTGGCCCAATTTACATCCCGGGTCTTTATAACGGACACGATAAGTCCTTCTTCTTTGTAAACTGGGAAGGTTTTCGTCTTCGCAAGGGAACCACGTACACTGAAACGGTACCTACCGAAGACGAGCGTTCAGGCAATTTCACCGGAATCGCCAACACCATTTACGACCCGTTGACGACCTGTGGCGATACCGATACGCGCTCTCCCGCCTGCGGCACAGGGATGGCCCAGTACGACAGAACAGCTTTCAGCGGCAACCTGATTCCCACCAAACGGCTCAATCAAACTGCTCTTGACCTGTTGAAGTACTATCCCCTCCCCAACACCACTGGCAACGCTGACGGCACCAACAATTATGCTGCCAACTCCAGCGCCGGTGGCAACAACGACGAGCTGGTCGCGCGCATCGACTACAACGTGTCGCCCAAGCAGCACATCAGCGGCCGCTACACCTACTGGACCAACTTCAACCTGCCCACCGATCCCAACAAAAACGGCATCTGCGATGGAGCCTGCGCAGAAAACTTCAACACCCACAACTTCGTGCTGGCCGACACGTATGCTTTCTCGTCCACGTCCATGCTCGACCTGCGTGTCAGTTATCAGCGGTTTACTTATCTGCGCACACCTGAAACACTGGGCTTCGATCTCACCACCGTTGGCATGCCTTCCACGTTGAACACTGAGGCGCAATACAAGGCGGTGCCCGAGTTCTGCCTCAGCGGTTACGACACAGCAGGAATCTATTGCTCGCAAGGGCAAGGAAGTTACATCACTGACTACAACGACAACGACCGTATCGCCGGAGAATACACAAAATTCCTAGGTAACCACAGCCTCAAGTTTGGTGCCGAATATCGGCTGACCACCTTCAACTATGTGCAGAACAACGTCGGTTCCGGTTTCTATTACTTCGATACTGGCTACACGTCCAGCAGTGCGTCTTCGGGAACGGGCGGCGATTCGTTGGCTTCGTTCCTGCTCGGTTATCCCAATTACGCATACATCCTTAACACCAACGCCACGGCCGCTAGCCAGCGTTATCCTGCTCTGTATGCCAACGACGACTGGCACGCCAATCGCCGGCTCACGCTCAACCTCGGCATCCGCTGGGAGCACACCGGCCCCTATACCGAGCGTCACGACCGCCTCAGCTACTTTGACAAAGACAGCGTAAATCCCACTCTCAGCGCTGCTGGCATTAACTCGTACAAGGGCACCGTCAAGCTCGTCAACAGTGGCGGATACAGCTACCGCAGTGGCTTCAAACCGGACTGGAAAGAGTTTTCTCCGCGTGTCGGATTCGCATATCTGCTCACGCCGAAAACCGTCATTCAATCCGGCTACGGCCTCACCTGGTTGCCGGGCAATGTCTCTAACCAAATCGGACCGAACTCCGATGCCGTCAACTCCTATTACACTGACATGGTGGTCGCCAGCGGCAGCACCATTCCCAGCCACGACATCAGCGATCCTTTCTCGGGTGGTATTGTTGTCGCTCCCGGCAGAAGCACTTCCTATGTCAATTCCACGCTTCTCGGTGGCGGCCTCAACGAGGACGACCCGAATAACCCCTATTCCTACGCACAGCAGTGGAACTTTGGCATTCAGCGCGAACTGGCCGCCAAGCTGCTCATCAACCTCGACTATGCGGGAGCGAAGGGCGTTCATCTTCCTCTCTACAACCGCGCCATCAACCAGCTTCCTGATGCGGACCTGTCCATGAAAGACGCCTTGCTTACTTCGGTCAGCAATCCGTTTTACGGTGTCATCAGTTCCTCGCAAACTGAAGGTGCTGAAACGGTCACCGCAGGGCAGTTGTTGCGGCCTTATCCACAATACAATGGCATTGCTTTAAATGCTGATGGTGCCGGTAACTCCAGTTACAATGCCCTTCAGCTCAAAGTGCAAAAGCGTTTCTCCGCCGGTGCGTCGATTCTGCTGGCCTACACCCACGCAAAGTTGATCTCCGATACAGATACGCTCACCTCATGGCTTGAGCCCAGTGTCGGTGGTTCCGGCGGCAGCTCGCAAGACGCCAACAACCTGCGTGGCGAGCGGTCGCTTTCGGCCAACGACGTAGCCGATCGTCTTGTCATCAGCTACGTGCTCGACGTGCCCGTAGGACGCGGAAAAATGTTGCTCGGCAATGTTAATGGCCTCACCAACCAAATCGTCGGTGGATGGGGCGTAGCTGGAACAACCACCTTCCAAGGTGGGTTCCCGCTGAGCTTCACCACTTCTGAAAATATCACCCACTCCTTCAACAATGCTTCGCGTCCCAACGTGGCGTCGGGTTGCCGCAAGTCAAAATCCGGCAACGCGCAGTCCCGGCTCAATGGTTGGTTCAGCACCGCCTGCTTTACGCAACCCGATGCCTACACCT
>Ga0255352_1000441_pt1 | contig 23334 bp, 23 predicted proteins | sample HBST0metaG_FD_189939 | JGI IMG/M metagenome (GOLD analysis project Ga0255352, IMG submission 189939) | Peat soil microbial communities from Stordalen Mire, Sweden - H.B.S.T0 | ecosystem: Environmental > Terrestrial > Soil > Wetlands > Peat | place: Sweden: Norrbotten County, Stordalen Mire...
CCAGCCGCAATCAACGTCTGGCAGCCATCCATGCGCTCGCCGGTTTTATCGGAGAGCGTTGCCCAGAGTATCTGGAATGGTGTGCTCAACTTCGCACCGTCAAGTCCAAGCGTTCCTCTCCTGTGCCGGTTAGCTATCTTGAGAAGCCAGAAATAGACGCTCTACTGGCTGCGCCCAGTCCGGCCACAAAAATCGGCAGCAGAGATCGCACGCTACTGCTATTTCTGTACAACTCGGGAGCGCGAGCAGACGAAGCAGCGAAAGTGTGCATAGAAGATATGAACCTGCATAGCGGTGCAGACAGCAATCTGTCTTCGGTGCGTCTCAGCGGAAAAGGAGGCAAAGTCCGCGTCTGTCCACTCTGGAGTTCCACGACTGCGGAACTGAAACATCTTGTTGCTGGCCGTAACAATAAGGAGCGAGTCTTCCTGAATCGTTGCGCCGAGCCACTGACACGCTTCGGCGTTCACGACATCGTCACAAGATATGCGCGTATCGCCATGACCCGCGTGCCGGAGATGCAAAAGAAACACATCGGTCCTCACACCATCCGCCACACCACAGCCACGCACCTGCTCCGCGCCGGCGTGGATATCAACACCATCCGCGCCTGGCTCGGCCATGTCTCCATCAATACCACCAACATCTACGCCGAGACCGACCTCGATATGAAAGCAAAGGCGCTCGGGATGTGCGAAACGAAAAGATCGCGCCCACGAAAACACTGGAGAGACAATCCGGATCTCTTGTCCTTCCTTGCCCAACTCTAGCCCAACTTATGTGACGTTCAATCCAGCGAAACCCGCTGTTTAAGCTTCTTCAGTGACTGAGCGTCACATAACTACCAACACAACATAATCGCTTTTATGTGATGCACCACATAATTCGGACTATATCAGCCTGTATCACGGCAATGCGGCCCTGCTGACGGAAAGCCTTGAAGCCGTGCAGCAGACCTCAGCCGTCATCCTTGCCGCAATCACGGTAGAAGAATCCGTCTCGCAGGAAGTTTCTCAACCAGCAACGGAGGCAGCGCCCGAACCCAAGCGGGCGCGGCATTCCCGCACACAGACAGCCACCACGGAAGCGGCCTAACCGCCGCTTCCATCACCACCGCAAGCAAGCGCGGACAGGTGAGGTGTGCCTGTCCGCATGACCTCCATGCACCAGCAAACCGAAATGGAGAATTATCATGCAGAAAACCGTTGCAGTTACCAATGAATACCGCAACCTGCCCCTTGCGCAGTTGCAGGAATCCCCCACTAACCCACGCCGCCGTTTTGACGAGCACAGCCTGAACGAATTGGCCGCGAGCTTCAAATCGCAAGGCGTCTTACAGCCCTTGCTTGTCCGCGCCATCAGCAATGACGAGTACGAAGTCATTGCCGGTGCCCGCAGACTTCGCGCCGCGAAGCTGGCCGAACTCGCGGATGTTCCCGTCCGCGTAGTCGCGTTGTCGGATTCAGATTGCGTGGTCGCGCAGTTGATTGAGAACATCCAGCGCGAGGGAGTGCATCCGATGGAAGAAGCGTTGGCTTTTGATGCGCTTTTGCGGCTGGAATCGCCACATTACGATATTGTAGCCGTGGCGCAGAAGGCGGGCAAGAGTCCTGCGTTTGTGGCGCAGCGGCAGCGTTTGGTCGAACTGATACCGTCCATCGCGGAAGCATTTCTCGCGGACCAGATCGGTGTAGGCCATGCGCTCGAAATCGCCAAACTGCCACAAGCACAACAGGAGAAAGCATTCGATGCCGCGTTCCGCACGGTCTGGAATGGTGGCAAAGATACTCGCGTGTTGCTGCCATTGCGCGATTTTACAGCGTGGATTGAGCAGAACATTTTGCTTTCGCTCGATTCCGTGCCGTTCGATAAGAACGATACAACGCTTGTGCCCGAGGCGGGAAGTTGCGCCGAGTGCCCCAAGCGTACAGGTTTTAATACCTTGCTCTTCGGGGAACTAGGCAGTCACCATGACCAATGCTCGGACGCGGCCTGCTACAACAACAAACTCGGCAAGTTTGTTGAACGGCAGATCGCCGAGAAACCGAAGCTGGTACAGATCACCACCAACCACGGAACGCGCGGCGACGGTGCCGTACTCCCACGCAACCGCTACGTTGCCCTGCAACTGGCAAAGACGGCGAAGGCCAAACAGCCGCTCTCGCCTTATCAGAAGCCATGCAAACACATGGCCGAGGCGATTGTAGTAGACGGCGCGGAGCGCGGGCATATCGCCAAGATATGCGCGGAACCGAGTTGCACGGTCCACTTTGCAGACCGCCGCGCACCCGACCCGGCACAACAGGCTAAGGAGCGGGAACAACGCCGCAAGGAACTTGAGAAACACAAACTCGAAACCACCGTGCGGCACCGCACACTGGCCGAAGTGCTCAAGAAAGTTGGCTCACCGCTTGAACGTGCAGACCTCGTGCTGGTAGCGAATGCCATGCTCGACAGGACAGAGCCATTGCGCCGCGAGACACTGGCACGGCGGCACAGGATGGTCGATGGTACAGGCAGCGAAGTCACTTATCCGCAAGTGCAAAAGGGTCTGGCCCGACTCTTGCGGCAACTGGACGAGAGCGGCCTGTCCAAACTGATTGTCGAGATTACCTTGCTCGGCAATGTAGAGTCAGCCGCGCAGGACGAGACGGATGCACTGACCACCGCAGCCAGACGGCATCGTGTGGATGTTGCCAAGGTGCGCCAGAGTGTTGAAGCCGAGTTTGCCACCAAACAAGCGAAGGCCGCAGCGAAGCAAAAGAAGACAGCACCCGCGAAAGCATCGAAGGCCGCATAAACACTGTGTTTCTTGGTAGGCGTCCGGCATAACCCGGACGCCCTTTCTTTTTCTCTATTCCCGTTTCTTAACTCGGAGAATATGTCCTCCTCCGAGATCAAAGCTACCGTCAGGTAATTTTCTCCCCTTAATCCGAACGGCGTCTGGCGGAATCGCGGCCTTTTCCAAAATCAAGTTGCCCTGCTGGATAATTGTTTTCTCGGCAGTAGGCACAATGCGACGAGGTTCGGACCGGTCGTTCAAAATATCAGTTCGCACGTATCGGCACAAACGAAATAGTGCGAGTGGACCACCGTAATGTCTCCAGTCAAACGCTGATTCATGCAATCCAGAAGTGCGAAGCTCTATTACGCCGTCAATGACGAATACCCGATTCCGCAGCTCTGGGTGAATCATCCAGGTTGGAGCAAACGGGGCATGAGAAAATGCGTTTCTGACCAGCCGGGCAATATGGTATGCAGTGGTCACGTCATAGTCGGAAGCTTTCCACGACTTCGGATCAACTGCACTGATGCACTCCCGTATGGCACGATTTATTTCCTTCTTTGAGGCTCTTATGGCCTTGGGGAGACCTGGTACGACTGCTTCGATAGCATCCTTTGCAGCTACAGCCATAGTCAATGTTGCCGACTGTTGGATAAGCATTGCCGCATAGTCAGCTTGATCTTGGCGAAGTGCTATTTCTTCATAGCTAACTTCATGCTGGCCGTGTGTCCATACAGTTGGCAGATCAAGCGGCTGACGATTGCGAGTCGTGGCGAGCCGCACTGCGGACGCCAAACGGAACTGGAGTTCCGCTTGAAATAGATGATGAATATGGTTCTCTAGTTCGGCCATTCCAGTAGTTCACCTTGTTTCCATTGTCCACCTGGACGGCTAAGGTTGTCCGTTCTTGGAGCGCCCGTCTACCCGCCCCTTTCTTGTTCTCCTGCTGCGCAGGAGGTCGGCTTTATCCCACCCGACGGGTTGGCACGGCCTGGGCTGCGCATTATGCCGCCGCACCCGGAAAGCCGCTCGGACATTTTAGCGGCGGCTCGGAAAAATCGTCCGCGCTGGGATGCCGGTTTCACCCTACCTTCACACCAGACATTGCTGCCGGGAGTGCCCACTCGCCGGAAAAACTTGAAATGTGAGGAAACCATGCAAAACACACTTCCAATGAAACTGCCCTGTTTCCGGCGACTGCGCCTGTATGCCCGGAAGCTGACATTACCGTCTCTGATGTTCCTTATGGCTCTGCCGGTCTATGCACAATCGTCCGGCAGCGATCCATGGGAGAACGCAGTGAACGTTCTCAAAACCGCCTTCACCGGCACGATTGCGACCGGGTTGTCACTGGTCGCCATTGTCGTAGGCGGTCTCATGTTCGCCTATGGCGAAGGTCAATCGAAGAAGATGCTTGCCGGGATCGTTTTCGGCGTGGGCATGGCGATTGGCGCGGTCAACTTCATGGCCTGGCTCTTTCCGTCATAGCTCATTGACGGCAGGCCGCAACCACAACACAAAACACGCTCGATAGGCAGAGAGGAGATGTATATGGCAGAGGGCGGTTCCCGGCAGAACAAAGTTTATAAAGCGATGAACCGCCCGCTGACCATCCTGGGCGCAGAGCGCCGGCTTTTCTTCGTCGCGCTTATTACTGGCGGCGCGATCTTCTCGCTCATGCACTCCCTACTTGGCGGAATTGGATTTTTCATCGTGGGCGTCATCGTTGCGCGAATCACTACCAAGCATGACGTGGAGATTCTGCGCGTGCTGATAAATTCCACCAAATTCCGCAGACGCTACGACCCGCTGAAGTGGGAACCCACGGAAATCACTATCAGGAGCCGCAGTGTTCAAAATTAGCAATATTACGAAGGACTGGAAGGAAGCAGGCTCATTCGCCGCGCAGATCAATCTGTACGGCTTCTGGGATGAGAATTGTTTCCTCACGAAATCAGGCGACCTCGGGATTGCTCTGCGTATCGGCGGTATCGACTATGAGAGCTTTGACCATGCCGGTCGAGATTACGCGGTGAAGCGGCTGGAAGCGGCTTTCCGGTCGCTGGACGAAACAACCCGGCTTTACCAAATTCTATTCAAACGCAATCACCCTGCGATCCCGCACGCCGAGTATGACAATCCGTTGGTCCACGCCGCTGTTGAACAGCGTGCGGCATTCCTCCAATCGAAGTCTGACCGGCTCTATTCCATAGAGATTTATTGGGTGGTCATGATTGACGGCAGCTACGCCAAGACCGGCTTGCTGCACGCCCTGGCGCAGTTGCCGAAGCACCCGCGCTCATCGCTACGCGACTTGCGCGCCCTGTTCTCCGGCAGTAAGGAACGCTCTCTGCTGTACGAGCAGATCGAGCGAGACCGGTTGTTGTTGCAACAGAAAGTAAACAGTTTGAGTGGGCAGCTAAGCGACCTCACCACGGTCGAGCTGCTAGGGGCGGAGAAGACCTTCCGGCTTGACCGGCGTCTCGTAAACTTCCGCCCCTCTAAAATCGATGTCGCGCCCCTGACCGGGGCGCGGCATCTGGACTGGCAGATATGCGACTCGGAGCTGGAGGCGCATCGTGGTTATCTGCGGATGGACGACGAGTATGTCCGCGTCCTCACGCTGAAGGAACTGCCCGCCGAGACACGGCCATTGATCCTCAATGGCCTGCTTGACATCCCGGCGAACTTCCATGTTGTCACCGAGTGGCATCCCGTCGATAACGCGAAGGCCCGGAAGGAAATCGCCAGTCGCCGCCGCCATCACCACAACTCGAAGACCAGCTTCGTCTCGAACCTCCAGGACCGGCAGAATACCGGCCCGCAGGATGAATTAGTCGATGACTCCAAGGCCGCCGCCGTGGCAGAGCTTGGCAATGCGCTGACCGCGATGGGCATGGAAGGCAAGTCGTTTGGTGAGTTCACTCTTTCCGTCGTGGTCTACGACGAGAACCGCGTGAAGGTCGAACATGCGGTCGCTGAGTTCCAAAAACTGTTCACCCAGCATGACGGCCTGCTATATGAGGAACGCTACAACTTGCTCAATGCGTTCTTCGCTACGGTGCCAGGCAATCGGCAGTTCAATCTCCGCAAGCAGTGGGCGCTCAATTCCAACTACGCCGACCTGTCATTCCTGTTCACAGTCGATAGCGGATCGCAGTGGAACCCGCATCTGGAGCGGGAGTACATCGCCGCACTGGAGACGACCCACGGCACTCCTTATTACCTCAATATCCATAGTGGTGACGTAGCGCACACGCTCCTGCTAGGCGCTACCGGATCAGGGAAGAGTTTTACGCTGTCCTTCACCATTGAGTCGCTCCAGAAGTACGACCCGCTCACCTTCATCTTCGATCTCGGCGGCAGTTATGAAACTGTGACGCGGGTTTTCAACGGGGCGTACCTGAATGTTGGATTGAAAAATCCCGGCTTCACGATTAATCCATTTTCACTTAAACCTACACCCGAGAACATGAATTTTATGTATCTGTTCCTGCGGGTGTTGATCGAAGCCGGAGGGCGGTATGAACTGACGCCTGACGACGAGAAGGCTCTATTCACCGCGATTGAGAGGGCCTATAAGTTGCCTGCCGAGATAAGAACGCTCACGAACTTCGCGTCTATCCTCGGCCCCCTCGGAGAGCGGCTGCACCGCTGGACGCAGGCTGGACAGTTCGGACATCTCTTCGACAACGCAGAGGACACGCTGACGTTCTCACGCTTCCAGACATTCAACTTCGATGGCTGGTCGGACTACCCGGACATATTGGAACCGCTATTGTTCTACGTCCTTCAGCGGGCATCGTCCGAGATCGAAAAGCCCGCGAATACCGCTACCTTCAAGGTGTTTGTGATCGACGAAGCGTGGATCTTCCTCAAGAACAAGACGATCCGAGATTGGATCATTCGGGCTGAGAAAACCTGGCGCAAAAAGAACGCGGCCATGATCCTGGCTACGCAGTCGGTCGTGGAGCTTGCGGCCTCCGACATGCTGCACATCGTCAACGAGTCCTGCCCCACCAAGATCTTCCTGTCGAACCCCAACATCGACCGCAAGCTCTATGCCGAAACCTTCCAGCTAAATGACACCCAGCTTGAGTTGCTGGAGTCATTGGTGCCCAAACGCGAGCTGTTGCTGATCCAGCCGCGCGGCACGAAGAAGCTGGTACTCGAAGTTGACGCGCTGGGCTATTGGATGGCTACGAACAATGCCCGCGACAACATCCGCAAACAGGATTACTTTGCCCGCTTCGGGCCGGAGCAAGGTCTGATCCGGCTCGCCCACGATTACCCCAACCCACTCAACTCATAAAGGAGAACTATGTTTCGTTCACCCATCGTCCCTCTCTTACTCGGCCTTGCTGCGACCGTGGCGCACGGCCAGCAGACCGCCCGCCTCGTCAAGTACCACGCCAACGACATCGTGAGTGTCCGCGCAAAGATGCGCTACACCACCCTGGTTCAGTTGCCCTCTACTGAGAAGATTCTGGAGGTCGCCACCGGCGACAAAGACTTCTGGATCATCGACACCGTGGGCAACTATTGCTTCCTTCATCCGGCGAAGGAAGGCATCCACTCCAACCTCAACCTGATTACCGATAAAGGCAGCGTGTACTCGTTCACGCTCGACGATGTCGAGTCTGGCGATCCCGACTTGAAGGTAGTCATCGAGCCGTCCGACCCGTCGTCACTTGCCGCCGCCAATGGCGCTGGCAAGCTTGTGTCGGCGAGTGAGGTCACCGCCGTACAAGCACAGGCGCAGGTCGCCCAGACCCGTGCTGTCGCTGCGATCGAACAGTTCCGCGCCGACTATCCCACGCAGACGTTGAAGTTCGACTACGACTTTCACAATGAGAAGCCCTTCGAGGTCTCCGCAATCTATCACGACGACAAGTTCACCTATATCAAATCGTCGGCTGCGGAGAAATTCTCCATCTACGAGGTGAAGGATGGCAAGCCTGACCTCATCACCTTTCAGTTGAAGGATGGTACCTACATCATCCCCACGGTGGTAGATCGTGGCTATCTCGAAATCGGCAAGCATCGGCTTGAGTTCCATCGGAACGGGAAATAGGAGGACGCGATGGCAGACGAAAAACAGACCTCACCGATAGAGTCCCAGGCCGCACCGCAGCCTCCACCAGAGACGACGACAGCTCTGCGCGACAAGCGCATCACGCCGGAAGGCGTGGTGCCCAAGCAGGCCCAGGGTTATGTCATTGCGGGACTCGCGGTGGTCATCCTGATGGCCGTCCTGTTCTCCAATAACCATGCCAAGCCTGCCGCAAAAACTGCTGCGACCGGGCCGCTGGCTGTGTCCACCGAAATGAACCAGCGGAAGATACAGGAGTTGGAGCAGGACTTGAGCGCCGACCAGCGTCAGAGTCAGCAGGCGCAGCGGGCCGGAAACAACAACACCGCATCGACGTTGAACGGCCCCACTGCGCCAAACGGTGGTGTGGCATCTCCTGCTACGCAGTTGCCGCCCGCCACGGAACCACCCCGCGATCCAATCGCGGACGCGGAGAAGGCGATGGCGTTCAAAGCCCGCTTTGCGTCGAATCTTGTCTCCGCCAACGACGGTGTTTCGCACCCATCGGCGGAGTCCTCTGCCTTCGCTGAAAACACTTCAGCTCACGCTTCGGGCTTGCCGCAAGTTCCTGCTCCGCAGACCGGCACTGCTGCGGCCAGCAATAAGCGTCCGCCAGAGGTGAGCGTCAACTCCGCCCACGGTCAGCCCTATGTGGTGTTCGAAGGTACGACTATCGACACGGTGCTGGTCAATCGGCTTGATGGGGAGTTCGCCGGGCCGCTGAAGGTGATGGTGACGAATCCTATCTATAGCCAGGACCGCCAGCATCTCCTGATCCCGGAAGGCACCTTCATTCTGGGTGATGTCCAGAAAGTTTCCGGCTTCGGCCAGAAGCGCCTCGCCGTCACCTTCCATCGGTTGCTGATGCCGGATGGCTACTCCGTCGATCTCGACCAGTTCCACGGTCTCGATCAGGCCGGAGCCACTGGCCTCAAAGACAAGGTCAACAACCATTACGTTGAAATCTTCGGCGCGTCGATTGCCCTCGGCATCGTTGCCGGTGCCGCCGAGGCCACGAACGCCAATTCCGGTTACAACCAATCGGGAAGCGAAGCATACAAATCCGGCATCGCTTCGAGTCTCTCGCAGTCCAGCGCGAATGTGCTTGACCGCTTCATCAATATCCCCCCAACCATCACCATCCGGGAAGGCCATCGCATCAAGGTTTACATCACCCAGGATATGTTGCTCCCCGCCGTCGAGAATCACACAGTTCCCGGCAATATTTGAGAGGCGGAATCCTCCACGTCTCCACTTCCACCTATCGCTATACACAACCCGCGCCGACGCTACGTTCGGCGCTTATGAAAAGGAGCTGTCATGAAGTTCATCAAATCTCTCTTTCCGATGATCGCCGTCGTTCTTGCGCTCGCGCCGACGGCGCACGCGCAGTTCGGATCGGGCATCGTCTACGACCCTACACAGAGCGCCCATGCCATTCAGCAGATCGAGCAGGGCTCGCAGATGTATACGACTGCGGTCGCAACCCGCAACCAGATCGTCACCATGTACAACCTCGCCTACCAGATGTCGCAGCTCCCGCAGAACCTTGGAGCCCGGTACAAGGCGGACTGGTCGCAGTGGACCAGTCTGTCCGCACCGGCGAACACCTATGGCAACACCTCTGCCTTGGTGAACGCGCTCAACTATGGCGCGCTCAACCAGGCGCAGCAGGGTTACAGCAGCGCCTATGTGCAGGCCCAGAGTTATCCCTCGGGAAATTACTCCTCTCTCGATTCTCGGACTCAGGCCACGGTTGCGAATCAGTACGCCACCTCGGAGCTGGCGCAAACGACAACCACCAATACGCTTGCCACACTCGGGACGATCCGAACGGACGAGCAGGCGTTCGCAGCCAAGTTGACGAATCTCGATTCGGACACCTTTTCGACCGACTCCAGCCAGCAGACCCAAAGCGCCTTGCTCGGCAAAATCAACTCCGCCACGCTACTCCAGATTCACTCGCAGCAGGATACCAACCAGCTCCTCATGGTTTCGATCCAGCAACAGTTGGTCGCTCAAAAGCAACAGATCGACGCTCAAAACCGCGCCCTCAATAATGCCATCTACTTCCAGCAAAACTTTCCCACCGCCATGCAGAACGTAACGGGTGGAACGACGGCGGCCATGCAGTCCATCTCACTCAGCCCCAGTGGGAGGTAGCCCATGCAGCAGAACTATCTCACCTATCTCTCGCAGGCCATCACCGAGTTGCTGACCACCAGGAGCGCCGCGATCCAGGCCACGGGACTCGACATCTTCCGTGGTCTGGCGGTGATCCTCATCGTCTGGTTCGGCATCAAGGCCGCCCTCTCTGCCTCACAGGGTGGGGGCGGCTTCAACTTTGCCAAGTTCGCCGACCTGATCCTGATGATCGCCTTCGGACTGGGGATGCTGACTTATTATTCGACACCGATCCCCGGTGTTGGCTATAGCTTCAGCGATCTCGTCACCAAAGAAGCCATCCAGCTCTCGGCCACCATCCAATCCGACAACGTCCAGCAGATCGTCGATTCCATCACCACCGCCGAAACACAACTTGGCAATCCTCCCGGCATGTTCAGCTTCTCCGAAGACTTGACCTATCTGGTTGCCCGGCTCGCCCTGATGGTCATGCAGGCATTCGTCTTCGCTGTGATTGCTTACGGCTATGTCGCCACTGCCGTCTGTGTGCTGATTGGCCCGATCTTCATACCGTGGTTCATCGTGCCGAAGATGGACTGGCTCTTCTGGGGATGGTTCAAGGCGTTCATCGGCTTCAGCTTCTATCAAGTCGTTGCCTCGGCTTTCATCTTCATCTTCTCGAAGGTCGTCATCGGGATGTTCAGTGTGATCGGCACCTTGAGCCTCTCGAACATCGTCACGTTGCTGCCCGCGCTGGTCACGCTGATGTTCGTCTGCGTCTACGGGCTGCACAAGATACCGGAGCTGACGGCATCGATCTTGGGTGGTCGCTCCGGAACCTGGGCTGACCCCAGTGGGAAATGACACCATGACAAAGACTGACTTTTCTACCACCGACGCCGGTCATAGGTTCCTCGAACTCTATGCGGAGCCTGTCGTCACCAACACTTACCTGAAGGTCGCGCTGCTGGTTCTCTCCGTTGTCACGCTCGCTATGCTTGTGCTCCTCTATCGCGCCGAGACCGCTGCCTTGCGGCTGAAGCCGCTCGTCATATCCATCACCGATGCCGGGCGTGGCCAGGTGATGAACTACTCCGACTTCTCCAAAGTCCCTGTCGAACGTGTTGCTAAATACTATCTGGCACGTTGGGCGCAGCTTTACTATGGCCGCAATCACGCCACGCTACAGCGCGATTTCTCACAGTCGCTCAACTTCTTCTCAAATGATTTGCAGGGCGCCACGCTCTCGCGTGTGACCAAAGCCAAAACCCTTGAGACCTTCCTGCTCGATCCCAGCGCCCCGAACGTGGACATCGAGATCAAGGCCGTGGTGCTGGAAGACACGCGGCAGGCTCCCTATCGCGCCCACATCGAATTTGAGAAAGTCTTTTACTCGCTCGGCGACCAGCAGGAACAGAGTCGTGAGCGCTGGACTGCGAACGTCGTGTACAGCTTCCGTGACGAAGTTCCGAATGGAATGCTGTTGACCAATCCTCTTGGTCTCGTCATCAGTTACGTCCACGAAGACCAGGCGTTCGGGAACTGACGCCATGCTCGCCAACGCTGTCTTCGTCGCTACCTTGATTTTTCTTGCGCTGGGCTTTGGACTGATGCACGAGCTGTATTTTCTCACTCCGTGGCGCAGCCTCATCCTGCACAGCTACCTCCAGAGCATCGCGCTTTATTGCGCTCTGCTCTTCTCCAATCTGCTCGGCCTCACCATCTGGGTTGAGCGCAAGTTCTTCCTGCGCGACACGGGCCGCAAACTCAAACACCTCGACCAGGAGATACACAGTGGACACTCAGAACTCTCAGAAGAGATCACCGCGCAGTTCGGCGAAGAGTAGGCAGGAGACCATGCCAATACCGCACGACTCTCAAAAACCATACGAAGACCCGGAAGACGACCAGTATATCGACCGGTCGCTGGATCACGTCGCGCGTGTCCGTGCTGCGAAAGAAGCCGCGCAGCGTGAGATGGAAGCGTTCGGCGATGTTTCTGAGTATGACGTGACAATCATCCAAGGGCAGTTGAAAGAGGAACCCACTTCAGCATCCCAGCCTTCATTTAGCTTTGACGCGCAGGAGAAGGACTGATGCGGCACGACCTTCCCCAGGATCTTCCTATCCGGCGTGCGCCGGAACCCTCGCGCTCGGCTACGCCACTTGAGCCCTCGCCAATTGAACGGCGACGTGACTCCCTTGCAGCACGGGCTATCGACCGGCGTCCGATGCCACATGCTCCGCAGAACCGTCCCCGTCAGCCCGAGCGCCCACATCAAGTTAAGCAGCCTTCGATTGCGCCGATGGATCAACGTCCTCGCAGAGAAGCCATACCGCAACAAGCCATCGGCCTGTCCTTGCGCGAAGAAGAGCGCAAGGTTCTTGCCGAAGTCGGACGGTTCCGTGTCGTCCGGACGAGCGACCTTGCCGAGACGGTATATGGAAACCGGCATTCGCGCATGGAACGAGACCTTGCCTTCCTGCGTGAAAAACGGCTGATCGACGTGCATTCCGTCAATGCACGTCGCGACGGTCGCGGCGGAAGTGTCGAACGCATCGAAGTGGTCTCGCTGACCAAAGGAGGCCAATCTCTCGTTCGCCTTACTGGGGGATTGCCACAAGACCAAAAGCTCTATGCCGGGTTGGTTAAGCCAAGAGAAGTGGAACATGATGCCCAGATTTATCGTGCTTACGGCAAAGAGGCCGAGCGGATCGAGCAAAAGGGTGGAACGAATCTCCGTGTGAAGTTGGACTTCGAGTTGAAGTCAGACATCCAGAAGGCTATCTATGCGGAACGAAAAGAAAATCCAGAACGTGGCATGGCCGAGATCAAGCAGCAAGTCGCCAAGGATTTCGATCTGCCCTATGTGAACAACGGCATCCAGATTCCCGACGCGCGGATTGTCTACGACCTTGAACAGAAAGACGATCCAGACCGCGATCAAGGCTCGCAAACTGGGCATGAGGACATTGAGGTGCTCACTGCCGCCTACAGCCCAGGCCATCTCCGCGCCAAGTCGCAGGCCGGGTTCCGCACCTATGCGTCATCTGCCGACCGCGCCAGTATGACCGCCAAGATCGAAGGCGACCACTACCTCATGGAAAACATTATGGAGTTGTAACGATGCCCTATCCTCTCATGTCAGATCCAATCCCCGCTCTTCAATCACTTGGCTACACAGACCGCGAGGCAGCGTTCCTGTATATGGTCGCTGCCCACTCCGGCTACTTCCTTCGCCGCCAGTTCGACTACTTCATCGACCGTAACAAAGGTTCGATTGTGACGAACTTTTTGAAGAAGGCGAGTGCCGCCGGCCACATCGAAGTCTTCGACTACAAGCAGGGTTGGCGCGTCTACCATCTCTGCTCCCGGTCCATCTATCGTCTGTCCGGCGATCCGGACTCACAACTTCGCCGCCGGAAGGGCGATGGCCAGGTTCGGGCACGGCTCATGGCCTTGGATTACGTGCTCGAAAATGAGAGCGACCACTATCTCGAATCCGAAGCAGACCGCGTTCGCTTCTTCGAGCACATCCGCACAATCTCTCCAAGACTGTTCACGGACGACTATGGAAGATTGCAACCGCTGCTGTCGGCGTTTCCCATCGCCCTTGCCGATAGGGAGCATCCAGCCCAGTCGTTGGTGCGCTTCGCTTTCATCGACGAAGGGCTCTTGTGCATTGGGAAATTCGTCCGCTTCCTTGGAGAGGCCGAGGCTCTGCTCCGGGCCATCGGCAACTTCGAGGTGATCTATGTCGCCCTCTCGGACTTCAGCTTCCACGCTGCCAGAGATGCCTTCCGTAGCCGCTTCTCCCACGCTTCCCCCAGAAGTGCGCGGCTATTCGAGGATGATGCCCGTCCCCCGGCCATACAACATCGCTTACCGCTTCAGGCGAAATTCACCACGCTTCTCTTCCACTACGGCTACCCCACAATCCTGCGAAGTGAAGCTAGGGGTTCCGGGAGGGTTCGCATCGCGGAAGAAAGGGAGCTACCAAGTGACTGACCAGCAAAGAGATAGGAAGCATTGGATTAAGAACTGGGTAGTACGTGGGTGGGAGCGACCCGCCCTTGCGGGCTGCCGCGACGGCTGACGCCGCGCTTGTCGCTCCCGCCCACGTACTACCAGAGGCCAGAGCCAGTACCGAAGTTGGACCGGCACGAGTACCTGATTCGGTCCAGAGCAAGTACCTGAGAAGGTCTGAAGTTGGTACGCAGTCTGGCCCATATCAAGTACCAATTCTGAATCGCAAGCGGGCCGTGATTGCGGCCAGAAAGGAAACCACAGATGAGCAAACTGAAGATAGAACATGGCGCAAGCAAGATCAACCTTGTCCTGCTCAAAACCAATATCGAGGACGGCATTTCGTCCGACATCGACCTGATGTGCCAGTGGTCGAACAACGACCGCAAGTACATCGTCAACGAGTTGTTGCGGTTCGCTCTTGCTCAGAATGAGGACTTCCTGAAGTACAAAGCAGGGCTTGCAGCAGGCCCGGCTCGCTCCCCGGTCAACACAAAGCCAGCACAGGGAGCAGGCAAGGTCATGTCGGATGTACCGGCGAAATCCGATCCAGCTTCAGCAAACCACTTGTAACTGAGGATTCCCAAGTATGCGCCTCGCTTCGCATCTTCAAAACCTGTCGCGTCCGCTGATCGAGTACCGGTTCCTGCTCTCGCTCGGTTTGAGTGCGGCTTGCGGCATCGTCCTTCAGAGTCTCTATCCGGTCCATGATGCCGACCCGCTGCTGCGCCTGCTGGCGTTGGAGCGGCCCGCGATCTTTCATGGGCTTGTATGGAGCTACAGCCTGTTTCTCTACAGTACGCCGTTCCTTGTCTTCTCCATCCTGTTCTCACTTGCGTATGTCCACTTCTACGCGCCGAAACCGAATGAAGTCTCGGGACCGTTGCCGCCGTATCCCGATCCACTGCTGCGGAACGAATTGGAACTGATTATCGGGGAGCTTCACCACCAGTTGAAACCGAAACCATCTCCAGTCCCGCGCTGGTTGTCGATACCGGAGCGTGGTCTCTATACAGGTATCTGCGTCGTCGGGGCCATCGGCTCTGGTAAAACCAAGGCCGTTATCCTGCCAGCGATGCGGCAACTCTTCGCTTATCGCGCCGGCGATCCACTGCGCAGGCTGTCAGGCATAGTGCTGGAGGTGAAAGGCGACCTGTGCCGTCAAGTGCAGAGGATACTGGAAGGTTGCGGACGGGGACAGGATTACGTCGATGTCTCGCTCGATGGCGACATTCGCTATAACCCGCTCAACAGCGATGCCGACGCCTACGCGCAGGCGTTCAACATCGCCTCTGTCATCGTTGCCATCTGGGGCAAAGGCAAAGAGCCGTTCTGGCAGCAGTCCTACACCGACCTCGTCCGGTACATCATCATGCTGCATCGCGTCCGCGACGGGTACGTGACCATGCTCGACATCTTTCGCACCGTCATCAGCTCCGGGACGTTGGAACGGATGCTGATTGAAACGGGCCGCCGTTATACGCCGGTCTCATTTGTAGGTGTTGGAAAGGCGGAGTATCTGAAGTATGAATCGGCACTCGCGCCGTTCCAGTTTGCATGGAGTGAAAAACTGGGCCAGTACGTTGCCCGCTGGACCGAAGAACTGGAAACGGTTTTGGTCCGGCGAACCGCGATCACCGCATCCTTATATAGTCGCAAGGCCGGCGATCCTGAGATACGCGGCAGTTGGGAGAGCGTCCACTACTGGTACTGGGAGCATTGGAAGTTCTTTCGTTCCGAGACCAAGACTTCGATTGTCCAGGGCGTTGCCATCTTTCTTTCGCTGTTCGAGACCGATGCCAAGGTTCGCAAGGTCTTCTGCCCGCCGAAGGAACTGTACGAGGGCAAGCCGTCATCCGCAGACCCACACGCCAGGGTATTGCCACCGTTCGAGGAATTGATCGAGTCGGGCAAGGTCGTGGGCTTGAACTTCCCAACGGCATTAAACCCGGCACTTGCCAAGATCATCGGCACCATGATGAAGGTCGATTACCAGCGGGCCGTGCTATTGCGTATTCCGCAGATGGAAGACGGAACACAACGGTACTTCCGGCCCACCGTCTTCATCTGCGACGAGTACCAGAACTTCGCCACCGTGGGCGGTGACAGCCCGACCGGCGATGAGAGGTTTTTGTCCTTGTCCAGGCAGCCGAAGTGTATTCCACTGGTCGCCACCCAGAGCATCTCCAGCCTGAAGGATGCCCTGCCCAATGAAGGCGTGAAGACCTTGCTTCAGGCGTTTCGCACGAAGGTCTTTCTTTCCACTTCAGACCCGGACACGGCACGGTATGGGGTTGAATTGTGCGGCAAGGCAGACAAGACAAAGGTCAGCTACACCGTCTCCGAGTCCAGCAGCAATGCCAACGTCGGGTGGCTCAGTGGCCGCACTTCGTCCAGCAAAGGTTCCGTCTCGGCGTCCAAGCAGTACCAGAAACACAAGGAGCCGCTATTCGACGAGAACGTATTTTTTGAACTGAAGAATGCCCAGGCCATTGTCGTCGCCTTCAATGGTATCAGTCCGTTGCCTCCTACCTACTGCTATTTGAAGTTGGATTTCCTGCCTGTCACCATGACTTGGTTTGACCAAGAACGGATCGAGTTCGATCCGGAAAGGATTCGCGCATGAGTTTTGAGGTCATCATTCCATTTCTGAAACCCATCAAGCATCTGCTTGAATCAGATACCGTCTCTGAGATCATGGTGAACCCCGACTCGTCGGTATGGATTGAGGAGAATGAGCAGATTCAATTATTGCCGGGCATACGCTTTGATGATGGCGCTCTCCAGACCGGCCTTGAAGTGATCGCTAATCGCTTCGGCAAGAAACTCGATGCCGACTCGCCCATCCTGAATCTGCGCCTGCCTGATGGCAGCCGCATGGCTGCCATGATTCCCCCCGTGGTCAATCCCCGGCCACTGATGACCATTCGGCGGTTCACCTCGCGGAACTTCGCTCTGGCCGATCTTATCCAGAGGGAGATGCTGACCGATGCACAAGCGGTCACTCTCAGCCAGGCGGTGCGTGACGGGCGGAACATCCTGATTGCAGGCGGCACAGGCAGCGGCAAGACCACGCTCTTAAATGTGCTGGCGGATTCGATCCCTTCTGACGACCGTATCCTCATTATTGAGGATACGGCAGAGTTGCATATCCGCAAGCCGCACCTTGTCTCTGCCGAGTCACAGACGGATACGCATCGCAGTCAGATCACGTTCGACGACTTGCTTAAAGCAGTCCTCCGACATCGGCCAGACCGCATCATCGTCGGCGAAGTGCGCGGGCCGGAAGCGCGGACGCTCTTGGACGCCATGAATACCGGACATCGAGGCACCCTGGCCACCATCCACGCCAGCAGTGCGGAGGAGGCCGTACGTCGCTTAGCTACTTTGGTGATGCGTGGGAGCAACGGCATGAACTTGGAGGCCATTACGGCGGATGTTCAGCGCGGCATCGATTTGATCGTCTATATTCACAAGGAACAGGGGAGGCGCAAGATTGGGCAGATTCTCGACATGCGCGTATAGCGTCTTGACACTGTAATGGAACTAACGTCTGCGATTGCGAAGCGCATCTGTCCGCCGATGGACAATGCTCAGAAAGTCCTCCACGGTGACATCACCATGGTCCTGTCGGACAAAGGTGCCGCTCCACCTGACAAGACGTCCCCCTGTGCATCAAAGCTTGCACCAGCCGCGAGGAGATTGTAGATTTTCCGAATAGAATGGAAGCCATGAGGAGCGTGGTCATTGTTGGGCCGCCGCCGGTTCAGATCCTCGATGTAGCGGGTCCTCTTGAGGTGTTTTCCAGCGCGCCTGACTACCGCGTCACATTGGCGACCCCGGGAAGCGAACGATCACTGCGGACGAACCGTGGTATCTCACTCGGAGAAGCACGACCAATCAAAGAAATTGAAGAGTCGATCGATACTCTGGTTGTGGTCGGTGGTCCAGGTGCAGAGTCCGGCGAGCAGAATGCTGAATTAACAGAATGGGTTTCGCGGGTGGCGCCTCGTTGCCGTCGAATTGCCTCCATCTGTACAGGGGCGTTCGTCCTTGCGGAAGCAGGCCTCCTCGATGGCAAAAACGCGGTCACGCACTGGAGTTTCTGCGATCGTCTGAAGCGAGACTACCCCTCCGTTCTGGTAGATTCCACACCAATTTTTTTGAAGGATGGAAGAATCTATACCTCCGCGGGGATTACCGCCGGAATAGATTTGGCGCTCGCACTGGTCGAAGAAGACCATGGCCACAAAGAGGCCCTTCGCATCGCCCGTACCCTCGTGATGTTTCTCGTACGTCCCGGCGGTCAGGCCCAGTACAGTCATATGCTTTCCAGGCAGTCGACCGCATCTCAACCATTCCGCGAACTGCAGGTTTGGATTATGGAGAACTTACGAGAAGCTCTCACCGTGGAGGCTCTCGCTGAGAGAATTGGAATGAGTGCAAGGCACTTTGTTCGAGTATGTCGCGCCGAAATGTCGATGACTCCGGCAGAATTTGTTGAACGGCTCAGGGTCGAAGCAGCGCAGCAAATGATCGACAGCTCCGCAAAAGGCTTGAAAATGATTGCCGATGAATGCGGGTTCACCTCGTCTGAGACGATGCGCCGCGCCTTTATGCGAGTGCTTGGAGTTTCGGCGAGTGAATATGGCAAACGATTCCGAAGATCCCTCTCGTAGTCGCATAAACGAGAATCTCCATGTCCTAAATCGTTGCACTTGTGTCATGGCGCTCCCGACCGGGTTGTTCTAAGGTTGCTGCTGTGAGCTTTCTCTCACAGGGAGAAAACAATGTCATCAGCGCTTGATACGATCAGGGAAGTTTCCGGTGTGAAGATCCCGGACAGCAAACTGGGACGTGAGATCACGGAGTTTATCCGCGACAATGAAACACCACTTTTGTTTAACCATTCCACCCGCGTTTACTACTTCGGCGCTCTCTCAGGAAGGCGTCAGAAACTCAACTTTGATACTGAGTTGTTGTACGCGGGAGCCATGTTCCACGATCTTGGACTGATGCCATCTTTCAGTAGTCCTGCAGATCGATTTGAGGTCGATGGAGCGAACGCTGCGCGAGCCTTCTTGATTGAGCGTGGCATCGAAAGCGACGCCATCAAGAAGGTGTGGACTGGTATCGCCCTCCACACAACTCCCGGCGTTCCGCAGTACATGGATCCTGAGATTGCTCTCGTCACGGCCGGTGTCGAAATGGATGTTTTGGGACTAACGTACAGTCAGTTTCCCGAGGCCGAAAGGGATGCTGTAGTTGGGGTTTACCCCCGCACCCCTCATTTCAAGGAAGACATCATTCAGGCGTTTTACGACGGTATTAAGCACAAGCCAGAGACGACCTTCGGCAATGTCAAGGCGGATGTTCTCGCTGATAAGGATACAAGTTTCAAGCGCGGTAATTTCTGCAGTCTCATCCGCAGCTCTCGCTGGCCAGCGTAGTACGGACACCACCTTGCCAGGAGGTTTGGCTCGTTTGTATAAGACTAACCAAGCGGCGGTCGAACGAGTCATCTAATCGTTCTTGCCTTATTTCTATCCTGTAGCCATTGGGGAGTTTGTCGCCGTCGCGTACCATCGTGGAAGCGGAATTGTCTGCCAAGCAAAGGCGGCATAAGCACCGTGTCTCTTGGAAGGCGTCCGACCAGGATCGGACGCCTTACTTGTTCCACATCGCTTGTCCTCTCCCTCAGCAGTGGATCGCTCCTGCTTCCCGAGCGCCTTTGCCTGCGTTCCAGATGGGCTTGTGAGTTTTACATATGAGCTGCTGGACCTTACCAGTCTTGGCTCAGTGCGGGACTTCGCGCAACGCCTGGTCTCCCAAGCACGGCTGCTCGATCTTTTGATTAACAACGCCGCGGTCATGGCACCGAAGGAAAGACAGGACGGCTTCGAGCTTCAGCCACAGACAAATTATCTTGCACCTTTTGCACTCACCACTCAACTCATTCCCCTCTTGAGGATGGCTGCGGCTCCTCGGGTCACGCAGGTCAGCAGCATCTCGCACCGGGATGGGAAGATCGACTTCGAAGACCTCCAGTGGAAGACCAGGAAGTACAACGCGATGGCATCCTACGCACAATGGAAGCTCGCCGACTTGATCTTTGCCTTCGAGTTGCAACGCCACAGCGATGCGAATGGTTGGGGCCTTTTCAGCAACGCAGCGCATCCGGGTCTCGCCGTGACCGACCTTGTCGCCAATAGTCGCGGTCAAAACGACGTGATGGTGCGAATGATGAAGTTTCTCGGCTCGCTGATGCGCCAGTCGGCAGAGGAAGGTGCTCTCCCGATTCTTTACGCAGCAACCTCGCCAGATGCAAGGCCCGGCACATACTACGGCCCCAGAAACCGGATGGAGACGCGCGGCCCGGTCGCGCTCGCAAAACCGGCAAAGCAATCGCTGGACGTGGCGGTGGCAAAGAGGCTCTGGAGGGTTTCTGAGGAGCTTACCAAGGTATTATGAGCGCCGCGCAACTACTCGCGCAGGGCGCTTGCGTACCCGATATACGCATAGCAGCTTAATGCCGAAGTTAGTTAACGCCGACGATTGCGAAGCGCATCTGCCCGCTGGCGTACAAGGTTGAGAAAGTCTTCCACGGTAGCATCGTCATGGTCCTGCCGCACAAAAACGCCGCACTTATGCGTGAACAGACGGTCCGACAATGGCCGTACCACAACTCCATCGCCGGAACGCGCCAGCGAGGCCGGTAATAGGCAGATCCCGGTTCCTTGTGCCACGGAGTACAGCGCTTCAATTGAGGAAAAGCATTCCTCCACAATGTTCAGTTCGAGGCCAAGCGATCGGAAATAGTTTTCTGTCTCCTCCCATGACAAAGGAAGATGACGACGCCCCATTGCGATCATCGGGAGTCCTTCCAGCGCTTCTGGGCGGATAGTATGTTTGATCGAGAGCGGATGGTTGCTAGGCAGGCAAACTGCCAATGGCTCATCGAATACCTCATATACCAGAAGCTCCGGCTCTCGGATCGGCAGGAAACCGAATCCAACATGGAGTTCGCCCTGCAATACTGCATTTAATATCCCTCCGGTGAGCCAACTCTCGTATTCGATCCGTACATCTTTCCGCTGCTCAAACCGGATATGCTTGATTACGTCGATAAGCCGTGGATGCAGGAATGTGGAATAGCCCACAAAGAGGCGATTCGTCTGTAGCTTCACGTGGGACTGCACAAGATCCAGGCCCATCCGGGCATACAAAATGGACTGTGACGCTTTCGGTGCGAAGAGCCTGCCTTCCTCGTTCAATACCCACCTGCCACCATGGCGATCAAAAAGTGGGGTGCCGACCTCCTTTTCAACGATCCCCACATGTTTGCCAACAGCCGACCTTCCCAGACTCAAGACCTTTCCGGCTCGCTCAAGGCTCCCTTCCTGGGCGACAGTAACAACCGCGATAAGTCCTTCCATCGATAGGTTGAGTTGGCGCATAGCGCACCCGTTCGAATTCACAAATCATAGGTAATTCATCAATTCTGCAGATTCTTCCAAAGCCTCATTGAACCGTCCACCCTCTACTCTTCTCATTGGTTTACAGCGACTGCATTTGTTTTTAGATCAGGCTCAAGTTCATCCGGTCGATAAGGGAATAAAATCGCGCCCAAGAACACTAAAGCTCCGAAAGCGCTAAGGACTTTGAAAAGGGTGATGAAACCTCCGTGATCATGCAGATATGCCACCAGTGGCACGGCTAACGCTGTTACACCGAAGGAAAGAGAATAACGGACAGCATAGACTCGCGCCATCCAGCCAGCATCTGCATACTTTGCCACCATCCCGTCGTTGATCGTGACCTGTCCAAAAATTGCGAAAATTGCACCTATTGCTGCAAGGACAGTCCACCACCCCGATGTCACAGCAGTGATTAGCAGGAAGGGAGCCTGTAAGATTGCCAGTGGCAGAAAAGCCGTCTTCAGCGGATGGTGATCGATCACGCGCCCAACAATAAGCTGTGACATGGCGCCGATTACATATACCCCGCACACGACAATGCCAACGGCAGAGGCAGCGTTAGTCAAAACCGGCACGCGCTCTGCAAAAAGCTTAGGTAAGGCAACTGTTGAGGCATTGAAAGTCACACCTCCCGCGAGCGTAACAAAAGCCAGCACGACAAACGCGCGGAAAATGACCGGCCGTGGAAAGCCCACTGCCTTCGCGATATTCTGCTTGCGCCGATTTGGCTGGGCAGGAACTAAGAGCAAATAGAGAAGTCCAACTGAAAAGGAAACGACCCCAGGCAGCCAGAACGCCCACTGCCAACCCAACCACTGAGTTAAAGCACCGGCCACCAGTGCCGCGAAGGCAACACCGAGATTTCCCCATACACCGTTCACGCCAATCTGCTGACCAATACGATCTGCGTGTGAGACCAGCATCGCTGTCCCAACGGGATGGTAGATTGAAGCGAAAAGCCCGATAGCGGTGAGGCCAGAGGCCAGCATAAACGGGGTTGTCGCAAACCCTGTAGCGATTGTCGCAAGGCCAATTCCGATGAAAAACACCGCCATCATATTTCGCTGGCTCCAGCGGTCTCCCAGCCACCCGGCAGGCAGCGCCCCTGCACCGAAGGCAATGAAACTGCCCAGCGATAGGGCGATAAGGGCACCATAGGGCCTGTCGAATTGACGCCCCATCCCAAGCACGGCCGTCGGGAAGAGCAACATAAAACTATGGTCCACCACATGGGCGACATTGACGAAAGCGATGATGCGACGTGATGAAACCATTGGCATGTCTCCAGAACAATGCGTGCTTACACTTCAAATTTATTCTGTCTTGGATTAGACTATCTGCCAGATATCATCGCGAATCGGACAAACAATGAAGAGCATCAACCCTGCCGACTATCAAAGAACCCGCAGCCCCGCCGCAATCATGTCCAAAACCTATGTCCACGGTGCGGAAGTTGCCGCCCATACGCACCGCCGCAATCAACTTATCTGGGCAGAGACAGGGTTGATGCATGTTCGGGCCGAAGCGAGTGTCTGGGTTGTGCCATCGCAGCGCGCACTCTGGGTGCCCGCTGGTTTAATGCATTCCTTGCGCATGGTCGGGGAGGTGCGCATGCGCACTCTCTATGTGGAGCCTAGCGCAACGACACAGGGAACACCTGCGGTCTGCAAACTTGTGCTGATTTCTCCTTTGATGCGCGAGCTATTGCTCCGGCCCTTAATTATTGCTACGCGGCGGCATAACAGACGTCTTCCTTTCTGAAGTAATTTTCTATCCGTTGGGGCTGTTTTTGAATGCTGCGCAGAGATCTGACCGCTGTTCTGGTCAG
>Ga0255352_1000443_pt1 | contig 23314 bp, 21 predicted proteins | sample HBST0metaG_FD_189939 | JGI IMG/M metagenome (GOLD analysis project Ga0255352, IMG submission 189939) | Peat soil microbial communities from Stordalen Mire, Sweden - H.B.S.T0 | ecosystem: Environmental > Terrestrial > Soil > Wetlands > Peat | place: Sweden: Norrbotten County, Stordalen Mire...
TCCCAGTGGAATCCGTCCATCCCCGCCGTCCGCGCGCTTCTCGATCATGCCGCTTCAAGCTTCATCCGCAGCGCCTCCGCCAACAATCCGCTCCCCGCAACCGATGATGAAATCGCCTTCGCGCCCGTCCATCAGCTTTCCCGCTGGATCGAATCCCGCGCTCTCACCTCCGAACGCCTCACCGAAATCTATCTCCGCCGCATCGAGCGCTTCGATCCCCAACTCCACTGCATCATCACCCTCACTCGCGACCACGCCCTCGCGCAGGCTCGACAAGCCGACTCTGAAATCGCAGCCGGCCACTATCGAGGCCCTCTGCACGGCATCCCATGGGGTGCCAAAGACCTCCTCGACACTGCGGGAATCCCGACCACCTACGGCGCCGAGCCCTATCGCAATCGCGTTCCTGCCGCAGACAGCGCCGTCGTCGCGCGTCTCAACGCCGCCGGAGCAGTATTGATCGCCAAGCTCAGCCTCGGCGCGCTCGCCCTCAATGACATCTGGTTCGGCGGCCAGACCATGAATCCCTGGCTCCCACAAGAGGGCTCTTCCGGATCGAGCGCAGGCCCCGGAGCAGCCACCGCCGCCGGTCTCGTTGCCTTCGCCATCGGCAGCGAAACCGGCGGCAGCATCGTCAGCCCTTCCATGCGTTGCGGCGTCACCGGCCTTCGTTCCACCTACGGCCGCGTCCCGCGCACCGGCGCCATGACCCTCTGCTGGTCGCTCGATAAACTTGGTCCCATGGCCCGCAGTGTTGAAGACACGATCCTCGTACTCAACGCCATCTCCGGCCCTGATCCGGGCGACCTCGCCAGCGTTCCATCCACTCTTGATTTCCATGCGGGCGCCGCAGTCGCAGGCCTTCGCGTCGGTTACTTTCCCGCATGGATGAAAGAAAGTCCCGCCACCGATGTCGATCGCGCCGCTCTTGAAATCGTGAAGAAACTCGGCATGACGCCCGTCGAAGTTACGCTTCCCGACTGGCCCTACGACTCGCTCAATCTCATCCTGTTCGCCGAAGCCGCCGCCGCATTCGACGAGCTAACCCTCTCGCATAAAGTCGATGAACTCAAAGCTCAAGTCCCCGACGCATGGCCTAATGTATTTCGCCAGTCGCGCTTTCTCTCCGCAGTCGACTTCGTCCAGACCGACCGTTTCCGCCGCAAAGTTGCCGAAGAAATGGCCCGCATCTTTTCGAGTGTCGACTTACTCTTAGTCCCATCCCTGCGCGACGAAATGCTCGTCATAACTAACTTCACCGGCCATCCATCGTTGACCTTCCGCGCCGGCTTCGTCGAGGTCTCAGAGGCTCGCAGCGACTGGGCTCCCGATCCCAACCACCCACTCCCAAAATTCTCGCCGCCCCGCCGCGTTCCCCACGGCATCACGCTCATTGGTCGCTTATTCGATGAGGGCACACTCGCCCAGGCAGGCATGGCTCTCGAAACCGCATTCGGCGTATCCGGCCAACATCCGCCCGGTCTTTAATCCAGCACTACAGAAATTTCGGAGGGAGCAGGGGCCTTCAGGCCCCTGAAAAATCGCAGAATCAAGAGGGCCTTTAGGCCCGGACCTCAGCAACAATAACGCTGTGAAATGGGACAGCAGTCGTCTCTAATCCGCCGCCAACATCGTCTCATGCCGCGGTGCAGCGATCATCAACGCTTCCACAGCCTCGACCGTTCCAATGCCGCCCCTTGCCCCCGCACCCGTGCAATTCAACGCCGCCGCAGCACACGCAAAGTCGAGTTGCCGATCAAGCGGCCATCCCATCAGCAATCCATAAATAAATCCCGCATGAAACACATCACCCGCGCCCGTCGTATCCACCACGCCCACGCGATACGCAGCATGCAGATGCATCTTCACCCCATCCCACGCCAGCACGCCCTGGTCGCCTAATGTGGCTGCCGTCATCTTGCACCCATAGCGACTCTGCATCTTTCTGAGCGCCTGCTCGAGATGCCGCTCGCCCGTCAATCGCCCCGGAAAATCGCGACTCACAATCAGGTAATCGATGTTGGCAATCAAGTCGTCCACGCCGGGATACAGCTCATCCAAATCGCCGATCACCGGTATGCCCGCCTCGCGCGCCCATCCCGCCGCCGTTGTCGCCGCGGCTGTCTCATATCCGTCCACATGCAGAGCCCGCGCCCGCAAAATCCAATCGCGATCCAGATCCTCCGGCTGCAACAGTAGCCGCTCATCGCGACGACACAGCACCGTGCGCTCGCCTCCGCCATCCACCAGGATCAGCGATTGCGGACTCGCCGCCCCTTCCACTTCGATCAGCCGCGCATCCACACCCGCGCGTGCAAATTCGTTGCGGTGCAGTCGCGCCGCATCATCGTCGCCCAGTTTGCCCACATACCGCGTGCTCAATCCCCACGTCTGGCAAGCAACTACGGCGCTGGCAGTCTGGCCGCCCGGCATCACCGACGCTGATCGGTATTCGAGTTTTGAGCCACGTTCCGGATACGAGGCCAGAGGGATCAGCGTGTCGGTGGCATTTAACCCCACACCCACAAGATCCACCATCGATGGCTCGGTCATATCAATAATTGTAATTCCCTAATGGCGGCTAAATCTAAGACAACTCTTGCGCCTTCCACAATCCCCACGTGCAAACCACCGCCGTCACCACCAGTGCGCTACTCAGAATTGCCACCCACGTAAAATTCATGCCCAAATCTGGTACACGCGCCTGCACACCCAGCCATACAAACACGCCCACCGCGGCCGCCACAATCACGTAGTCCCACCACGCCCGCCGCGTATCCGCCTTCACCGCCGTCCCTGTATAGGCGCCCAGCACGCGCTCATAATCCAATCCATACCGGTCGCACTCGCGCACCAGTGAATCATTGGTCGATGCATGTTCGCGCTCCGTCGCAATCGCGGTGCTCACCGCCAGCGCGCCTACAATCATCACCAGCGATCCAATCACCACAAACAATCTATGTGTGGCGTCCGCATGAGCCAACTCGCCAAACACCAGCGCGCCCCACGCCAGGCCCCACAGTTGATTGGTATTCGACAACGGAATCCCGCGACCAATCCCCAAATATTTCGTCGCGAACTGCTGATACAAATCTCCAATCACCCACACAAATCCGCCCAGAAACAGCCAGAAAATAATGTGCCTGATCTCCGTCGAATGAAAAATCGCTGCCTTGAATCCACCATCGAGCGCCAGCACCAGCGCGAACACCGTCACCAGTTCGCCGATTGTAAACACCGTCACGAACGACAACGGATTCATGCCGCTGATATAAGCCTTGCGATAGGGAATGTACATCGTGCCCCACAGCAGGCTCGCTCCCCCCGCGGCCATCATCCCCGCGATCGCGCGCCCCGCATGCGGTCCCTCCGCATGTATCGTGCTGAACCCCAATAAAATCGCGGCCGCCACGATCGCCAACGCCCCCAGCACCACCTTGGCAACGTTCTTCTTGCTCGCGCCTTTCAACTCCCCAAACAACAGCCGTCCCCACAAAATTCCCACCAGCGAATTTGTATTCCAGAGCGGAAACGCAATGGCCAACCCCACATCGCGAATCGCAAACACAGTAAGCGTATTCGCGACCGCCCACAACATTCCCGCCAAAATCGCGATAGGAATCAGGTGCTTGTTCCGTCCCAAATCCGCGAACACCGACCGCGTGCCGCGCAGCAGTGTAGGCAGCGACCACCGCGCCGTAAAAACTCCCGCCACCATGCACAGCGAAATTGCAAAAGGCGACAGACCGGAGTTAACCAGCTTCGTCGGCGCCTCGGCCGCGCCCAGCCATACCCCTGCGCCCAGCCCGCAAAGCACGCCTATGCCGTGCATTGAGCGGAAGCTTGTATTAGTTCCTGCCGTGTCGCTCATCCGCTCGTGATTCCCGTTCTCAAAAGTATTTCCAGCTACTGATGAAAGGCTGGGTGCCCCATCCATCGAGCGTCCTTTGCTCGGTGGGTGGGAAACCATAAAGGCTTATCGTCCGCCGCGTCTCAGTGCAACGTGATCAAAAGCGATAGCCCGATCGCAAACACGACCAGCGCAATCAGGAAGTGGCTGTCGGTCAGAATCGCCGCAGTTTTATTGGTTTTTTTCATTTACCCCTTGGGGAATTCACGCAACAGCGATTGCCGCAACCATAAAGACGCACACTCGCGCGTGTCAAATCAAATGCCCCTCGCGATCAAACACGCAAAGCAGCAGCGACCCGCTCAATCCCCTGCAAATCGCGCGTAAACTCGACCTGCACAAATCCGCTCGCCTCCAGCAGCCCGCCTACTCCAGCAGCCTGCCCATATCCAATCTCGAGCGCAATCCATCCACCGCTCACCAGCGCATCAAAGCTCGCAGGGATCAACCGCCGATACACATCGAGTCCATCCTCGCCTGCAAACAACGCCAGCCCCGGCTCATACTCCCGCACCTCAACTGCCATGGAGTCGCGATCGCCGCCCGGCACATACGGCGGATTCGAAACCACAATTTCAAATCGCTCAGCAAGACCTTCAAGCAAATCGCCGCTTCTCCAGCGAATCCGCCGCTCCACACCATTTAGTTGTGCATTTTCTTTCGCTACCGCCAGCGCCGCATCAGACACATCTACCGCAGTGATCTCCGCCTCAATCAACGCATGCGCCAACGCCACTGCAATCGCGCCCGACCCCGTGCCCACATCCACAATCCGCGCCCGCTCAAATCGCTCCGCCAGCGCAATCGCCTTCTCCACCAGGTGCTCAGTCTCAGGCCGAGGAATCAGCACATCGCGATTCACGCGAAAACGCAGCCCATAAAACTCCGTCTCCCCCACGATGTATTGAATAGGCTCGCCCCCAAGTCGCCGCTCCAGCAACTCACCATAAGTCGCCGCCATGCTTGTGCTCAGCGCTTCAGTTCCACGCGTCAGCAGCGCGGCCCGATCCAACCCGGTCACATGCCGCAACAAAAGCTCGGCATCCTGCTTCGCCCGCTCTGCATGAGGTCCCACACTTAGCCGTGCCTCACCCTTCTTCAGCCACTCGCCAAAAATCATGCCGCTTGATGCGTCTCGGCCTTCAACTGCTCCGACTGGTAGTGCGCAATCAGCGCGTCCACAATCGGCTGCAGCCGGCCTTCCATCACCAGGTCAAGCTGATGCAGCGTCAACCCAATGCGATGATCCGTCATCCGGTTCTGCGGAAAGTTATAAGTGCGAATCTTCTCGCTGCGATCGCCCGTCCCTACCTGCTGTTTGCGTTCCTTCGCCAGTTCCGCATTCTGCCGGTCCATCTCCTGCTCATAGAGCCGCGACCGCAACACGCGCATGCCTTTTTCGCGATTCTTGATCTGCGACTTCTCGTCCTGGCAACTCACAACCGTATTCGTCGGAATATGCGTAATCCGCACCGCCGAATAAGTCGTATTCACTGACTGTCCGCCCGGTCCCGACGAACAAAATGTATCGATGCGCAGATCCTTGGCTTCAATCTTGATGTCCACATCTTCAGCCTCAGGCAGCACCGCTATCGTCACCGCCGATGTATGCACGCGCCCTTGCGTCTCCGTCGCCGGAACCCGCTGCACGCGATGCACGCCGCTCTCCCACTTCATTTGCGAATACACCCGCTCGCCTTCAATAATCGCGATCACTTCCTTGTATCCGCCCACACCCGATTCCGACATCGAAAGCACTTCTACCTTCCACCGATGCTGCTCCGCAAACCGCGTATACATGCGGAAAATCTCCGCGGCAAACAACGAAGCCTCATCGCCGCCCGTCCCCGCGCGAATTTCGAGAATCACGTTCTTCTCATCGTTCGGATCCTTAGGCAGCAGCAAAACTTTGATCTCACTTTCAAGCTCCGCCGCCCGCGGCTCAAGCGTGGCAATCTCTTCCTGCGCCATCGCCTTCATCTCCGCGTCGCTCTCGGTCAACATAGCCCGCGCGTCTTCAAGCCCCGCACGCACCTGCTTCAGCTCGCGAAACTTCTCGACCGGCGACTCAATCTCCCGGAGCGCCCTGCCCGCCTTCTGATATTTCTCGTGGTCGTTAATTATCTCCGGCTGCGATAGCTGTGTTGAAAGCTCCTCGTACCGTTGTTCCATCTGTTCCAGACGATCGATCATGCGCCCTCCAGCCCCACGCGGGGCGGCCAAGTTCTACTGCTCTAACTCTGAAGTTTCTGAAGCCCCACCACGATTACGCTGTCATCCCGCTTCGAGCACCAATAACCGGGTGCCATGCAAGCACCATCAACCGGGTGCCATGCTGAGCTTAGCGAAGCATCTGCACTTGTCCTTCAGTACACTTCGGATTTGATTCGGAAAATATGCGCAGAAACAGTGTCGGCGGCGGGCGCCGCTAGAGGAGAGCCGGGATGGGCTGATGAAGTACCATTGCGCTTTCTATTCTACCGCGAAATCCAATCTCCACGCACCATATCGCTGCGTCGTATGCATAGAGCGTGCGTCGCGCCATCTACAGAAATGGATTGACGATCTTCACTCCATCAATCACCCGCCCGTGTTGCATGTCTTCGGAGAGCAGCACGCTGCATCCCGATTGTCTGGCGCAATGAACGATAAGCGAGTCCCAATAGGAAAAACCACACAAACGGTGAAGATCGATCGCGGCGAGAACATCGTTGACCGTTGGTTCGACAAGGTGAAATCGAGAATAGAACTCAACTTGGCTACGGGCCACGCCTGGGTCGAGTTTCACCTTTCGGGTGACAGCAAAAAAATACTCGCCGAGCACCTGAAGCGAAACCACTCCACTGCGCTGTCGTCCATGCTCCAGAATCAGCTCTATTGCTCGTTCCTGCTTGACGGAATCGGCCTTGTCTTCTGCATAGACGAGAATATTGGAGTCAAAGAATGTTCGCGGAAGCCGCGGCCCGTATCCGCTCATCCCTTCAATCTGCGAACCTAACTCCGCGGCCATCGCATCCGTTCTTCATACAGCTCTTCGCGGTTCCACTTCCATCCGTTGGAATTCCCCTGCCCAACGCGTTGACGGAACATCTCCAGATCGCGCTCCACATCATCCTCTCCGGCAATATTCTTGAGGTGCTCGCGAATCTCCTGGTTAACGCTCTTACCCGTCGCGCGAAGCTTTTCTCTCGCTTTTTCGACAATTTGCTCATCGATGGAAAGGGTAATATTCATAGACACAGTATACGTGCGCACGTAACCCGTGTCAATCTGATAGTTCTCTCCACTCAAAAACACTCAATATGCTCACAAGCATTCATCAGCGGCACCTGCAAACTCGAATCATGTTCCGCGTCGGAATAAACCGTGATCGTCGCCGCCTTATAATCCTCCGGCTTCGCCACCATGATATTCGCCACAAACGTCTGCGGATTGCGATCGTACAGCGGAAACCACGAACTCTGAATCTCCACCATCACCGTATGCCCAGCCTTGAACACATGATCCACATCATGCAGGCTGAACTTATACTCCCTTACCGATCCCGCCCTTAGCGCCGTCGGCTTTTCAAAGCTCTCCAGGTACCGCCCCCGAAAAATCTCCTCGTTCGTCATCAACTCATACCCGCGCATCTTCGCGTCCGCATCGTCTTGCGGGTACTCGTCAATCAGCTTCACCACCATGTCGTTATCGGTGCCCGTTGTCGCCGCAAAAATGTCTGCGATCACCTCGCCCGTCACCACCAGGTCCTTCTTCAGCGGCAGCTTCCACACCGCCACATCCTTGCGCCCCGTCACAAACCGCTGATCTTCCGTCAGCCACGGTCCCCACTTCGACCCATCAGCATAAGTCGGCTGTATCGGCCTCTGTCGATACGGCACCGGGTCCGCCGGATTACTGACATAACTGACCTTGCTCGGCATCTGCGCCGTCGGCTCCGTCCAACTCGCCTTTCCCTCGCCCAGCAAATGCAAATTCGTCGGCTCCGATCCCTTCGGCGGAAAATGCGCATACCGCTTCCACACATTCGATCCCGTCTGAAAGCTCGCCGTATCCTCCAAATCAAAGCCTGATGGGAATCGGACCAGAGGATTATCGCGAGGCTCGCCCTTCAAATAATGCGCAAAAAACTTCGCCTCAATCTGCCCTCTAAACTCCCTACCGATCGACTCGCCATACTCCAAATTCCCCAGCCGCCTTGACGATGAAGCCCACGACCCATGCCGCCACGGCCCCAGCACCATAAAATTCTGATGCCCCTCATCATGCGGCTCCAACTTCGCGTACTCCTCCTGCGGTCCCCACATATCTTCCTGGTCGTAGTAGCCGCCCACCGTCAACGTCGGCACTGTCACCGCATTCATCGCGTTCTCAACTGCCCGCGACTGCCACACCGCGTCATACGCCGGATGCTCCAAAAACAGCTTCCACGTCGGTAGCATTTTCGATCCCGACTTCTTCACATCCTCTTGAAAATTTCCCCGCTCCAGAAAGTAGTCGAACCCATCCTTCGCCTTGCCATCCTTGTCCTTGCCATAATCAACGCCGGTCCGCTCCTTGCTCGCTTCCATTCCCAGCACGTAGTCGTACCCATACGTCTGCCGAAACGCGCCATTATGAAAAAAGTCATCGCCCATCCACACATCGATCATCGGAGCCTGCGGCGAAATCGCCTTCACCGCCGGGTGCGGATCGATGCCCGCCTCCATCGCCAGAAACCCCGGATAACTCGTCCCCACAAATCCCGCGCGCCCATTATTGCCCGCTACATTCTTCAGCAGCCAAGCCACCGTGTCATACGTATCCGTGCTCTCGTCCACAGCCTTCGCATCGTGATGATCGGCCAGCGCCCTGCTCATCACAAACTCACCTTCACTCTTGAACCGTCCGCGAATATCCTCGCCCACGTAGATATAACCATCCCGCGCCAACTCCGGCCGCCCCCCCGAAAACGATTCGCGCGTCGTCCCATCCACGCCATAAGGCGTCCTCTGAATCAGAAACGGCAGCATCCCTGCAATATCCGCCGGCTTCAAAATCACCGCATGCAGCTTCACCCCATCGCGCATCGGAATCATCGCTTCCGTGCGCTGATAGTCGTGAAACACGTGATGCACCGCCTCGCCCGTCCGCTTATACACCGCGTCCGGATCGGTCGAATACACCACACTCGCCCCATCCCCCGCGCCATCGAGCGTAAACTTCAATGTCGCCTTCGCATCAGGAATCGCAAACTCCGTCCCCGACACCGCCTTCAACTCCGTCGGCACTCTCCGCTCCGACTCCACGATCAGCTTGCCATCCTTCACATAAAAGCTCAGCGGCGTATCCGGCTCCGCAGCGTCGGTGTACTCGCCGGCCAGCGCGCCCACGCCCGTCGCCGCCTCCTGCGCCGTCACAGTTTCAGTCGACACAAATCCACACACGCCCGCCAACAACCCCAGGCACACCACCACCAGCGCAATTCGAGTACGAAGCAATCTAAACCTCCGCTGCAATCCAGACAGGAATCCCAGAATAAGCCGCCACCCCACACCCCCGCCAATTCATCCCCAGATTCGCATCTGTCCACGAACATCGCCGCGCGGCTCCAGTAGCCGCACCATCAACATCGAAGCCTCCTGCGCTTCTGACTCAAGCAATAAACAATCGGCCGTCATTGTGACGCGCCATAAGAATTCTGCTGTCACTCTGACACGCACCATATAAAATCCGCTGTCATCGTGTCACACACGAAAAAGACCGGCTGTCATTCTGAGCGAACGGGGCCCCGAACGCTTTTCAGTTCGGGGGTGGTAAGCGAAGAATCTGCTTTTGTTCTTCGGCAAACTTCAGACTCACCCCACTATTGATCCGTCACCTGAGCAGGGTGCCCCATCCATCGAGCGCCTTTTGCTCGATGGGTGGGAGACCACAAAGGCCTACCGTCGACCGTCGAATCTTTCCTTCTTCCCGGGTGCGGGTGCCCCATGTCTGGATTTTCAGACATGGGAGAGCAAGTTTCCCGAACCGTCGCAGCATCGTTTCTTATCAGGACTCGAGCCATCGGCGCTAAAGCAAGCAAGAATTACAGTCCGGTAACTGGTATCTGGCAACCGACATCAGAGCAGCGAGCAATTTCCTCTGTCGCAAAGATATATCGCAAAACATATTGACATCAGGACTACTAAGATATATCTTTCGATATAACGAAAAGGAGAACCACTATGAACACACAATTCTTTGCAACATGGATGGGCCACGACCGGCACTTCGGCGGCCGGGGCGATCGCGGCGAAGAGCGCGGCGAACGTCACGGGCGCCACTGTGGCCCTGACTTTGGCGAAGCCGATTCCAACACCCGCGGTTTCGGCGGACGAGGCTTTGGCCGCGGCTTCGGCCATCGCGGCTTTTGGGGCAACTTCGGCGGCGGAGGCCGCGAACGCCTATTTGACGGAGGAGACATCAAGCTCGTCATCCTCAAGCTGTTATCGGAGCAGCCCAGTTACGGCTACCAACTCATGAAAACCATGGAGGAACGTCTCGCCGGCGGCTACACCCCCAGCGCCGGCGTCATTTATCCCACCCTGACCATGCTTGAAGAAGAAGGCCTGATCGTCGCCGCCACTTCCGAGGGCCCCAAAAAGGTCTATTCCGTCACCCCTCAAGGCCTGGAATTCCTCGAAGCCAACAAGGAGCGCCTCGGCGGCCTGTTTGCTCGGCTCGAAGAGGCTAAAGAAGAGTTCCAGCGCGGTCGCTCTCCCGAGCTGATGAAGGCATTCATGAACCTTCGCAGCGCCATCGGAGCACGCCTGGTCCGCGGCGCCATCACCCCGGAGCAGATCCAGAAGCTCGCCGAGATCGTAAACCAGGCCGCCAAATCCATCGATGAACTCTAACTATCTTTCGGGGTCGGGCACCGATCGGATCCAGCAACAAAATACTGCCGGGGTGCCCCATGTCGGGATTCCCACCGACCCACAGGAGATGAAACTGGGTGCCCCCGGTCCCTCGCTTTTGGGGACCGGGGAAGAATATTCCAAGGATCGACTTGTTTCTTTCTAGCTCAGCCCCGCCATCACCAGCATGCGCGGCTCCGTCATTTCCTGAATCGCCGAGCGAATCCCTTCGCGCCCCAGTCCTGAGTCCTTTACGCCGCCATACGGCATCGGGTCGAGCCGCCAGCTTGGTGTGTCCCCCACAATCAGGCTGCCTACCTCAAGCTCTCGAAACGCGGTCAAAATCCGCCCCGCATCGCGCGTCAACAACCCCGCCTGCAGTCCGTATTTCGAATGATTGACCTCGGCCAGAGCCTCCTCAAAATCGTCGTAAGGCTCGATCAAAACCACCGGTCCAAAAACCTCTTCCTCGCGCACCTTCATGCCTGCCTTGGTCGCCGTCAAAATCGCCGGAGTGATGATAGATCCCTGACGCTCTCCACCGGCAACCAGTTTCGCGCCGCCCTCCACCGCTTCTTTAATCCAAGTCTCAATGCGCTCCGCATCGCTCAGCCGAATCACCGGCCCCACGTCGGTCGTCTCGTCTGCAGGATTCCCCGTTCCCAGCTTGGCCGTGATCTCCACAACCTTCCACAGGAAACTCTGAAAAATGTTCCGCGCCACAAACACCCTCTGGACGCTGATGCACGATTGACCGGCATAGCCAAATGCCGCATGAGCCGTGCGCAGTGCCGCCTCGTCCAAATCCGGCCAGTCATCGTGAACGATCATCGCCGCGTTGCCGCCCAACTCCAACAGCACACGCTTCCGTCCCGAGTGAGCCTTCAACTCCCAACCCACCTTGGCCGACCCCGTGAAACTCACCAGCTTCAGCCGGTCTTCCTTTTCCGCCAGCCAAGCGGTGTCCACATTTGAGAGCGGCAACACTGCCATCGCCTCTTGAGGCCATCCTGCCTTCAAAATCACTTCGCCCAGCGCCAGTGCCGTAAACGGCGTCTGCGGCGCCGGCTTCAGCAGGAAAGGACACCCCGCGGCCATCGCCGGCGCCAGCTTGTGCGCGACTAGATTCAGCGGAAAATTAAACGGCGTAATCGCCAGGATCGGCCCCACCGGGAAACGCTGCACCAATCCCCACCGTCCTTCATTGCCTTCGGTCAAATCCAGCGGAATCGTATCGCCGCCCAGCCGCGAAACCTCTTCCGCCGCCGTCTTGAAAGTAAGAATGGCGCGATCGACCTCCGTCCGCGCCAACCGGATAGGCTTGCCCGCTTCCGCCAGAATCAACTGCGCGAACCGCTCCTTCTGCTCAATCAGCGCCGCCGCCACATCCTCCAAAATCTCCTTGCGCTTCCACCGCGGCAGGGCCCGGGTACGGCGCATACTGGCCACGGCATGGTTCACCGCCTGGCGCGCATCGGCCCGCGTCGCTATCGTCGCGCGGCCCACCAATCCCTGGTCCCAGGGCGAACGCACCTCCAGCGCTTCTCCGTCGCTCCACTCCTTGCCGCACAGCAGAAATCCCGTTTGCGTTCCGGGCCGCATTTTCATAAGTTAGACGCTCCTTTAAGAGTTCCTACGCTCTAGATGGTACATATCCTGGCGGCTTGGGCGATAGCCGGTCCGGAACTTAGCCGCCTTCGCCCCCAATTACTTTGGCCCAGCCCATCGCCTTCCCATTCGGGTCCACTCGCGTCGAATACTCAGGTGTAGAGCCAACGACATCGGGTGCGGTTTTGGTATGCGCAGCAGTTTCTTTTTTCCGAATTCGCTAAACAGCTGTTCCCGATACCGTAGCATCAAGAGATTGAATCGCTCGAAAGGCCCAAGACAGGCCTCCGTGTAGACTCAAAGCAGACGAGATAACCCTTGGATTCGAGACCCAGCATCGGCCGGCCAGACTTGAACGCATTCGCATACACCCCTCGTATGCGTGTGTGGGTGAGCCGGCTTCTATTGATGCTCGCAGTTCTCGTAATGATCGCCACCCCCCTTACCCAACACCTCTGGACGTGGGATAACTTTCTGCATGGCGGTCAGGATTTTGAGACCAGCGTCCTCTTAGTCCTCACCTCGCTCTGCCTGCTGCTGGTTCTGGCTCGCTACGGCAAGCAGGGTATTGATTTATTCCTGGCTGCCAGGCGTCTCGTTGGCCTTTTCCCACCGCTGTTGGCCAAGGTATCGTCCGCTACATCCCCGTGCGATGAGCGAGTTACCATCCCGCTTCCGGTCACCCATAACCTTCCTCTTCAGATCTGATCCTCATCCTTTCCGAGCTCGCTAGCGGATCGCTCCTGTCAGAGCCATCCTCGCGCCGTTGACTGTCAACAGTCCTGCGTTCTATGCGGAGAGGTCATGAAAACATCTGAAGTTCTACACGCCTGGATGCGAATCCTGTCCGGCCGTGCCCCATCGGTTTCCATAGAAATAACCAAAGAATGCCCCCTGCGTTGCCCCGGATGCTATGCCTTCGATCCAGCTCATCTGGGCGGCGCAACCGTCCTCCGCCAGATATCCGACTTCAAAGGTGATGAGCTCGTTCGCCGCGTGCTGGCCGTCGTTGATGAACTCAAGCCCCTTCACGTCTCACTCGTAGGCGGCGACCCTCTCGTACGACATCGCGAACTCGATATGCTGCTGCCTCAAATGGATTCCCGAGGCGTACATACCCAGGTCGTGACAAGCGCTTTTCGCACCATTCCCACCGCTTGGATGAAGCTCAAGAAACTGAACGTAGTCGTATCGGTCGACGGTTTACAACCCGAGCATGATCAACGTCGCAAACCCGCGACCTATGACCGCATACTTTCCAGTATTCAAGGTGCCAAGGTCACAATCCACTGCACCATCACTTCCCAAATTGCCGAGCGTCCCGGCTATCTTGAACAATTCCTCAACTTCTGGTCGAGTCAACCTGAGGTCGCAAAGGTCTGGTTCAGCTTCTTCACTCCTCAGCGAGGCGCCGCCGATGCGGAGATCCTCAGCCCTGCGCAAAGAACTGCCACAGTCGCGGAATTGCGGCGGCTCCGGAAGAAATTCCCGACCCTCGACATGCCTGAAGCTGTCATTCGCGAGTTCGAGGCGCCTCCCAACTATCCCGGCCAATGCATCTTCGCCAGAACCACTGAGACCATCTCCGCTGACCTCAAAACCCGCATCGGCCCCTGCCAATTTGGCGGCGACCCTGACTGTGCCCAGTGCGGCTGCATCGCCTCCATGGGGCTCGCCGCCGTGGGTCATCACCGCGTTGCCGGTCCGCTTACCGCTGGCCACCTCTTCATGGCCTCAGACAGGATCGGTAAGAGTTGGGCGAGACTCAAACGAAACCTTCGCCGTCAAACGCCAATATCAAGACGTCCTTCCCCTTTTCAGATTCTTGGACCCCAGTCCGCTACAAACACCAATAACTTCCTGCACGAAAGGAGCGAGCAATGACCCCAAACGACCGTTATTCCGAACAACAATTGATGCGCGAAATCGTTCGATTCAGCAAATGGCTCTATCGACTCGGCTTTATGCCCGGTACCTCCGGCAACCTCTCCGTCCGGCTTGACGATGAGAGGCTGCTCGCGACGCCGACGGGCGTTAGTAAATACCTCTTGCGATCCGCGGATTTAGTCATCGTCGATCTCGAAGGCCGGCAATTGGCCGGTCCTCGGAGGGTAACAAGCGAGATAGGCATGCACCTCGCCATCTACTGCCAAAGAGCCGACATTCAGGCAGTCATCCACTCCCATCCTCCCGTCGCTACGGGCTTCGCTTGCGCCGGACGGGCCCTCGATGAGATGTTTTGTCAGGAAGCGGTGATGACCCTTGGGTCGGTTCCCCTCGCCAGTTACGCCACCACCGGCACCGATGAGGTTGCCGACAGCCTCATCCCGTTTATCCATGGACACGAGGCGATTCTCCTGGCTAATCATGGCGCCGTCACCTACGGTCGCAGCCTGCCCGACGCCTTTACCAAGATGGAAACACTCGAACACCTTGCCCAGATTCGCCTTGTCACTCACCAGCTTGGCTCTGCCCAAACGCTCGAACACGAACAGGCCGCGCGTCTTTTGCAAGCCAGGGAAAGATACGTCCAAAACGCCATGTGAAGAGAAAGAACGGCCCACGCTTCATCGGAAATCGAACGGAATCCGAACGTGGGTGGTTGCGATAAACTCCACCCATGATTCACGACGGCCGCAGCCGCAAACTTCCCTTCGATCCCGATGAAGCGCTGACCCATCTCCGCGCCAAGGATCCCAAACTCGGAGCACTCATCGACCGCGTCGGCCCGTTCCTCCTGCGACTCAGTCCACTGCCCTCGCCGTTCGAGTCGCTGCTTGAGTCCATCCTCTATCAGCAATTGCACGGCAAGGCGGCAGCCACCATCCACCGCCGCGTCCGCGAATTCTACGGCGGCGATCCATCCCCCAAGGCTCTCCTCGACACACCCGATGAGGTGCTGCGCGCCGCCGGTGTTTCCGGCAATAAAACCCGTGCCATGAAAGACCTGGCCCAGCGCACCCTCGACGGCACCGTGCCCTCCCACGCCGCGATTCGCAAAATGTCCGACGCCGACATCGTCGAACGACTTACCGAAGTCCGCGGCATCGGCCCGTGGACCGTCGAAATGCTCCTCATCTTCCGCATGGGTCGGCCCGACGTCCTGCCCGTGACCGACTACGGTGTCCGCAAAGGCTACGCGCTCACCTTCCAGCGCCTGCCCAAATCCCGCCCCCTCGCCGCCGAAGACCTGCCCAAACCAGATGTCGTTTTCAAACGCGGATTACGCTGGAAACCGTTCCGTTCCGTGGCCAGTTGGTATCTCTGGCGCGCTTGCGATCTCGCAAAATCTCCTCCACCCTCCCAAGGAGCCTAAAATAGCCGGGTAGGGTCGAGAATTTCCTCCTCCCTGCCGGATCCGCGGCTCAATTTTCCCCGCGCGCGAGGTTGGGGCATCCATGGTCAACGTTAAGCGCTTCGTCTGCATTCACGGTCACTTCTATCAGCCGCCTCGTGAGAACCCGTGGCTTGAAACCGTCGAGACACAAGATTCCGCAGCCCCCTATCACGACTGGAATGAGCGCATCTGCGCCGAGTGTTATGCCACCAATGGCGCCGCCCGCATCGTCAACGTCAAAAATCAGATCACCCGCATCGTCAACAATTACGCGCGCACCAGCTTTAACATCGGCCCCACGCTCCTGAGCTGGCTCCGCGAAAACGCCCCCCGCACCTATCGCATGATCCTCGATGGCGAGCGCCGCAGCCGCAAAAATTTCAAGGGCCACAGCTCAGCCATGGCCCAGGTCTACAACCATGTCATCATGCCCCTCGCCAACCGCCGCGATCGCGTCACCCAGATTCGCTGGGGCATCGTCGACTACGAGCACCACTACGGCATGTCCCCCGAGGGCATGTGGCTGGCCGAGACCGCTGCCGATACCGAAACCCTCGAACTGATGGCCCAGCACGGCATCAAGTTCACCGTCCTCGCCCCGCACCAGGCCAAATGCATTCGCCCACTTAGAGACGGCGGCGATTGGATCGATACCCCTAACGCCAGTGTCGATACCAAACACCCCTATCTTCTCCAGTTCAACTCCGGCGTCTCCATCGCGGTCTTCTTCTACGACGGCCCCACATCGCGTGCCATCGCTTTTGAAGGCCTGTTGAACTCCGGCGAAAACTTTGCCGGCCGCCTCAAGAGTACATTCAAAGATACGCAGCAGCCGCAGCTCGTTCATGTCGCCACCGACGGCGAATCCTACGGCCATCACCACAAGCACGGCGAAATGGCTCTTGCTTACGCTCTCCGCCTCCTCGAAGAGGACAAGACCGTTCGCCTCGCCAACTACGGCAGCTTCCTCGCTCAGTTCCCGCCCGAATACGAATGCCAGATCGTCGACAACACCTCATGGAGTTGTGTCCACGGCGTCGAGCGCTGGCGTTCCGACTGCGGCTGCAACGGTGGCAAGCCGGGATGGAACCAGGCATGGCGCGCCCCTCTGCGCAGCGCTCTCGATGAGCTCAGAGACGCGCTCGTCCCCCTTACCGAACAAGAAGGCAACAAGCTTTTTCGCGATATCTGGGAAGCCCGCGACAACTACATTCATGTCTTGCTCGATCGCAATGTCGACGTCGCCGACAAGTTCTTCCGCGACCAGCAAAGCCATCCCCTCACCGATCCGGAACGCGTGCGCGCTCTTGAACTGATGGAGTTACAGCGACACGCCCAGCTCATGTATACCAGTTGCGGTTGGTTCTTCGACGATATATCCGGCATTGAAACCGTGCAAATCATCGCCTATGCCGCGCGCGTTTTGCAGTTGGCGCAAACCGTCTTCGGCATTGAGGCGGCGCCCCTCGAACCTGCCTTCCTCTTCCGCTTGGCCGACGCTCGCTCCAATGTGGCCAGCGCCGTGGATGGCGCACACATTTACAACGAGAAGGTCGCCTCCATGCAGGTCGGCTTGGAGCAAGTCGCAGCTCACTACGCGATTAGTTCGATTTTCTCCTCCTTTGCTGAGGAAACCGAGCTGTTCTGCTACAGCGTGCGCCGCATCTCCTACGACATCTTCACCTCTGGCCGCGGTCGTTTAGCCCTCGGTCGCGCCCACATTTCGAGCGCCATCACCGGTCAGCAGCAGAGCTTTTCTTTTGCCGTTCTTCACTTCGGCGACCAGAACATTACCGCCGCTGTCAAGCCATTCGACGAGTTGGACTCGGACGCTTTCGAGGCTTTCAGTCACGACGCGGCAGAACAGGTGCTCCGCGCCGATTTCCCTGAGGTAATTCGTCTCCTCGATCGCTACTACGGACACGTCGACTACTCGCTCACCTCGCTGTTCACCGACGAGCAACGCCGCATCGTGCAACTCATTCTCAACTCCACCCTCTGGAACATCGAGAGTTCCCTCACAACCATCTATGAAGATCACGCCAGCCTCCTTCACTTCCTGTCCCAGGCCGGTTTGCCTAAACCCCCCGCACTGACCCTCGCCGCCGGTTTTGCCGTCAACGCCGGCCTCCGTCGCGCTCTTGAAGCCGATCCCATCGATCAGTCCATGCTCCGGTCTTTTCTGGCCTTGGCCAAAGCCGACCAGGTTTCACTTGAAACAGCGACCCTCTCCTACATCGCCGACCAGCGCATGAAGCGCGCCATGATCGAGCTGCAAATGTCCGCAGGCTCGCTCGAAATGCTCGATCGCGCCCTCACCCTGGCCCACATCCTGGTTGAACTCCCCTTCGAGCTCAACCTCTGGCAAGCGCAAAACATCTGGTACGAGATTCTCCGCATTTCGAGCTACGGCCTGACCTCATTGGCGCCCGAAGACCGCCCCCGTTGGGACAAGGCTTTCAGCGATTTGGCATGGTGTTTACTGATCGACTGCGAGGCCATCAACGTTCACGAAATCGCCCCCGTCGCCGGCGACTGAAGCCCAGCGACGACAGCCGCAATCGCATTCATCGGGGCGCCCCGGGTCACACCGTGTGCCCCATCCATCGAGCGCTTTTTGCTCGATGGGTGGGATCGCATACCCCACGACCATTCTTGAGACGCGCGACTAACTCCGCCAATGCAACTCAACCGGCCCCGTCATCGGATGCTTCGCTGTCCCATCGTTAGACGATTCCAACCGCGCCTGCTTCAATGCGAAATACCACTTCGCCGGCTTGTCCGCGTCATCAATCAGCATCAGGCTCGGATTGTGCTTCAACCCCTCCGCCTGCTGAATCATCGTCACCTGGTCCTGCCTCACAAACTTCGCCCCAAAGAACTTCGCCATCGGCAAAACAAACGGCACATGATAGAAAACATTCCACGCCGCAACCACATCGATCCTGCACGTTGATCCCGTCACCGGCGTCACCGTAGTCAAGCTCGAAAACCACTTTTCTCCGCAGCGAATCGTCTCCGTGCGCCGATTCGGCAGCACAAAATCAATCGTCGTCTCCACCGGCTGTCCATAAACGCCCAGCAGTTTATAAGGCGCAGAATTCCCGCTCGGCGCATGAGCGCTCATCCGGAAACCTTCCGGAATCGGTTCAAACTTTTTCGTCTTCTCGCGAATACTCGCCCGCGAACGCCACCACCATGCCTGGTGCACAAACGGTCCGTGCGCCGGGTCCATTAGCCCGATGATTCCGTGGTCCACATTACACGGCAAATCGGCTGTCAAATGCGCTGTCCGGTACCGTGATCCAAACTTCGCCAACTCCGGCACCGGCCTGGTCTCCGCCGTCCCGCTCCGCCGACCCGCGCCTGCACTCGGAATGTAAACCCATGCATAGCCGTCACGCTCTTCGCAGGCAAACGAAGTGGCATAAATCCGCGTAGCATCCAGCCGATCGTGGCTCGAGAGCGAAGGAATCTTGGCGCACTGTCCGCTGCACGGCTCAAACTCCCACCCATGATAGCGGCAGGTCACGTGCTCGCCGTCAAACCACCCCACACTCAGCGGAATCCCGCGATGCGGACAACTATCGCGCAGCGCAAACACCTGCCCATCGTTACGCCGCCCCAGCACCAGCGGGATCTCCAGCAGCATCGCGGTCGTAAGCTTGCCCGCGCGCAGTTTGTCGGTCCGCAGAGCCGGATACCAGTCGTCATAAATCAGTGTCGCGGTCGGCCCTTGAATGGGCACACCCGTATCGGATGTCGTCACAAATGGCATTTGGCACTCACCATAGCATTGTCGCCGCCGCCAGTGCCAATCGACACGATTTCAATCTCGGAATCAGGCCCTCGTGTGATGATCCGCCCAGGCTTGTTGCAGCAGGGCTGCTGCCTCTTTCACAGGAATGCGCCGCATCGCTCTCTTTTGTTTTTGATAAGCGACGTACGCCGCTACGGCAGTTGAAATTCCAGCAAGATAAAGAGCGAATCGCAGCATTGAACTACCTCTCCGTGAACCCCAAATAGGATGCGCACACCGGGTCCGGGGATGTTGCATCCACCAACCCTCCGACAGCACAGAGAATTAGGATGCCCCATCCTTGCGCAGTTTCATCCCGCAACGGTGGGATAGCGATGTCACTTTGTTCTCACCGGATCAATAACGGTCTTGGCTTACTACTTTGATCAGTTTTCCATGCTTCACTTCAAACTGTTCGCCCCGCCAAACAATCGTGTTCCCCGCAAAACCCGCAATCCACAATCCCATCGCCACAGCATCGCGCAGCGGCAATAGCCACAAACTGGGCAGCACCTGGTGATCGCCAAGCACCGTAGCGCCCACCGTCATCGCCACCGTCAGCCGCAAAAAAAAGCTCAACCCCAGCAGCCACAAACTTACGGGGCTCACCCCACTGGCCACCACATTCAAGAGTGCCCACATCAGCCCATGCGTGAAAACCACCCCCACATATCCCCATGGGCTCGCATCGCGTACGGTCCGGAACCAGCGTAATTGATGTTCGAAAAATTCACCCCAGTCATAGGCCGGGACGCTCGTCTCAACCACTGCCGCGCTCAGTGCCACGTGATAGCCCGCACGAAATACGCGCGCACCGAGCTCGTAGTCATCCGCCAGGTGATCAACCACCGCCGTCAGTCCACCGATCGTTTCCAGCGCTTCACGACTCACCGCCAGCGTCGAACCAAGCCCATACTGCAGTCCGCCCTCAAGCATCTTTGACAGCAATATGCTTGGCATAAAATCCGTGGATATACCCATTGCCTCAAACCGCGAGGCCAGCGTCCCATGCGCCCGCCCCCGATAAAGCGCCGTCACCAGCCCAGTTTTCTTCTGCTCCGCCCCAGCTCCAAAATGCGCCATCACCTGCGACAAGTAGCGCGGCCCAACCGTAATGTCCGAATCATTGATAAGGAGATAATCAAATTGCGCATGAGGCAAGAGCTGCGCCAGCGTGCTTACTTTGCCATTTGTCCCTAGCCGCTCCGGGCATTCGAACAGCCGGATCGGTCGCTCCGGAAACTCGGCTTTCAATTGCTCGACGGCCTTCGCCGCAGGATCATCGAGCGACCAAACGCCAAACAGCAATTCGAAATCGCCCGCATAATCCTGGCGGCAATGGCTCCGGAAAGCATCGAGCATCCCCGGATCAAGCCCCTTCAGCGATTTGAGAATGCTGACCGCCGGCGCAAACGGCGTTAACTGCGCCCTCCGCCTGCTGAGGAACGAGCGAGCAGCGACCCACGCGGCCACAAAATACCCCATCCCCGCCACAGCCAGCGCCGTGGTCACCAGCTCCACGGCTTTGGCCAAAGCGTGCGGCATACCGATTGTTAGTGTAGTCGACCGGGGAAGTCAGCCTAGATGTGGCAGTTCGCCATGCCGCGCTTCTCAAGATACTTCTGGTGATATTCCTCTGCGCGCCAGAACGTCTTGGCCGGCTCAACCTTGGTCACAATCCGTTTGGGATTGAATCGCCCCTCGGCCGTCAATTCCTCAATCTTCGCCTTAGCATGCGCTTCCTGTTCAGGCGAGTGATAGAAGATAGCCGACCGGTACTGCGTACCCCAGTCCGGCCCCTGGCGGTTCAAAGTCGTCGGATCGTGCAGCCCGAAAAACGCATCCAGAATCTGCCCATACGCCACTTTCTCCGGATCAAATTCCAGTTCCACGACCTCCGCATGCCCGGTCTGATCCGTGCACACATCCTGATAGCTCGGACGCTCCAGCGCGCCGCCCTCATAGCCAACTGCTGTCTTCGTCACGCCGGGAATCGCTGCAAACGCAGCTTCAACTCCCCAAAAGCAGCCGGCCCCAAAAGTTGCCGTTTCCATACTCATGCCTCTAATGATGCGACAAGCCACACATTCGGCGTCAGTCTTTTTTGAGACCAACGTCTCTCAGGCCGCTTTCTGCTCCCGTCGCGCCAGTTCCTCAAAGAACTGCCGCAACGAGCGCGGTTCGCGGCCCAACACTTTGCGCAATACCAGCGCATTTCCGCCGGGGAAACCACACTGGTCATAGTCGGAATACATACGTTTCAGCCCCGTTCGCACCGGCCCCGGTGCTATCTTCGCCGCATCCGCCCATTCGTCGAATGAAACCTCGCCGGCTTCGATCGTTCGCCCCGCTGCCTCGCTCATCAAGGCCGCCACCTCAACGCGGTTAAGCATCCCCGGCGCACACAGCTCAAACGTGGCAAAATCCAGCGTGTCGCCCGTCAGCGCCATCGCCGCCGCTTCCGCCACGTCGCGGTAGTCCACGTAGCAGGCCTTCACCCGCCGCGAATACGGCAGCGCAAACCGCCCCCGCCGCACCACCTCGCTCCAGGCGGCTTCCATAGTCTGCATGAACATGGCCGGCTGCAACACCGTGAACGTCATTCCCGACTGGTAGAGCGCCTCTTCCACCGGCAGTTTGGCCGCGTGGTTGGGCAGCGTTACCAGCGAAGGGTGAATCACGCTTGAATACACAAACTTGCGCACCCCCGCAGCCCTGGCCGCCTCCACCATGATCTTGCCCATCTCGGCCTCTCGTGGCGCAAACGCCGGCCCGATGTGGAACACCCCATCCGCGCCCACAGCCGCCGAAATCACCCCGCGCGCGTCCTCAAGATCGGCAATCGCCGTCTCGTCGGCTCCCCGCTCCCGCGCTATCTGTTCGCTCTGCTTGTTCCTCACCAAGGCGCGCACTTTCACACCCCTGCTCAACAGCGCGGGCAACACATACCCCGCAAACTTCCCTGTAGCTCCAACCACCAGAACCCTCATGAAAACGTCTCCAAATATTATGATTCCGTGCGACTTTCGTTCTGATCTTGGAGGCAAACTTTCCCCGACTAGATGCTTTGCATACGAACGAGAATCAACGGATAACCACTGAAAAAGCCTGGCCACAAAAAAGAATGGGCGCGTTTCCGCGCCCAACTCGTTTAGAACAACCAACAGCATTTTAGTGAAGCTCGATTAGTCGCGCCCAGGACGCTTGCCGCCAGGCCGAGGCCCTGACTTCTTTGCACCCGAAGGCGGCTTGCCCTTGCCACCAAAGCTCGGCTTCGGCTTCCAACCAGACTTTCCCGCAGGACGAGCCCCCGAACCGCTTCGCCCACCCGGCTTTCCAGACTTGCTGCTCGGCCTTGCGCCGCCTGCACGCGGAACGCCGCTGCTGCTCGTAAACGGACGCGCCAAACCGCTGTCGCCGCGCGGCGGTCGGACGGAATCAGTTGGCCGCCCTCCCGGACGCCCGCTGCCACCGGTTCGCCTCGTATCACTTCCTTCGAAACGGGGCCTGTCGGATTGCGGCCGATCCTGCCGTGGTCTTTCAGTGCGCGGCCTATCTGAACGCGGCCGATCCGTCGGCGGTCTGTCAAAGCCAGGCCGGGAAGTCTGCGAACGCTCGCGCCCTTCGAACCGAGGCGGACGCGAGCTCTTTCCAGGAAAACTCGGAGTGCGCGTGTCCGGCTCAACTGCTTCAATCTTTAAGCGTGACGGTCGCCTCTCGCCCAACGGCTCTTCAGGAGGCAGCGGAGCATCGCGTCGCGGTCTCGAAGGGCGATGAAATGG
>Ga0255352_1000445_pt1 | contig 23264 bp, 21 predicted proteins | sample HBST0metaG_FD_189939 | JGI IMG/M metagenome (GOLD analysis project Ga0255352, IMG submission 189939) | Peat soil microbial communities from Stordalen Mire, Sweden - H.B.S.T0 | ecosystem: Environmental > Terrestrial > Soil > Wetlands > Peat | place: Sweden: Norrbotten County, Stordalen Mire...
TGAGTCCGCCGCTACCTTTTGAATTCCACGTCTCCGATGAGAAAAACCAGCCCTCCGGTGGCGGATTGGTTGCCCCGCGCAAGAACGCCGCCACAAGAAGATAATGCACAGACTGACCTTGAGGAAGATCGGCTTTGATCGACACTTGATCACCAACAGAAAGGTTGGGGACCTGGGAGATCGGCAGCGTCTTGCCTGCATGGATCACCTTGACTTCCAATTTGGGACCAGACAGGTCGAATTGGGCAGGATCTGCGATTGCCAGACCAGGAACCACAAGAAAAACACAACAGATGAAACGTATCCATGAAGCCATACGAAAATTTTGAACCTCTCGCCATGGTTAGACGGTGCAATGCTCCGTTTGTGGTGAATCAAGTAATTGACTCTCTATTTGGCGCGTCGCCTGCATCGTCGATCATGGAAATCCAATGTACTCAAGGATAACCACTTGCAACACAGCGCCCGTCCCTCCTTCCAACAATGCGGAGCCATCTTCTACCATGTCCGCAGCGTTACCTGCCAATGGAAAATGGTATCGCCTGGAAATGAGAGGAAAGTGAAATGCTGTCTCGTAGGTTGCCTGCTTTTGTGACTGCCCCACCAGGTCGCGTGGAACGATCGTACGTTGAGCATTGATGCGGATCCAACGACCGGAGTGACGTTCAAAAACATGCGTTAAAACGCCCTTCTCTTCTGTGTGTGCCGGTTCATTCTTGCGAAGCAGGGAGTACGTACCGCGGGCAACGGCAATATCGCCGAGCAGCCGGACGGCAATACCGTGTCTCTCCAGACGCAACACTTTGTCTTCGTCGGTTACGACCAAAGCCAGTTGTTGATTCCGAGTTGTGATGTTCCCGTCGCTGGAAACATTGATGAATTGGGGAGAAAGTACAGATTCTACCCCATATTGATCGTGCCGATTGACCGCATCCGACCATGTATCTTCGATCATTTGGAAGTCGTGAAGGACAGGGCTTACCGAGAAAGTAGGGGTGCTGGTATCGTGTGTCGAATTCAAGGTCTGCGCAAAACTACTCTCACCAACAACCAGCAGGGAAACACAACAACACAGGCAATGGCGCTGATTCATTTCGATCTCCGAGAGCCTGCCAAATCCAACGAGGGCGGTCAGGATGACTGCTCTCGAATAGCGCGAAATGTCATTGAGGGCGTCGCGGACTCTTTGTCCAATCACCTCTGGCAAGAGTTCAAACGGCAGGCACTCCTATCTTTGACGATAAAGAACGGGCGCAAAAACGTGTGTCCCAAAAGGAACAGCTGTGCCGAGACGAGAGACTTGCTGTGCGCTCATCTCAGTCGCGTAGAAAAACGCTCAGCAGCGATTTATGAACCCGGATACGGCTGTTGTATTCAATAAATCCGAGTTTGCGAAAGCGACTCAAGAAGGCATTGACACGAGGCCGTGTACTGCCAATCATGCTCGCAAGAGCTTCCTGGGAGATCGGCTGAATCAGCGCATTGTCTTCCCCCGGCTGGCTATACTCCGCCAACAACAGAAGTATTCTAGCCAGCCTCTTTTCCGCTCGATTAAAGAGCTGATCGACCAGATCCGCCTGGGTTCTCAAGTTGCAATCCAGCAGGAAAGCGGAGAATAAACTGGAAAACGACTGCTCCTCGCGCATGACCCGGAGGAATTCCGGCCTCTCAATTCTGAGCGCGGTACAGGCGGTAACGGCCGTGGCCGTTGTCACGCGCAGCCCCGGTTCGGCGGCCATCGCCTTCTCTCCAAAAAAGTTGTTGGCCGCGACCAGACGAATCGTGGCTTCTTTTCCGGCTGAAGAGAGAACCGAAATTTTCACGCGACCTTTGTGCAGGTAGAAAACGCAATCAGCCGGATCTCCCTGAGAAAAGAAGACTTGTGAGCTGTTCAACTGGACGATCTTGCGCCCAGGCCCGGCATTCGTCAGGAATGCGTCAACGTCAAATCCGGTTTTGCTCTCATTTGCCATGGAGGGGGTTCATTCTTGTAGATGCCTAGTCAAACAAAATCGTAAAGGCAATCGAGTCAATTCATTATAGGGAATCTGAGCACACTCCCGCGGCAATGGGGGAAAGCGAGGGTGTAAATCTACTGTTCCAAAAGGAACACCTGTTGTTGGATTTCATGACTCAAAATGAAATTTATGCTGCCGGTTTTCTCTCATGGGGATTGCGGCAGCGGGCGCGCCGACAGGATCTTTGTCTACGAAGAGAAAGGGGTGTCGGCCTCAACCATAGCTTTTCCATGAACGATCAAGGCCAGTACCGTCTTGGCCTTCAAGAGAGTGTCTGTAAGGTGGACAACGACGGCAGCGTGCAGGAAATATGGGCCAAGTCGTCAGGGAAATGCTTATGCTTCTTCTGAAGGAGTAATCCATTGGATCGACTTAATCGAATTCTGGTTCCTGCTGTATTGCTTGTCGCCTTGGTCGCTGCTGCGGGATGCAAGAAGAAGATGGCTCCGCCTCCTCCCGCAGAAATTGCCCCGGTAGCTGTGGCTGCTCCTACTGCGAATATTGCCGCCTCGCCCACAGTGATTACGGCGGGAGATCACGTTGCGCTGACCTGGAGCACGACCAATGTTACCACGGCCTCTATTGAGGGTTTGGGTGATGTGCCCACGTCTGGCGAGAAGACTGTGACCCCAACCATCTCCACCAGGTACCATCTGGTGGCTAAGGGGGCTGGAGGAACGGCGGACGCCTCTGTCAGCATTACCGTGAATGCACCGCCTCCGGTTGCCGTGGCGCCAGTTAGCACCATCAGCGCAGAAGAAGAGTTTAAGGCTAACGTGGAGGACATCTTCTTCAATTACGACAAGTACGATGTGAGCACCGATGCGCAGGCTATTCTGGCGAAGGATGCGAAGTACCTGTCAAGCCATCTGAATGCGAAGATCCTGATCGCCGGGTACTGCGACGAGCGCGGCTCTAACGAGTACAACTTGGCTCTCGGTCAGAATCGTGCCGACTCTGCCAAGAAGTATTTGATCAACGCCGGAGTGGAGGCAAGCCGCATCCGTACCATCAGCTTTGGCAAGGAAAAGCCCTTCTGCACAGAGTCCAATGAGGCTTGCTGGCAGAAAAACCGTCGCGCTGGATTTACTCTGGACCACTAAGACATCCATGAACCTATCTGGTCCACTTCTGTGCCGACGTGGAAGTTTGAGGTAATTCACTGCAGCCCAGTCTTTGTAAGATGGGCTGCAGTGTCTTTTGTATTGAGAGACTAATACTGTTTGCGTGACGGTCTCACCTTTAATCTATTCACCAGCCAGCAAACCGCTGAACATCGGAGGAAGCATATGTTGAAAGGCAAATTGAAGACCTGTATCCTGGCGGCATGTTTTTTGTTTGTTTCTATTGCAGCGTCAGCGCAAGAGGTGGTTCATGCCCTTACAGGGACAGTGACCTCCATCGATGCGTCTGCCAAGACGATTACGATTTATACCGACAATCGGTCTGAGGGATTTTTCAAAGATATGACGAATTCGAACACTCCAATCGAGTTCGATAAAGACATTCGTGCCAACGCAACCGCAGTTGACTCCTTCAAAATGAAGGGGACATATGTAATCGTCTTCTATTTTGGCGGAGGCGGTGTGCGAACGGCAGTTGCATTGCGAAACCTCGGAGCAGGGCCCTTCTCGAAGGACACCGGGACAGTCGTCAAGATCGAGGGCAAGAATTCAATCTCAATCACAGACGAATCGGGGGCAATCAAGTCTTTCAAACTCAATTCAAACACTGTGGCCGAGACTGAATATGGAGCCGTGATTGGAACTAGGTATCAACCTCATAAGGGCGATAAGGTGCGCGTGACTGCTACGGCTGAGAATGGAAGCGCAACGGCTCTGTTGATCAATACACTGGTTGCCAATTGAATCGGACGAGATGGCCCTCGTTGATAAGAATTGTCACGGATAGCAGTGCTTCGGCTTGGGTGATTCTCACGTCTGCGTATCGGTCGGCAATACAGATGGGAGCAATGGCGCGCCCCTGGGCAAGCGGGGAAATTTGTCGCTGTGGGAAAGCTGAATACCGTCCTGCTCCAGCAGCGCTTCGTAGATCGAAGTATGGCGCCAGTGGCGCGCCAAAGCGAAAGCGCTCATGTTGGCAATCATTAAGGGGAGTACCAGCCCATATCCGCCTGTCATTTCAAAGACAATGAGCACGGAGGTCATGGGGGCACGCACAATTCCCGCGAAGACCGCGCCCATCCCAACTACGGCAAAGGCCCCAATAGAATTGGTCGAATGGTGGAAGACGGTGACATCAACGTAGCCAACGGCGCCGCCCAGCATGGCCCCCATAAACAGTGACGGAGCGAAGATTCCGCCTGATCCGCCGCTCGAATATGAACAGACCGTGGCCAGCAGTTTCAAGACACAAAAAGCCACCATCGCCAGCACCGGTAGTGTGCCCATCGAGCCGGTCAGCGCCAGCGTGAGGGTCTTATAAGGATCGCCGGCAATGCCGTTCAAGTGAAAGAGCGCCAGCGCCACCACCGCCAGGCAGCCTGTAGCCAGACCGCCGATAGCCGGATGGACCCATTTGGGAATTGCGGTCAAATGCTTGAATCGTGCGCGCAGCCAGAGCAGCGAGTCAGTAAACGCTACTGAAACAATGGCCGCCAGGAGCCCGAGCACGGAGTACCACAGCAGCGATGAAGCATTGCCTAACGTGTAGGTCCGATTCACATGAAAGACAGGATTTGAGCCGAGGATGGTGTTCTCAATAACGGCGGAAAGAGCCGCGGCTACGATCACGCCGGTCAGCATGGTCTGATCCAGATCGCCGATCAACTCCTCCAGTGTAAAGGTGATGGCGGCGATAGGCGCGTTGAAGGCTGCGGCGATACCTGCCGCCATGCCCACGGATGCCATGCGGCGGCGGTTTGTGGGATTGAGCCGCGCCGCACGTGCCAGAAGGCTGCTGACGCCGGCACATATCTGCACCGTGGGTCCTTCCAGGCCCAGCGAAGCGCCGGAGCCAATCTGAAAAGCACACAGAAAGAATTTGCCCACCGTTTCTCGCAGTGTGATCAGGCCGTGACTAAAGGTGAAAGCGACCTTGACCTGAGGAATGCCGCTGCCTGCCGCAGCCGGGGCCAGATATGTGAGACCCAAACCAGCGATGAGGCCGCCCAGTCCTGGCGTAAGAATCGTCCACCAAATCCAGCTATGACCGGGAGCGGCGTTGGCGCGATCAATCATCAGCGACTCAGCCCAGCCGATACTCAAGTGGAAGGCGACGGCGGCCAAACCGCAAAGACCACCAGCAAGGATCGTAACCGCGAATAGACGCTGCCGTTCAGTCGGCATCCGGCGCACGAGCCACGCATAGATAAGCGCATACAACTCGGAAAGCCTGACTGAATAGCGGGAGAATGCCGGAAGAGTGCTGCCCAATGGTTTCACTTCTCTAGTGTAAGAGGTATTGCGCTTACGGCACAGCGTTATACTGATGCCATGCGTAGTCTCTCATTGACTTTCCTGATTATGGCGACGCTGCTGGTGCCATTTCCCCAGCCGGGAAGCGCCCAGACCGCCGCGACTGCAACTGCGCAAGCAGAAATATCAGCGGATCTTGGCTCGTGCTCAGCGCTCATTACCGTGACTGGCGTTGACTTGAAGCCAATTTACGGCGCAAAGATTACCACGCGTGTCCGGTACGGCTTGATGGGTCTAAAGAAGCTCGATCTTGAGGCCTTTACAGGCGGCAACGGACAAATCAAGGTCACCAATCTTCCCGAGGCTCTGAAGAAGCCTATGTATATCTATATCAACAAAGACGACAAGCAGGAGATCGTGGAATTCAAACCTAATGTCCATTGTCGCGCCACCTTCAACGTGCAGTTGAGGTAGGGAAAACAACTGCGGCCAATCCTCGACTCCATTCAAACATCGAAATCAGCTTTGGCCCGCAGATTTGGTGCCACCCTTGCAACCGTTCCGCAAGCTTATAGTTTCTTTCTGAGGTACTCAAACACAATATACCCAATCAGAGCGGAGATTACCGCGATGAGGAAGTTCGTACCTGTAAATATGTCCTTCAATGCAAACACCAAACCCTTCCCCGGACCATTGGTGGCAGTAAATTCTCCCATCAAACGAACGGAATAGAGCAAGAAGACAAGAAGTGCGGTCTCAACCACAGCTCTCCAGAGCGGGGCAAAACGCATTCGGTTTGTTTTGGAGGGCTCCACGTATGAATGATAACAACAACTCAGAGAAAGCACTCACTTTTGCGGCTTGTATCCCGAAGAAAAATCCTAAATTACAGGAATCTCTCCCATTCTGCGCAGAAGGGGAACCATCGTCAATCCTTGCACAAAGACGGAAAACGCGACCACGGCGAAACTAATCGTAATAATTTCTTCGCGCAATGGAATCTGAGCGGGAAGTCCGAGGGCAAGAGCGAGCGCCAACGCACCTCGCAGTCCACCCCAGAAAAGGATGTGCTGATGCTTCGCGGTAACGCGAAGCGCACTATGCGAGAAGAGAAGACAGCAAGGGTAAATTGCAACCGCCCGGCCTAATGTTACTAGTGCGATTGCTGTCACCGCAGGAAGCCATATCGCCATGAAATTCTGATGAGCCACGTGCATCCCGATCAGAAGGAATACCAGCGAATTTGCGACAAACGCTGCGTATTCCCAGAATGCATGCACGGATTCCTTCCCCTTTTCCGAGATACCACCCAGGGGCTTGAAATTGCTCATGAACAGTCCTGCGGTGATCGTTGCCAAGACACCGGACAAACCAAAATGATCAGCGAGCATGAACGACCCATATGCTGCGACCGTCGTGAATGTAATCTCTACGAGATGGTCATCCGTTCGGCCAGTGAGTAACAGCGCGCCAAGCGCAACAGCACCGCCGCAGAGGACACCTCCACCGATTGTCTTCAAGAGCATGGCGGCGATCTCAACCGATGAGATCTGTTGGCCCGCAGCAAGCGCGATCACTACGCCAAAAGCAACGGCTGCCGTTCCGTCGTTGAGTAGGCTCTCCGCTTCAATCAACACCAGCAGACGACCGTGCGCCTTCGCTTCCTTGAAGGTCGTAATCACGGAAACGGGATCGGTTGCGGCGATCAGAACGCCAAACGCCATCGCGGCAATCCATTGCCAGCGCATCAGGAAATGCAATCCCGTTGCCGTAACGCAGGCTGAAAGTACGACGCCAAGGGTGGCCAGTACAAGAATGACCGGAGAATTTCGTCGTAGTTGGTTCCAGGAAATGTAAAATGCGGCCTCGAATAGAAGTGGAGGAAGTAGCACGGTAAAGAGGAGATCTTTGGTAAGGCTAACATTGGGCGCAAACGGCAAAATTGCAAGAGCAATTCCAGCGACAACCAGTCCCACACTGTATGGGAGATGCAGTCTCCTGGTTAGCATAGCCACGACAGCAGCAATCAATAGCAGGAGCGTTCCGGTCTGAAACGTAATATCCATGCCTTGTATTCTTCCCCCGATGCTGTTTTGACCGTTGTCCAGTGTTTGATCAATCGCTGCCAATCTCTTTGGTTGGTGCGCATGGAAGAATGATACCAACAATCGCACAATTCTTCATTTGTGTTGCTCCCTCTCTCTGTGCAGAAAGACACAGGTTGAAATGAGTGAACAGGGTCACAATCGAGAGATGAAGCAGGCAGAAGAGCACGACCGCGTGTGCGGGATGAAGGTCGATCCCTCGGAAGCTGCGGCTAGCATTGAACACCATGGCGCAACTGTCTACTTCTGTAGTGAGAGTTGTGCCGCAAAGTTCCGCGCCGCGCCAGAGAAGTATATGCGGGCCAAGCCAGACGCAGCCCCGCCGCACCCGGCGGCAAAAACTGAGCCGCAAGAGAGATACACCTGCCCAATGCATCCGGATGTGAAGCAAACGGGGCCGGGAAGCTGTCCGAAGTGTGGCATGGCGCTTGAGCCTGTGACCGCTCCCGCACCAGCCAATCGCTCCGAATATACATGCCCGATGCACCCGCAGATCGTGCGGGATGGGCCAGGCTACTGCCCAATCTGCGGAATGGCGCTCGAATCCCGCGAAGTCACCGCCGAAGACTCCAATCCAGAGCTGGCCGATATGACGAGGCGGCTCTGGATCAGCTTAGCGCTCGCCGTGCCCATGCTCGCGCTGATGGTCTCTGCTTTTCTATCTTCCATGCCCATGCAACACCTGTTCACGGCAAGAGCATGGGGATGCATCGAGTTTGCGCTGGCAACTCCGGTGGTCCTGTGGTGCGGGTTGCCCTTCTTCGTTCGAGGTTGGCAATCGGTCGTGCATCGCAGCCTCAACATGTTTACGCTTATATCTCTTGGAACCGGATCGGCGTACCTCTACAGCGTCTTCGCAACCGTTTTCCCTCAGATATTTCCAGCGTCGTTTCGCGGAGTTGGGGGGCAGATCGATGTGTACTTCGAGCCAGCAGCAGTCATCGTCGCTCTGGTTCTTCTCGGACAGGTGCTGGAGTTGCGCGCTCGAAGCCAAACCAGCGGTGCGATTCGCGCGCTACTGGGACTGGCTCCGAAGACGGCGAAGCGGTTGGATGATCAGGGTGGCGAGGCCGACGTGCCACTCGATCAGGTCCAGGTTGGCGACAGGCTCCGCGTGCGCCCCGGCGAAAAGATTCCAGTCGATGGGATCGTACTCGAAGGCCACAGTTCCATCGACGAATCGATGATCAGCGGTGAACCCATCCCCGTTGAAAAGGACAAGGACGCGAAAGTGACGGCCGGAACGGTGAACGGAACCGGCGGATTCATTATGCGTGCGGAACGAGTTGGTGCCGACACTCTCTTAGCGCAAATCGTAAAGATGGTCAGCGAAGCGCAGCGGTCACGGGCACCGATTCAAAGGCTGGCAGACCGCGTCTCCTCGTACTTTGTTCCTGCTGTAATCGGCTCAGCCATTATCACCTTCATCGTCTGGTACTTTGTTGGACCGCAGCCGCGCTTCGCTCATGCACTCGTAAATGCTGTGGCCGTTCTGATCGTCGCCTGCCCATGCGCTCTTGGGCTCGCCACTCCCATGGCCATCATGGTGGGCACAGGCAGCGGGGCTCGCGCCGGCATTCTCATACGCAACGCGGAGGCGCTTGAGACATTTGGCAAGGTTGACACACTCATCATCGACAAGACGGGGACCCTGACCGAAGGCAAGCCGACGTTGAGCGTCGTCATCCCCCAACCGGGCATCAACGAAGATGACCTGCTACAGCTTGTTGCCAGCCTTGAGCGATCCAGCGAACATCCTTTGGCAGCAGCCATCGTGAAGGGAGCCGAGGCAAAGAAGCTATCCCTGTCCGATGTGGATGAATTCAACTCGACGACTGGCAAAGGTGTGAAGGGAACCGTTACAGGCAAGCAGGTTGCAGTCGGGAATGCTGAGCTGTTCCGCGACCTGTCCGTCGATCCCGGCCCTTTGCTTGATCGGGCTGAAGCTCTGCGCAAGGAGGGCCAGACGGTGATGCTGGTTGCCGTGGATGGTAAAGCGGCAGGCATTGTGGGCGTCGCCGATCCCATTAAGGAATCCACGCCGGATGCGATCCGCGAACTGAAAGCAGCGGGCTTGAAGATCATCATGGTCACCGGCGACAACGCGACGACGGCCAAGGCAGTCGCTGATAAGCTTGGCATCGAGTTTGAGGCCGATGTACTGCCACAAAAGAAGGCAGATGTCGTCAAGGAGCGTCAGCAAAAAGGTTCCGTGGTGGCAATGGCTGGCGACGGAGTGAACGACGCGCCCGCGCTTGCCCAGGCTAACATTGGCATTGCCATGGGGACCGGCACCGACGCGGCGATGGAAGCCGGTGGCATCACGTTGCTGAAAGGTGATCTGCGCGGCATTCTCCGCGCCCGCCATCTCAGCAAGTCAACCATGCGCAACATCCGCGAGAACCTGTTCTTCGCTTTCGTATACAACGCCGTCGGGGTACCGCTTGCCGCTGGCGTGCTGTTTCCTGGCTTCGGATTACTTTTGAACCCGATGATCGCCGCAGCAGCCATGAGCTTCAGCTCTGTCTCGGTGATTGCCAATGCACTGAGACTGCGGACGACAAAACTATGAATTGCCGCCGGCAGTCGCTGTTCGTCACATGAATTTGGCGAAAATGCAATTGCCATTCTGAGCAAAAGCGACCGGACTTGCCTATCTCAGAAGTGCGAGGGTTTCAGTTGGGACCGTTTGCGACCAAGACGAAGTTTTCAGGGCAAATGGAATGCGCTGCTGAAAACCGCCAGTCAATCGTTGAGACGCAACCGACCCACATTCACGAACCGAGGAGATTCATATGACAAGCACCACCATTGTGAAAGATCCCGTTTGCGGCATGGAGATAGACACGGCTACAGCCGCTGGACAAACCGAGCACATGGGGCAGACATACCATTTCTGCGGCACCAAGTGCAAAGAGAAGTTCGACAAGAATCCGGCGCAATACCTGGGCAAGTCTGCAGAGAAGTCGAAGAGCGGCCACGGCTGCTGCGGTTAAGCGGATCGAAGGATAGCGAACAATCGGACGAGATGAGCCAGATAGGGTTCCGCTTCCTCCGACTGCTCCATGAGGAGGCTTAGTGAACGGGTATAGCATGGGGATGCAAGGTTGGAATAATAGTTGGATGTGGGTCTGCGGCATGGTTCTGATCGTGGTACTTGCCCTGATATTGCGCGCCCGCAAGTAAAATCTGTGTCTGACGCACGGAGACACCCCCGCCATTCTTTTCAGCTATCCGAAAGTGCCTGGATACTACCCTGTTGGTTTCTACCGTTAGAGAAATCAATTCAGCACCGGGAACTAGCGCCAGAGGGCTGGCAGGCCGCAAAGAGTTTTGCCTGACGTGCCGGAGAAGGCGTGTTCCACTGCTATCTTTGTGGGCAGCAGTTGCACGCCCGTTGAGTAGGTTGGGAAGGGATGAACGGTCGCGGCCAACTCGGCCAGCTTTAGCCCGCTGCGCATGGCAACAGCAATCTCGGTGATGGTCTCTCCTGCCCGTTCACCTACAATACTCGCTTCCAGAATGGTGCCATTGCTGCACACTCTCCATTGGCCTTCTTTCGGAAGCTTTTGGCTACGCGGAGCCTCTCATGTCGCGTAATGTCCCGCGGACTTATTCAAACGTCGGCTTCAGCCATGCCTCCTCTGCAGCCTCGCCAAAATGAAATGAAGTGATACGAGGTTCTGTCTGGAGGGAGCCGTGGAGCTTTTACAATAGGCTCAATGCAGCAGACCCTCAATCCGCTCGCGCTTTTCCAACCAATGGGCCGCATACTCGACGCACCGGGCCCCTTGCGTCTGTGGCACCTGTCAAGCCTCGACGCGCCCACAGTCGCCGCAGCGTGGTCGCTCGTTTTTGCCAAAACGGCAGGAGTGCGCCTGCCGGCCTGGGTTCCAGTGCTCCTGGCTCTTGTGACTTGGTGCGTCTATGTAAGTGACCGCCTCCTTGACTCCCGCTGCGCACTGCTCGCAAAGCAAGTTCATTGTCTTCGCCAACGCCACAACTTTCATTGGCAGCACCGCCGCGTCATTTTCCCCCTCGCCCTCGCAGCTGCTTCCATTAGCGCGTGGCTTGTTTTCTCCTTCATGCCGGGCGGCGCACGCGAGCGCAATGCCCTGCTCGCTTTGGCCGGCGCCACCTATTTCTTCAGCGTCCACGCCCAAACCAAGTTCCGATTATTGCTCCCCAAAGAGTTGTTCGTAGCGGTTTTGTTCACGGCAGGTTGTGTGCTTCCCACCATCGGGCGGACGGAAGCCGTTTCGTCTGCATTTCTAGTTGTGATTGCCTTCTTCGCAGGTCTGGCCTGGCTCAACTGCTATGCGATCGAGCGCTGGGAGTCGGTGGGTGAACCCTGCTCCGGCTCTCAAATCCTTCCAGCTGCGGGCCTGCTTGCAATGGCCGGTCTCCTCGGCGCAATTGTCCTCTTCGCAGCCCATTCGAGTGAAGCGGCTCTCTTAGGAGCTGGCGCCGCAAGCGCAGTACTGCTCGCCTTGCTCGACGCAATCCGCGGTCGTCTAACCCCTTTGGCTCTGCGAACGGCCGCCGATTTGGTCCTACTTACCCCGCTCGCACTGCTGCTTCGATGAATCCACCACCCAATTTCAACCGACTAGCTCGGCTCTATCTCTGGATGGAGTTGGTTAGCTTTGGTCCCTGGCTCATGCTTTGCCGATGCGCCTACTTGAATGAATGCTGCACCGCGCGCCACGCTCTCGCGCTGGGAGACGGCGATGGTCGCTTCACTGCTCGCCTGCTCCGCGAGAACTCCGCCATCCAGATCGACGCCGTCGATGTCAGCCCAGCCATGCTTGAGGCACTTGTTTACCGCACCAGCCCCAACGCGGCCCGCGTTCATGCCTTCCACTCCGACATCCGCCGGTGGCAGCCTGAAAACCCACCCTACGACTTGATCGTTTCGCACTTTGTTCTGGATTGCCTCACAACTGAAGAGGTCGAATCACTTGCATCCAAATTTGCTTGCGCGGTCTCTCCCGGCTCGTTATGGATCGTCTCAGAGTTTGCCGTCCCCGCAAACTGGTTTGGCTGGTTGGTGGCGCGACCGGCAGTCTGGGCACTTTACCGTGCCTTCGGATGGCTTACCGGGCTCCAGGTACGCAGGCTGCCTGACCATTCCATCGCCCTTCGGCAGGCCGGTTTCATCCTTCAAGAGCGCAAACGTTGGTTGGGCGGATTGCTCATCAGTGAACTTTGGACCCTAGCTCCAGCCGGTCCTGGACTACGGGATTCTGCTTCTCATTGAGGGTGCGACCTGATTTGCGTCTCGCCAGAAAGGTATCGATTGCAATCCATCCGGGACCAAAGATCAATATCAGCAAAGCCGCAAACCAGAAGGTGTACGGATCTGCGCCGTAAAATTTCCCCGGGTCGGAGAGAATCAGCGCGACTGCATTGCGGTCCGCTGTCACAAAAGCAACCGACATATTGGCGAAGAGCACCAGAGCCACGACGCGCGAACCAATACCCAACGCAAGCAGGAGGCCTCCGACCAGTTCAACCAGCGCAACAACCAGCGCACTCAGGTGTGGCGAGGGTATATTGAGCGTCTGAAAGAAATCCGCAACTCGATCTAGGTGTTGCAACTTTCCCCAACCCGTTTGAGCAAACTGCCAGCCCCAATAGAGCCGAATCAGCAAGAGGAGCGGCGATTGGATTCGATTGAGGACTCTCGAATACAAATCATAAGCTGAGCTGAAGAATGTAAGTAGGCGGTTCATGGATTCCTTTCTGGATTTGCGATGGGTGTCCGATGGGCTGAACAGAGCCATCCGAGTTCTGCCCAGTTGCCGAACCACTCACTTACGCTGGCAGCCTGTTCGCCGAGATTGATTGAGGAGTGCGGGAATGCCGCTTCAAGAGCTTCTCCCAACGAACTTCCATTGGACAGCGCAGTCAGCAACTTATATTCCTCTCGCGCCAGCCGTTTGTAGTAAACCACAAGATTGTGCCGATGGATGGCCAACCAGATATCGCACCGAGCCATTTCCGGCAGGGGTATTAGTGGCGATGAATGCGATCCTGAGTTGGCTTGTCTGTTACTCGCCTGGCTTGCCGCCTCCACTCGCAAACGGCGTCGATGGACGCCCAAGACCAAGTCGTCGACTGGATAGTGCAGAGCGAGCAGTTGTACATGAGGTTGCAAGCTGATATGCGCATCATCGTCGAGTTGCGCTATTTCTTCCGCACCGATCGGGGCAGAGTCGGCCAGATCAAATGCCTCGGCGTAGGCCCATTCCAGGCGCGCGACATCAGTCGCCAGCTCCGCGCCATTTCCTGCGAACTCTGGATGTGCGGCCAGCCACCCAGGGAGGCGTGAACCGAGATTGCGAAGCGTGAAGCTGCGCGATGGATGTGCGGCAAGATATTCACGCGCCAGCAGCTCAAATTGCTCTGCGCCCACTACCGCCTCAAGCGCGGGGAAATCCTCCGTTAGCGCGGCCAGCACGCGAAACCAATATTGACGGTTGTAGACTTCAAGCCGCTCGAAGGCGCTCAGATGGCGGTTTGGTTTGACGTAGGCGGCGGCATGATCGCTCATGCTGGAGCCATCGTCGAGTTGCTCACGCATCGACTCGTCGTTTGTGAGGGGACGCATAACATCCGCCGCCATGCGGCGCTGGAACTCGAGCAAGCTCATCGCGACACCTCTTCCGTTTGCAGCTCTCGCGCCGCCTCCAGATAACGTTGCGCCTTCTTCGCTTCGTCATGCACTTCGTCGAATGCCGGGATGCGATCGTCCCATTCGAGCAGTGTCGGAGTGGGGCCGCAGCGCTCGATGGCGCGCGCGTAGAGTTGCCATACCGGATCGATGACCGGGTGATCGTGCGTATCCAAAATGTACTTCTCGTAGCGGCTGTGCCCGGCAATGTGAATCTGCGCAACCCGCTCCGCAGGGATAGCATTCACATAGGTCATGGGCTCGAACTCGTGATTGACCGATGAAACATAAATATTGTTCACGTCCAGGAGAATGCCGCAGTCCGCTCGCTCGACGACCTCATTGAGAAACTCCCACTCCGTCATCTCGGAGTCGGTAAACTCGGCATAGCTGCTGACGTTTTCAACCGCGACGGGGATCCCCAGGTAGTCTCTCACCTCGCGGATGCGCGCGGCTGTCGTTTCCACCGCCTCCCAGGTGTAAGGCAACGGCAGCAAGTCGTGCGAGTAAGTTCCATCTACGCTTCCCCAGCAGAGATGATCGCTCAGCCAGGGAGTCTTGGTCCGTTTCACCAGAGCCTTCAGGCGGCGCAGATGCTCGCGATCGGCAGGCTGCGCAGAGCCAAAGTACATCGAGACGCCGTGCTGCACCACACGATACTTTTCCAGAATACGGTCGAGCACATGAAGGGGACGGCCCGCATCCACCATATAATTCTCCGAGATGATTTCGAACCAATCGACCACGGGATTCCGGCTTAAGATGTGGTCATAGTGCGAAATCCGCAACCCAATGCCAACGCCGTAATCCTGGAAGTTATTAAAGCGGTTTCCGGGCATACAATTTCTCCATCGACGCCACATGCAGGGATCGATTTGGGCAAAAGGTCTCAGTAGAAAGGATGTGGCAGAGGCCTGCGCGATGCAGGCCCCTGCCGCTGTTCGGCTAGGCTGCGTGCGGCTTGGAGCCATCGGTGGCGCAACCGCCCTTGCCCTTGCAGCTGTTCTTGCCCTTACAGCCGTTGTCGTTGGACTTGCACCCGCCCTTGCCTTTACAGTCGTTCTTGCCTTTGCAGGAATGCTTGTCCTTGTCGGCGAAGTCGACCGAGCGCAGGCCAGCTTTTGCGCTGGTTACCTGCGTTTTGCTTGCATTGCTGGTCTGGGTTTGGGCGCGTACCGCGGTTCCACTCAGGATGCCGGAAACTGCCGCGGAAAGAATCAGTGCTTTCATGGTGCTGTTCATTGGGAAAAGACCTCCTCTGGATGGTTTGTTTGTCAATTGCGCGGACTGCTCTGGAAGAACAGCCCAAATCTGAAACGCTTGAAGTGTGCACCGGATCTCAGCCGATGAGGGGAACAGGGAGCGGTTGAGATAGCCACTGAAGTGCGTGAGAAGAGCCGGTCAGTCAAGGGGAAGTCTCTTCCCAAACTATTGGAACCGTGGCCACTGAAAAGGTTACAGCCAAGATGAAGATTTTTCAAAAACTTCACAGAAGCGGAATTGGGTACAACTGCATCCTAACCCCGGGAGCGTGATAGAACTTGGAAAGGCGGGATCAATGTATGGCGGATTTGCAGGTCTCAGGGTTGAAAGCACTCAATTGGACAGCGATCAGCTTTGCCGTGCTGCAGAGCATCTGTGCTTTGGCACTTGCTCTCAGCGCAGCTGGGGCATTGATGGGCATTTCGCTTTTTGTGGCCTTCTCCGGCCTGATGCGGTTGGCCGTCGCTATTCATGCAGATTGGATTCGCCTGCCGATGATTGGCGTTGCGCTGGCCGGAGCACTCTTGAACCTATGGGTTCTGGCCCGGCTGCGCCGCCTTCGAGCGAATCCGGCAAGCGCCTGGCGGCGCCATCCAGCCGATACAAAACAGTTACACCGCGAGAAGATTCAGCTCTATGTAGCGCTCGTTACGATTGCCTTGGTTGCCTTGGAGGCGGGACTACATCTCCATTACCACGGACACATATAAGTCCGGTCGGGCACTATCCTTCATGCCGGATGACATCGTCTAGACGCGCGTGAAGCCTCTGGCTGAAGCCGGAGGGAATCTCGTAGACACGTTCGTCGGCCACCAGCACAACGATATTGCGTGTGGAGTCAATGGTCGCCGAGCAGATGGAACAGTGGTCCAGATGACGGTCGATCTCGTTCCGCAACTCCTGACTGATCTCGCCGTCAATATACGAAGAGATGTGATCCCAGACGTGCTTGCAGTCAATCTTCATGACCACGCTCCCAACCAACTCTTGCCCTTGGGTGCATAGCCTTTCAGCACCGGAGCCAGATTCTTTTGCAAAAGGCGGCGCGCTCTGTGCAGTCGCACCTTGACCGAAGCTGCTGTGATGGAAAGCCCTTGGGCGGTCTCTTCAATGTCAAGGCCTTCCACATCGCGCAGTACCAGCACTTCTCGGTAGATGGCAGGAAGTTGATCAATGGCCTTCTCCAAGTGCGCTCGGACTTCCTTTCGCTCAAGCACAGCCGAAGGAATCTCGCGCCAGTCGGTGAGCAAAGCCGGAGTGTAATCGCCGTCCGATTCCTCGCTGAGCGCCTCAATCGAGTCCTCACGCATTGTTTTGGCCTTTCGAAGCCGATTGCGTCCTTCGTTGAGCGCAATCGTCACCAGCCATGTGGAGAAGCGCGACTCGCCACGGTATTTGGCGAGGTTCGTGTAGGCATGAATGATCGCCGCCTGCGACGCATCCTCGGCCTCGGCTTCATTGTTGAGCATCGAAAACAGCATGCGGTAGACGACTCGCTCGTGCGGGCGAATCAACTCATGAAAGAGATCGCGCTCACCGGCCAGAATACGAGCAATCTGCGCGCATTCTTTCGCTTTGCCGTTTGTCGTGCGATCTGTCAGGTCTTCCGTCATTCACCCACCTTGCGCCGTTTGAGCTTTACTTGCCGAATCCCAGGTACCGTCCAAGTTTTCGCAACCGGAAGAAGAGAAGCCAGCTGCATTTTGTCCGAAAAGCTGCCGGATGCGATCAGCTGATCGAAACGCTAATGAGCGACATTCTGCGCGGCGAATCTCTATCAAGGAGCGTACCACTGCTACATGCCTCAAAAGTCTCCCGCCGGTTTCATCGCCAGCGATGCGTCTCAATCCGTCGCTGCGCGGAATCTGGCACCGATTGAGCATCGCAAACAACGCTTCTGCTGGCCGGTAACAGGCGCATCCCGGGGAGGTAAACAACTCCACTTGGATAGTTGACCGAATTGCTGCTTCGTCGGCAAATCCAGGGGGCCTCCGAGCGGCGCCAGAGGACTGAGCGCCAGCAGATCTGACGAGCCCATCGCCACCCTGCCTTCCATTCGCATCACATATCCTGAGCCGACACGAGTACGACAACCAAAAGGGGTTGAAGGTTACAGGCAATTCGGGCCTTTTGATCGCAGGAAGCGGGTTCAGTAGTTGGCTCGCCCAACACGATTCAGTTCGGTACCGGTTGGCGCTTGAATGGTCGTTTCGGCCGACGGAAGGCACCGATCGCCCGTAATTGGCGCAAAGCAACAGTTGAGAATGCTTTGAGCAATGTTGCCAGTTTTGGCTTGTCGCATAGCTAGGGGCTTTCTATCGCTCAGACAATGCAGAAGATATTGAAGACAAATTGGGAAGCGTGGGCCGCGAGCATTGGATTCACAGCTCTGGAGATTGACTGGCTGCACATCTGTTTTATTGCTTGCGATGAAGAGCTTCTTGGAACGTAGACAAGGCGGATTAGAACCCTGGTAAAACCGTTAGCAGTCGGGCTGATCCCACACGATCAGCCCGGTGGCCCGCTTGGGTAAATTTGGCAGCAACTTGGCAGCAAATAATGCCAATTGTGCCGGTTTTGCCGACTCAGCCAACTCGTAAGTGATTTGCCGTCTATAATTTGCGGATTGATTTACTCCATGGCATGGAAAAGGTCAGCACACTCGGAGTTGAAGAACAGCCCAGGGATTTGTCCATCAGATGGAAAGCTGGAGATAATGCGCGCTCTGGGCTCCAAGCCAGCAGAGGTTGTACATGGTCCGGATGAGCGCACGGTTTTCTGCACTATCTCGCCGCCATGCCTCCGCACCACCAATGCCACTAGGCAGGCTGCCAGTCCGAAGGATCTCAGAACGCCGCTCCCACCGGCGCGTGCCAGAGATCCACAGGCGAATGGCGCAAGATCCTGTGTTCCGCCGCCAAATCCGGCCGCTTTGCGCTCGAATACCCGCCCCAAAAAATGTAGTCAATTTTGTCGTCAGCCTATTTCAAAATCCGTCATAATCGGGGATGTACCGATAGCAATCCGCGAATGGGAGGGGAAGAGGGAATAGCAACCGTGCAGATCGTGGGCGATGCCAAAAGTCCTTCATTTTTCAGCGTTTAATTGACCGATTCAACTGTCTTTGTTATGAAAGGGTTAACGAAGCGCGTCCCTCAAAACGTGCTCCATCAGGCGATCCTGAGTAGCTCAATGGCAGAGCATTCGGCTGTTAACCGAAGGGTTGTAGGTTCGAGTCCTACCTGAGGAGCCAAAGAATCAATAACTTAGAGAGATCCACAAAGAGAACTTCACCGCATTTCACCGCATTTGAAATAGAAATCTTTGATTCGCGGGACTTGATCGTCCCGACTCGAAGCGCGTGTTCAGGCAAGGAATAGCCGACGCGCTGCGAGCATATGGCGCCTCTCAAAAGTCGAAGCCGCCGCCGGTCCAACCGATGGCGCGGACGAAGAGTAATCCTTGTCCAGAAAGCCAGGGGCGAACCGTTCGCCCGTGGGCCATCGTATTCGCAAAAGCTGGCTTCAAACACACACTCATCGCCGCCGAGCGCAAGCGATTCGGTGGCAATCCCGACTCATTGAGGATCACAAATCTACTTAAAAGTTTGACTACCGCGGCGACATAGACTATATACTATGTACTCGCCGGGCTGAAACCGCAAACATCGGTGAGTGGACGATCCAAGCACCGATCCCAGAAAGCCTCTGGGACAGACAATCCGTGTCCGGCGTGATGCGTTGGGATTAACGCAGGAACAACTAGCGGAGAAGGCTGGACTGCATTGGACGTTCATATCCGGGGTAGAGCGGGGAATACGGAATATCAGCATCTTGAAGCTGCATCGTATTGCCACTTCTCTCGGAGTTCGGCTGCGCGACTTGGTTGACAAGTGCTGAGAGGCACTGAACCCGGTCGTGTATGCCTTGCAGAATTGTGTATCATGGGTGGCACTTGACGTGGGGGGAATTGGCTCGTTGCGAACAGCGCACATGAGCCAATCGCAAGTGTCTCTTGCGCGTCGCATGACGCTGCGGCATTATCTGGGCCAACTGAATCACTCAATCATCGGTTATCTCCCCCTTTTCAGTGCATTGAGGGCTGGTTTGCCCGTTACCGCTTGAGATCACAGGTCTCGCAGGTTCGTGGGGGAAAAGATGACCTTTCTGTCGTGTCTGAATTCAGCAAACAAAGACCTTCGCTTGTTGTATGCACTTCTTCTGAGCGTTCCACTGATGTTTGCCTCTGCTTGCGGCGGCGGGGGCGGCGGCGGCAGCACACCCCCGGCAAACCCTGCACCCAGCGTGACCTCTGTATCACCGTCTGCGGTCCTCGCGGGCGCGAGCGGTACTCAGATTACTCTAACGGGTTCTGGGTTTATTGCTACATCAACCGTTACGGTGGCCGGGACTACGGTCCCCGTGACGTCAGTCTCATCCAATCAGATCGTCGTAACGATTCCCAGCACTGCTCTGTCTGTCGCAAAAGCACTGGCAGTTGTCGTTAGCAATCCTTCGCCAGGGGGCGGTACGGCTACGGCAAGCGTGTCAGTTGGGCCGACACTGCTTTCGGTGCAACCGAGCGCCGTTGTTGTCGGATCGACTGTCAGCGTTTCGGTGGTCGGCGCGGACACTCAGAATCTCAAAAACAATATCATCAATTTTGTTCAAACAGGCCGAACTTTCACGGCAAATCCGAGTGCTGTGACAGCTCAAGGAACGAGCACAATTCTAACTGTGCCGCTTCCTTCTGGGATGTCACCCATAAGCGCGACCGCTTCACTCGCGATCCCAACAACTGTATCTCTCACCATCAATGGGATCGTTGGTCAGAGCTCATTGGCTATTCAGGTACAGCCTCCTGCTCACGCACTGAATGTGTCACCGAATTCAGCAGAGCAGAGCACATCCTTGTCTGTATCGTTTACCGCTGCCTTTACAGCGTTCAGTTCCACTTCGAGCGTTTCCAGTGATGACCCAGGACTGACCGTCTCCAACATTTCAGCCATATCTACAACTCTCATGACGGCCTCAGTCAACATTGGCTCAGGGACCGTCCCAGGCGATCATGTCTTTACGGTCAGCTCTGGAGGCTCGAATATAGCATTTCACTTCACAGTAGTCGCATCTTCCACAAGCACCCCGACCGTTGCAAGCCTATCCTCGACCCAGGTCGCTCCGGGCGCACCGCTTACGATATCTGGTTCCGGCTTTCTACCTTCTGGCGGGCCGTTGCAGGTAGTAATACGCTACACATATAAGAACATAATCGCCGAGATGTCGGGCGCACCGGACAGTGATAGCCAGTTATCCACGAACATTCCGTTGTTAGTTGACCCCTCAACAGGATCTCTGTTTACCGGGAGTGCAGGTATTCAGGTCGTTGTTGACGGAGTACCGTCAAACAGTACATCGCTGTCCATTGTTGATTTACCAGCAAACACTGGCACTATCGGCGTTACGACCCAAGCCTACTTGAATAACTTGTTGCAGCAACTTGACGCAATGCCGACTCAGTTAACCCCTACGCTCACGGGAAGTGTAAACACGCCTCTTAATGGCATCTTGTCACTTTCAGCTCAACAGTTACAACAGTTGCAAGGACAAATTGCCATTGCCGCGGCCGGGGGACAGATTACAGCTCCGGATGGCAGCATAATCAGTCAATCTACCATAGATATCATTGATCGTCTTCTACAAAGCTCTGGTACTCCTCTTGGAAGCTCGTCGTCAATGCGGCGAGCGAATCGTAGGCAAAGCACGGCGGCAATCGAGGATATGGCAAGTCCACTTCCTGACACGCAGACTATCACTCTTAATCAAAGTACCCTCGTGGCCGCAGGTTCCTTGTGTAAGGATGGGGACATCGCCAATGACATGAGCGACGTGTTAACGAAAGAAACCATTGGCACCTGCGCTGTTAGCCTGTTGGGTTGGACGGCACCTGTCGCAGGACCAGTCTGCGGGTTTCTAAAATTGTTTACGCCGGGCCAATTGGCAGTTGGAATCGGCAATGTAGTTTGTGATGTTGCTCCTGTTAACTTAGCATCAATCGCCCCAAATCCGGTGTCACCTAAAACAACAGTGAATGGGCCGTCTGTCACAGAGGCGCCCACTGCGGTATTCCAGTCAACTGGCAATGCCGTTGGTCAGGTAGCGGAAACAACAACAGACCTCTTCTTGACATCTCTCAACCTTAATAACAGCGTGTTCCGCTACATAGTGGGCAATAACATCGCAGCATCGGTAATAGATGATGCGTTCCAGAGCGCATTTTCAACACTAATTGGGAACTTCATCGACACCAGCGTTCCTAACGTCTATTATTATCAGACGAATCCCGTTCCCCTAACTATGGTCTCATTGGAACCTTCAACTGATAGTCTCTTTACTTTCTCAGGTCTAACCATGACCCCCGGCGGCACGGCTGGGACGAATACTCTGGACTTCAATACAGCTAACTTTCGTACGCTTGACCCAAGCGGAAACGTGACGAATGTAAGCAGCGTTGTCACTGGCAATCAGATGAGTGCGACAGTACTGTCAAGCGTGACACTTTCACCAAACCAAGCGATCCTCGTTTTTGGCGGTCAGGTGCAGTTCAATGCTTCGGTCTTGGGCGTTGGGCCGAGTTGGGGAGTGTCATGGGCTGTTGACGGTATAACCGGAGGTAATTCAAGCGTAGGTGTCATCTCTTCGTCGGGCTTGTACACGGCTCCATCTACGAGTGGTACACATACAATCACAGCAACTAGCCTTTTCGATGGGAGCGTGGGGTCAGCCTCAGCCAATGTGAGTGCGCCTTCGAGCAACCCCGTCCCAACAATATCTGGCCTAAACCCATCTTCACTGGCGGCTGGCGCGGCTCCCCAGACACTTACAATTAGTGGTACAGGGTTCCTTTCATCATCCACGGTGACGTTCAACGGCATTAGCCACAGTGCAGCATTCATCAGCGCGACCCAACTGACCATACCGCTTACTTCGGCTGATCTTGCCACGGTCGGTACTTATCCAGTTGTGGTAACAAATCCTGCGCCAGGTGGTGGAGCATCGGTTGCCAAGAACTTCATCGTGACCAATGGCCAGACCGCCAATGAGTGGACCTGGGTGAGCGGGAGCAACTCGGCAGAGGCGAACGGAGTATATGGCACTCAAGGAGTTTCTGCGGCTTCTAACGTCCCGGGAGCGCGATCTAGTGCTCTAAGTTGGACGGATTCCGACGGCAATTTGTGGCTTTTTGGCGGCTTCAACTGCACCCTTCCCTTCTGCGGTCTCGCGGGTGGAAACTATAACGATCTTTGGGAGTTCAATCTTTCAACCCAGACATGGACCTGGATGAGTGGTGGAAATGGGATTGATACACCAGGCATTTATGGTTCGCAGGGAGAGGCATCCCCTACCAATGTTCCTGGCGCGCGCGATTACGCAAACAGTTGGACAGATCCCAGCGGCAACTTGTGGCTGTTTGGGGGCGATGGATACGACGGGAATAACGGGGCTGGTCTTTTGAATGATTTGTGGAAGTTCAATCCCCAAAACATGACATGGACGTGGGTGAACGGGAGCAACTATGCGGGAGCAACGGGACGGTACGGGACGGAAGGATCTCCTGCGATCAGTAATTTCCCAGGTGCTCGCCATGGCTCTGTCAGTTGGACAGACACGAGTGGACATTTATGGCTTTTCGGCGGTCAAGGATTCGACTCTACCGGAACTGTAGAAATCCTTAACGATTTATGGGAGTTTGATCCGGCTATTGGTACCTGGACATGGATGAGTGGCAGCAGTGTTGGGGGAGCATCGGGCGTTTACGGAACGAAGGG
>Ga0255352_1000446_pt1 | contig 23252 bp, 17 predicted proteins | sample HBST0metaG_FD_189939 | JGI IMG/M metagenome (GOLD analysis project Ga0255352, IMG submission 189939) | Peat soil microbial communities from Stordalen Mire, Sweden - H.B.S.T0 | ecosystem: Environmental > Terrestrial > Soil > Wetlands > Peat | place: Sweden: Norrbotten County, Stordalen Mire...
AGATTTTACAGAGGTTGCGGCGCGGCGTTCTTCTCAGCGGCCGCGCCCAGATTGAAGTGTGCGCGCTTGTGGTTGTTTTCTGTCCGTTTTCACCAAAAGTGTGGAAGAGCCAACGTATGGCCGGTTTTGGGTGATCGCCAAGGTTTTCGAAAATGCGGGACCTGGATAAAGAGCCCTATTCTCCAGAGGAATCTGAGGCTGCAAAGTACCAGTTCGACCTAATTGGTATTGGCGGCGGCAACGACCCAGTCGGGTTCTTGATAGCGAGTCATCACGAACTGGTTCGGCAGCAAACAGTTCTCAAGGCGAAGTATCCAGCGATTTTCAAAGAGATTGCACGCGAATCGGAGGAGGCTTGCTCTCAGCCAACTGTAGGTGTAAAAACCGAAGCTCCGACTGGTTCGTCTTGAGAATCTCATTCCTTGCGCATATTGCAGACCGCCGGAATCACCACCGCCCCCTCCTTCGTTCGATCAATAAGGCTGGCAGGGTCTGGAGAACAGGCTTCAGCCCCAAGGTCATTTGAAGTGTCGTGAAGCAGGAAGCAAATGACTGCGAGATTCCGGCTCGCGCACCGCACTATATCAGTGCGTACATGTGTCCCTCTGTGCCATCAGGCCGACAGTGAACTGGAACAGATCCAGTTTTTGTTAGGGCATGTTCCAGTGCAAATGACGGAACGTTACTTGAATTGCAAACAACGATTTCGCAAGACAGTTAACGACCGAATTGGCCCGAGACCAGACGGGTGAAAGTGATCCTTCGGGAGCAATTTCATGAACAGTACGATGCCTATGCCGCGAGCACATAGGTTTCTTCTTGGTGCTCCTGGCATCAACAGTGAAGCCGCAAACACGATATGTGGACTTCAACAGTGCATCGGTGCAAGGGCTAAAGCATTTTTCCAATTGGTGTAGAGCGAAAGCAGGATGCCAAGTGGCTTTTTCCTCAAGAAAAAGCCACCTTGCACGCAACTCAACACTGCACGCGTATTGGAAAAATGCTCTAGCGTTGATCCTTTAAATATTAACGCTGTGTTAACATTCTTGATTTTTGGTCAAAAAATGAGCCACAGCATTCAGACCATGGCTCATAACCTACGTGGAATAAATCATTTAATCAACTTTCATTTTGGTATACAAAACTTTCATCGAAGTGGTTCAAACTTTCATTTTTGCCGACATCGCACACTCATCCTTTGCCGCATATGTCGATACGGACTAGCTGCATCCGCTCGTCGAGCCGCAGCTCATGCAGCGGTAGCAACTGCCGTTGCGCACCATGATGGCTCCGCACTCCGAGCAACTTGGCGCATCGCCCATCTCGTACATATCGCGCATGGCATCGGCGGCATGATAGACGCCGCGATCCTGCAGGCTCGGCAGGCTTTCATTCTCCTGCTGCGCGGTCACGGACTCCGGCGCAATGCCCCCACCCGAAGGATGCGCCGACACCGCGTTCAATCGCCTGGCAACCTCCTCGGCCAGCTTGTCCAGCCGTTGCAGCGTCTCATGTTCATCGCCCTCGCCGCCCGCTAGCAGCGAAGGCGATTCGGGCAACTCCGACTTGGGCGCGAGGCCCGCGAACAGCGCCAATTGCTCGCCCGACAAAAAGCGCAGATGCAGCCAGCGGAAGATGTAATCCATCAGACTCTTCGCGTAGCCGATCTGCTCGTTGCCAGTCCAGCCCGAAGGCTCGAAGCGGGTGTGCGCGAATTTTTCGCAGAGCACCTTCAGCGGCACGCCGTGCTGCAGGGCCAGCGAAACCGAGGTGGCGAAGGAATCCATCATGCCTGAAACCGTCGAACCTTCCTTGGCCATCTTGATGAAGATTTCGCCCGGTTGGCCGCTCGGATAGAGACCCACCGTGATGTAGCCCTCGTGTCCACCGATGGAAAACTTGTGCGTGACCGAGGCGCGCTCGTCGGGCAGGCGATGACGGATGGCGCGCGGCGGACCGTCGTGATCCTGCGCGTCCTCCGACAATGCGGCCGATGCTTTGATCGTCGGAGTTGCGGCGGCGCGCGCCAGTTCCTCAAGCGTCTTCTGGAAGGCCGCAAGGACAGTAACAATCTGCCGAGCCTCGATCTCGACCTTTTCGGCAGGCTTTGCTTCGAGCGCCTTGCGGTCGACCTCGGCCACCGGCTGCGACACCGCCAGGCGAGCCAGCGCGCGGCTGGCGACATCCGTCAGCAGCGATGACGCCTTCTGCGCGTCGGCCGTGGTGTTCAGCGGCTGCGTGCCCTTCGAGCCGTCGCGATAGATGGCCACGGCCTTGATGCCGCGCCGCCATGCCTCGGCATAGGTCAGGGCCACATCGTCCACCGTTGCCTCGTGCGGCAGATTCACCGTTTTCGAAATGGCACCCGAAAGAAACGGCTGCGTCGCGGCCATCATCTTCAGGTGGCCCATGTAGTGAATCGTGCGCGTGCCCTTGGCCGGTTTGAAACTGCAATCGAAAACGGCCAAGTGCTCTGGCCGAATCGCCGGCGCGCCCTCAATGGTGCCCGTCGCGTCGATGTAGCTGACGATGGCGTTCACCTCTTCGGTCTCATAGCCGAGCTTGAACAACGCCGAGGGCACCGTGTTGTTGACGATCTTGATCATGCCGCCGCCAACCAGTTTCTTGTATTTGACCAGCGCCAGATCCGGCTCGACGCCCGTCGTGTCGCAGTCCATCATGAAGCCGATGGTTCCCGTCGGCGCCAGCACCGTGGTCTGTGCGTTGCGGAAGCCGTACTTCTCTCCGTAGGCCAGCGCCGAGTCCCAGCAGGCGCGGCTGGCTTCGATCAGCTCATCGAGCTGCGGCACATGAAACGGTTCGTCCGTCGCCGCCTTGCCAATCTTGTTCACCTCGGCCCTGTGCATGCGAATCACGTCGAGGAAGGGTTCGCGGTTCACATAGAAGCCCGGGCAAGCGCCGCCCTGCCGCTCGACCGAAGCCGTCAGCGGCGTGGCCGAACCGATGGGCGGGCAATTGGCCGCGATCACCGCCGACTGCAAGTAAGCCTGCCCGGTGAGGATCGCCGTGAGCGCCGCCGCCAAGTCACGTCCGGCCTCGGAGTCATACGGCAGACCGAAGGCCATCAACAACGCGCCCAGATTCGCATAGCCCAAACCGAGCGGACGATAGTCGTGCGAGTTGCGCGCGATGGCCTCAGTCGGATAGCCCGAGTTATCCACCAGAATCTCCATCGCCGTCTGCAGCACGGCAATCGCGTGACGATAGGCCTCGATGTCGAAGACGCCGGCAGGAGTTACAAACTTGAGTAAGTTGAAGCTAGCCAAGTTACACGCCGAGTTATCGAGGAACATGTACTCCGAGCAAGGGTTTGACGCATGGATGCGCGCCGTGTTCTTGCTGGTGTGCCACTTGTTGATGGTCGTGTCGAACTGCATGCCAGGGTCGCCACAGGCCCAGGTAGCCTCGGCAATCTTCTGCAGGATGGCGCGCGCCTTGTAGGTTGCGACCGGCTCGTGGCCGTTGACCGTGTACGTGGTAAAGTCGCCATCGGCCTCGCAGGCGCGCATGAACTCGTCGCTCACGCGCACCGAGTTATTGGCGTTCTGGAAGAAGATCGACGAGAAGGCCTCCGAATCCGGCCCCGAGCCATCGTAGCCCTCGCGGATCAGCGCAAAGGCCTTGGCCTCCTCCTTCGCCTTGCATGCAATGAAGTCGAGAATGTCCGGGTGATCGGCGTTGAGGATCACCATCTTGGCCGCGCGACGCGTCTTGCCGCCCGACTTGATGACCCCGGCAAAGGCATCGAAGCCACGCATGAAGCTCAGCGGCCCCGAGGCCTGCCCGCCGCCCGACAAGTACTCCATCGAGCCGCGAAGCGACGACAGATTGGTACCCGTGCCCGAGCCCCACTTGAACAACATGCCCTCGGTCTTGGCCAGGGTCAGAATCGAATCGAGCGAGTCGTCGACCGCGTTGATGAAGCAGGCCGAGCACTGCGGATTCCGGTAGCCAGTCGCGGCATAGCGCACGCCGCCGGTCGCCGGGTCCCAGTGCCAGTTCATGCCCTCGGCCTCCGGCTCCAGCCGGTCGCAGCCCACGTTGAACCAGACTGGCGAGTTGAAGGCCGCCCGCTGCGTCAGCAGCATCGACGCCAACTCGTCATGAAAGACGCCCGCGTCGGCCTCGGAAGCGAAGTAGCCGTCCTTCCTGCCCCAGTCGCGAATGGTCTCGACCACGCGCGAGATCAGTTGGCGCACGCCGGTCTCGCGCGCCGGGGTACCAAGCTGGCCGTGCAGATATTTGGAAGCGACGATATTGGTGGCCGTCATCGACCACTCCGACGGCACCTCGACCTCCTTCTGCGCGAAGATCGTGTTGCCCTTGGCATCGGTGATCGACGCCGTGCGCAGCTCCCACCGGATCTGGTCGTAGGGCGACGCGCCCTCGGTCGAAAACCGGCGCGAAAAGCTCAACCCATGCTGGCTATACGTCGCCTGGGGAGCAGTCGAGGAACTCTGTACAGAAACCTCGTTCATATCGTTGTTCTCCATCGAAAATCCTGACAAAAATGGGTGCGTCTCGCCTTCGCCGGCGCTTCGTCCGGGCAGCAATACAGAAACTGTGGGTGCGGTCACAACGCGAAACACATCGGGGAAACGCCGAGAAATCGAGCGACCGCCGCGGCTTCTATCCGGTACTCTGCGCCGTTTCGTCTGGGCCCTTTGTTCACCGCAGCAGATGCAAAAATAGCGCTCTCTGTAGTGGAAGTCAACAGCAAACCACAATATATTGTATTTTGCAGCGACTTTCGGTTCCAAACCAAAAACCGGCGCGGAAGCCATAAAAAGAGTGGGAGTACGAGCATCGGCAGGAAAGGATCTTGTGATGAACTCAGTGCCTTCAGAGCTAGAAGCGGCCCTGCTCGGGGACCATCTGCTGGTGCAGGACGCGCGTTACGCGAATCCCGTCAGGCCGCAGACGATAAAAAACCACGTGCTTGCCACTCTCGTGTCTTCTCAACCCTGGACTGATCTCGGCACAAGCCTTGCCCATCCCCGGATTCGCAGCGAGCACCTGAAAACAGAGCTGCAGGTCGGCAAAGTATTGCGCAGCCTGTGTGAGACCCCATCGCTGGACCGTGTATTCGAGGATGTGACGCAGATCATCCTGAGCGGCCTGGGAGAACAACAAAATCAGGCAACGTGCTCACCTTGCGCTGCCGCAAGCTCGTCAATATAGGCATCCAGCCGCTCGAAGACGCCCGGTTCCGCATCGCTGCTGGCATCGCCTTCTGCGATGGCCTTGCGGAGGATCGCCATCTTCTGCTCGAACTCCTGCTCCTGCCGTTCCAGGGAGCGCAGAGCGGCGCGCATCACCTCGCTGGCATTAGAGCATTTTTCCAATACACGTGCAGTGTTGAGTGGCGTGCAAGGTGGCTTTTTCTTAAGGAAAAAACCACTCGGCATCCTGCTTTCGCTCTACACCAATTGGAAAAATGCTCTAGCGTAGCGGCCGCTGGCCACCTTATCGGCCACAAAGCGGTCCAGTTCCTCGGTCAGATTCACATTGCACGTGGGCATGGATGCACCTCCTGGCTTGAGCGTACCGCAAGATTAGCAAAGTTTGCCAATCTCTTTTGTCCCCTCCCTCTCTAGAAGACAGAATATCGAACCGAAAAGCGAAAACGCCATGGCAACACTCCGGCTTGAAGACCCGGAGTCTGCCACGGCGTTTTTTCCGCCAGTCTACAGACCGAGAGCAAGGTCGCTCTGCCAGGTTTGACAGGAGCGACCCGCTCAAGCTATTGAAACAAAATCGCCTTAGCGGCGCACAACCTCTTCACGCTCTTCGGCAATCGCTTCCGGCAGAGCAGCACCGGGCGTTGCCTCGATCCGCATGCCGTAGAACGAGCGATGCACGAAGAAGATCGAGATCGCGAAGAAGATGACAGTCAGCACGTGTTCGAGCACCGGGTTGCTCGCCGTCAGCGTCACGGCCAGCTCGACAGCCAGCAATCCAAACAGAGTCGCGAACTTGATGATCGGATTCATGGCCACCGAAGAGGTGTCCTTGAACGGATCGCCAACCGTGTCTCCGATCACGCAGGCATCGTGCAGCGGCGTGCCCTTCTGTTTCAGGTCGACCTCGACGATCTTCTTCGCGTTGTCCCAGGCACCGCCCGCATTGGCCATGAAGATCGCATCATACAGGCCGAAGATCGCCAGCGAGAACAGATAGCCGATGAACAGGAACGGCTCGGTAAAGGCGAAGGCCAGAGTCGCGAAGAAGACGGCCAGGAAGATGTTGAACATGCCCTTCTGCGCGTACTTGGTGCAGATCTCCACCACCTTCTTGCTGTCGGCGACCGAGGCCCTCTCCGCGCCCTCGAGCTTGATGTTGGCCTTGATGAACTCGACCGCGCGATAAGCGCCGGTGGTGACCGCCTGCATGGAAGCGCCGGCGAACCAGTAGATGATCGCGCCGCCGCAGATCAGCCCCAGCATGAAGGGCGCGTGCAGCAGCGAGAGGTTCTGCACATCGTGGGTGAGTCCGCCGGTCAGGGCCATGATGATCGAGAAGGTCATCGTGGTCGCGCCGACGACGGCGGTACCGATCAGCACCGGCTTGGCCGTGGCCTTGAAGGTGTTGCCGGCGCCATCATTGGCTTCGAGCAGGTATTTCGCCTTTTCGAATTTGGCGTCGATGCCGTAGTCCTTCTTCAATTCAGCTTCGATGCCGGGAATCGTTTCGATCAGCGACAACTCGTAGACGGACTGCGCATTGTCGGTGACCGGGCCGTAGGAATCGACGGCAATCGTGACCGGCCCCATGCCGAGGAAGCCGAAGGCGACCAGGCCGAAGGCGAAGACAGCGGGAGCCAGCATCAGGGCCGCCATCGACGCGCCCGTGCTGAAGAAGTAGCCCAGTCCCATGAGAGCGACCATGCTCAATCCCAACCAGTAGGCGGAGAAATTACCGGCCACCAGACCCGACAGAATGCCGAGCGAAGCGCCGCCCTCCTGTGCAGAGATGACGACCTCTTTCACGTGGGCCGAGTTGGTTGAAGTGAAGACCTTGACCAGTTCAGGGATGACCGCCCCGGCGAGGATTCCGCAGGAGATGATCGAGGCCAGCTTCCACCAGAGCGTTCCGTCGCCGAGATTGGGAATCATGAAGTACGAGACGATGTAGGTGAGCACGATGGAAAGGATGGACGTGATCCAGACCAGCGAGGTCAGCGGCTTCTCAAAATCCATCTCGTCGACATCGGCGTATTTCGCGTGGACGATAGCACTATTGAGGAAGTAGGCGCACACGCTCGACAACAGCATGGCTACGCGCAGAACAAAGACCCAAACCAGCAGCTTCACCTGGGTTTCTGGACTCTGAACAGCCAGCAGGATGAAGGTGATCAGGGCCACGCCGGTGACGCCGTAGGTCTCGAAGCCGTCGGCCGAGGGTCCAACCGAGTCGCCCGCGTTGTCGCCCGTGCAGTCTGCGATCACGCCCGGATTACGCGCATCGTCTTCCTTGATCTTGAAGACGATCTTCATCAGATCGGAACCGATGTCGGCGATCTTGGTAAAGATGCCGCCGGCAATGCGCAGAGCCGCCGCGCCCAGCGATTCGCCGATGGCGAAGCCGATGAAGCACGCGCCAGCATAATCGCGCGGAATCACCAGGAAGATGCCGAGCATGATGAGCAGTTCGACCGAGATCAGCATCATGCCGATGCTCATGCCCGCCTTGAGCGGAATCGCATAAGTGGGATACGGCTTGCCGCGCAGGCCCGCAAAGGCCGTCCGCGAGTTGGCGAAGGTGTTCACGCGGATACCAAACCACGCCACCCCGTAGCTGCCCGCAATGCCGATCAGGCTGAACAGCAGAATAGTGGGCAGCGTCACCGCAATCGGTTTATTGGGCACCGGCGCCAAAACACCGAAGTAAAGTGCGATGATGACGGCGATGAAGGCCCAGAGCACCAGGATGAACTTGCCCTGCGTAATCAGATAGGTTTTGCAGGTTTCATAGATCAGCTCGGAGATATCGCGCATCGAGCGATGGACCGGCAGGTTTTTCAACTGCACGTAGATCGCCAGACCAAACAGCAGGCCGCCGACGCAGAACAACAGGCCAAAGGCCAGCAGGTTATATCCGCTCACGCCAAGAAAATTGACGCTCGCGAGATCCGGCAGCTTCAGGCTGGCTTCTCCTCCGCTGGCGTGTTCCTGCGCGTTGGCGAGCGAGGGAAGCAGAAGGCCCAGCAGAGCCGCCGCGATCTTGTACTGCCGTTGGAAGAAAGCCGCTACGCCTCCCGTAATCACGCCAGCGACCTTCCGCATCTTCGGCGTTCCCGTATCCGAGTCGATGAGCTGACGCGCAAACAGAATAGCCACGACGAGCAAGAGCATGCTCACGCTCAAAAAGCACTCAATCCCATTCAGTACAGTCACAGATCCCTCCGACTTTGTTGTGAAGCCGTGCAAGGCACAGCCTCGAAACGCGACCACTACGAGCCTAATAAAAATTCACACGAAGCCTAGCATTCGCGAAACAGACCTCGGCGTGATTGCAATCACAGTTCGAAGAAAGTTTTGTGGAACGGCATTCATTGTTCGTGAGAGGAAAAAATCGCCGTGCACACCACCTTACTCCACTCCTCGTCACAGGAGATGCAACAAAAAGCGCGCCGCGGAAGGTTCTCCTCAAAATCGGAGAATCTTCCGCGGCACGCTTTGAAAATCGCCACCCGTCGTCGGGAAGGGGCAACTATTCGATAGAAACGTTGATTTTGTCGTCCGGCAAGGGGTGCTGCAAGTCTCCGTCGCCGTACTCGCGCACCTCGCCGCCGGGCAGCGGATGCAGCTTGAAGAGCACCAGCACATTGCGTTCCGGATCGTCGAAGGCCGGGAACTCCGCCACCTGTTCGAGCGAGAAGTGCGTATGCAGATCCTCGAGCGTACCGGGATCGAGATCGTTCCAGGTCGCGTACCAGCCGGGCTTTTCGCGCACCGTGCGACGGGGCAACTCCAACGTGCCAAAGTCGTCGCAGATGCCGGGCAGGTGCGTCATCAACGTGATCTCGTCGTCGCTGATGGTCAGCAGCAAACGCCTGCCATTGGGATGCTCGTCGATATAGTGCGTCAACCCATCGGCCGCCCGGGCAAAGGTGTACGTGGGCGTGTGCGCAAAGTGGGCCGTCCAGAAAGCACCGTTGACCACCACCGCCGCCAGCGAGGCTGTCAGCAGAATGCCCGCCCAGTAGCGGAAGGGATGCGTGGCCGCGCCCAGGTCCAGCAGTGCCGCCGCACCGCGACTCAATAAGAGAAAACTAAAAATCGCGATCACTGCGAAGTAGCGCGGCTGCGGGTGGTTCTGCATGGCCATGAAACCGATGTAGCCGGCAATCGCCAGCAATGAAGCTCCAAAGATCGGATCGAGCAGAAGCGCGCGTCCCCAGGGCGTTCTGTACGCCGCCACTACGCCGACGGCCAGCAAAGCCACCAACGCGAACAGCACCCGGCCCACCCAGAAGCCCCCGTGCGCCGACCAGAACAGGCTGACCAGCGGCCAGTAGAACTCCTGCGGCTTCGGGTAGTCATTGATGAAGAACAGATAGTGGAAATCCGTTTTCAGCCCGGCGTGGGCAACCAACGCCAACCAACAGCCATAGACCAGCGCGGCCGCACCAGCAGCCACCGCCGAGCAGCGCAACGCCAATTTCCAGTTTTTGCCCCATGCGGCCCAGGCCGCCCAGACCAGGGCGGGCAGCAAAAAAACCGCCGTCGTCTTGGTCAACATCATGACGGCAAACAGCACCCCGACCAGCGCCGCGCCGAACAGCGGTCGGCGAAAACGCGGCAACCGCACTGCCACATTCATGGCTGCCAGCATGAAAACCGCCAGCGGCTGCTCGAGAATCGCCAATCGGCTGAAGCAGTAGCAAAAAGGACTGGTAACCAAAAGAGTAACGGCCAGCATGGCCGCCCAACGCGGTGCCCGCGTGCGCAGCAAAAGATAGCTGAATCCGACATTTAAAAAGAAGAAAAAGACCGCCAAGCCACGGGCCGCCTCGACCGTTACACCTGTCGCAAAAAAGAGCAACCATTCGAGGAAAGGCAGCACGGGCAGAGCCACGGCCGTGTTCAAAGAGTTTGGCTTATACCAGTGACCGAACAGATGCGCGCGGATGGCGGCATCGCCATACCAGCCCTCGTCGGTGTACTTGGCCCAATCGGAAAACCACGGGGTAAAGTTGGGAAAATCTGCCCGCAAGTGCAACGCGTGGAGCGCTGCATATCCAATGATCGCGATCCACCACGTACCCAAAAGCAAGCGTTTGGTTCCTTGTGTCAACAGCTCGACTTCACTCCTCTTTCCCGCTCGATTTTGGTACGGTTTTTCTTTCTGCAAGCAGCGATCCCGCGCCGAGGAAAGAAAACAAATCCGTGATCTGGGAACACCTTAAGTATACTCCGCTGCAAAATTCATCTGCCCCGATTCGTACTGTTACATCCGGCATAAAGTGTGCTATTCCCGTTCATGTTTTTTTTACATGCGCCGATGAAGCAGATGTTGGTCCGCACGCGTTTGGTCGGACCATGGAGGCGATAAAGTTGAGATCCATGCAGAACGCCGCAGCTTATCCGATGCAGCCTCCGGTCTCTGGACTTGCGCTCGTAGAGACTGATCCGTCGGCGACCGTACAGGTCGTCGGGGTGAGTGCTTCATGGCGCAAGCTATTGATGCAAGGGGAGATGGTTGCACCATATCTTCAGGTTGCCGCCATCGAAGGCGAACATGGCTCGGGAAAATACACCCTGGCCCGCTATCTCTACAAGAGATCGCCCCTGTCCGAGACTGGTTTTCAGCGCCGGGATGCCCGCGAATGGCTGGCAACCGACGCAGATCCGTCCACTTTAACCGGTTACACCTATCTGGATCGCGTTGATCTGCTGACACCGCCGGGGCAAAGCCTTTTGCTCGGCGTACTGAAAGCTCTTCAGGATCGCCCTCCGGGCCGGGCCGTCATTTTGGCATCCACACAAACCGGGTTGCGCCAGATGGCCAGCCAAGGTCTTTTGTTGCCCGATCTGGCCTTCCGCCTGACCGCGATTCGCTTTGCGGTTCCGCCCCTGCGCCTACGCCGGGAAGATATCGCGCCGCTGGCCCAGGCTCTGCTGGACCGTTTTTGCGCCCGCTATCAGCAACGACCTGTGGTTCTAGGCCCCGGCGCTCTCGCACGGCTGCTTCAGCACAACTGGCTGGGCAATGTGCGCGAATTGGCAAGCGTGCTGGAAACAGCGCTGCTTGAGGCTTCCAATGGCGTCATTCAAGCCCCCGATCTGGCCTTGCCGACCGAAGCGGCTGTCGTAGCCTCCGACGCGGCTGCAAGCATACAACCGGGCAATTTATCGCTCGACTCCGTCATTCACCATCATGTGCAATACGTCCTGGATCTGAACCGAGGCAACAAACTACGCGCCGCTCGACAACTCCAGATCAGTCGATCGACCCTCTATCGCATTCTCGGCAACGAGAACCCGATGACCCACTAAAAGAAAGAGCGGAGACATATCTCTCCGCTCTTTTTTTATTTCATTCCCTTCTGCGGCATACCCTCTTGCGGCAGCCCTTTCTGCGAAATCCCCCTCTTGCGCACCTACCGCGCGGCCTCTCACATCTCAAGGCATATCCTCGCGCAGCATCCCACCTCGACTCATCCCGCCAGGGCCATGGCCTCGGGGACCGGCTCGGCCTGCAAGCATTCCTTCTCGATTCCTGCGTCAAGATCCCTTTGCCAGGTGCAAACCTTTCTGCGTACCTCCTGCATCTGGATGCGATGGCGGTCCGCATGGCAGGAGATCAGTAGCAAGGTTTCATGCGCGCTCAACGGCCCCATCACCTTATGCGTGACTCGTCTGGTACGCAGATCCTGTCGACAAAGCGCAACAAAGCGAATCGTCGCCTCGCGGGTCTCCAGGAACCCTTGCACCGCCTCCGACAGCGAAGCAAAACGGTCGGCAGGACAAAGCTCGTCCGGTGCTTGAGCCGGAATCGAGCGGTTCGATCCATAGAGCAGAATCGCACTCTCGCGCAGCTTGTTGATGCCCTGCGCGGGAAATTCCTCGGCAGATTGAATCTGCTCCAGATAAAATCTCTCGGCCACAATCGCATGCTCGGCGCATTCGAGAATCGACCAGCAGCCTGGCGCAGTCCGGTACATGGCCGCATCCTCCGACAAGCAGCACAGAGAATTCAGGAACTGCATCCGCCCCACCCACAGCGCCGTCAAAAAAAGACTTCGATCACGGTCATTCATCTTGGCCTCGAAGGAGCAAAAAATGAGAGGAGGCAACCCGGTCTGGGCATCGCCTCCTCGCCTCAGATATCCCACTTGAAGTATTCCGGTGATGGGACATACACGAGGCGGACCAGAAACGCGGGTGATCCGTTAGATGTATCTAATTTTTTGAGATTTCCAAGGGGCGAGGGACCAGGGAATTGGGAACAGGGAATCCATGCAAAGTTTCTGGCAATGGATGCAGGAACTATTCCCGAGGACTGTGCCTCCACCGTTGCTTCAAAAGCAACCGCAGATCCTTCGACTCACCACCCCCAAGCTGAAAAACGCTTGGGGCCCCGTTCGCTCAGAATGACAGGCGTTTGCCCTGCCACAAGCGCCTGAGCCAAGACGCACCTGGAACCTCGCCCCTAGAACGAACCTAGCTCCTAGAACATCGTTCTCTGTTCCCTATTCCCTATTCCCTTGTCCCTGTTCCCTCGTCCCTACGTCCCTGCCTTTAATCGAAGACCACTGTCTTGTTGCCGTAGCAGAGAATGCGGCGGTCGATGTGCCAACGGACGGCGCGCGACAGCACCATACGTTCGAGGTCGCGGCCGCGTTCGACCAGATCCTCGACCTGATCGCGATGCGAGATGCGCGCCACATCCTGCTCGATGATCGGTCCGTCGTCAAGCACCTCGGTGACGTAGTGACTGGTGGCGCCGATGAGTTTGACGCCGCGCGCGTAGGCCGCGTGATAGGGCTTGGCTCCGGTGAAGGCCGGCAGAAACGAGTGGTGCACGTTGATGATGGCGCGCGGATAGCGCTCGATGAAGGTCGGCGAAAGAATCTGCATGTAGCGCGCCAGCACCACCAGATCGATCTTGTGCTCGACCAGCAAGGCCAGTTGCCGCACCTCGGTCTCGGCCCTGCTGGCCGCGTTCATCGGCAGATATTCGAAGGGCACGTCGTAGTAGCGGGCAAGATTTTCGACAGCGCGATGGTTGGAAACAATCACCGGAATCTCGCAAGCCAGTTCGCCCGTGCGCCAGCGATGCAGCAGGTCGGCCATGCAGTGCAGATACTGTGAGCAGAACAGCGCCACGCGCAACGGCTGGGCGCTTGAGGCCAGCCGCCACTTCATCTGAAGTTCGTCGGCCATGGGTGCAAATTTTTTCTTGAAGCTCTCCAGGTCAAATGCTACAGCACTCCCCTCGTCCAAAGAGTTGCCGTCCGCAGGACCGCGCAGCGCCCATTCGACGCGCATGAAGAACTGGCCGTGGACGTGGTCCTGATGCTGGTCCGCGTGCAGAATGTTGGCACCCATCTCGTACAGCAGGCCGGAGACCCGCGCCACCAAGCCTCGCTGGTCCGGACAACTGATCAACAACACCGCTGATTCGCTCATTTGTTCTTCAGCTTATCGTGCGCACGCCGCTCTCGTGCAAGTCTCGCGTAACCCGAACCGGATGAAATTCCATGCGCGCCGCCTTTTCCCGAAACGCACGCCAATTCTCGCAGGCAACTTTTCGCCCCGCGCGGTTCCGCGAACTCTGCAACAATACGGTAAAGATGGATTCATCAGAACAATCTCTCGAAACCGCCACCATCGAAGGCCAAACCCCTGCCACCCCCGCCGCACAGAAGCTCGCGCATGCACCGATCGGTCGCTTGCTGCTGGAGTATTCGCTGCCGGCCATCATCGCCAACTCGGTTGCCGCGCTGTACAACATAATCGACCGGATTTTTATCGGCCACGGCGTCGGCCCGATCGCCATTGCTGGCCTTGCGCTTTCGTTTCCGGTCATGTTGCTGGCGGCGGCCTTCGGCGCGACGGTCGGCATCGGCTCCTCGGCGCTGACCTCGATCCGCATGGGCGAAGGCAAGAGCGACGAGGTGCCGCGCGTGCTCGGCAACGCCGTGTTGCTCAACGTGGTCTTCGGCGCGGCCTACTCGCTGGTGGCGCTTGTCTTTCTCGACAAGATTCTCTACTGCATGGGCGCCAGTCCGGCAATGCTCGCCCCGGCGCGTCAGTTTCTTTCGATCATTCTCATCTTCAACACGCTCACCGAGGTCTATCTCGGACTGAACCATCTGATCCGCGCCAGCGGCTTTCCGCGCAAGGCGATGGGCAACATGCTGTTGACGGTGGCGATCAACCTCGCGCTCTGTCCGCTGTTCATCTTCGGCTTCGGCTGGGGCATTCGCGGTGCGGCCATTGCGACCATCTGCGCGCAGGCCACCGGTGTGGCGCTCACCCTCGCGCACTTCTGCTCACCCAAGCATCCGATCCGTTTTCGCAAGGGCTGCTTCCGGCCGCACTGGCCCACGATCCACGCCATTCTTTCCATCGGCATGGCAAACTTCGCCATGCTGTTCTGCGCCAGCTTCGTCAACGCCTTTTACAACTTCGGGCTGTCGCACTACGGTGGTGATTACGCGGTCGCCGCCTTCGGCATCGCCAACACGCTCGGCGCTCTGCTGGTCATGGTGGTCATGGGCATCACCGTCGGCATGCAGCCCATCGCCGGGTTCAACTTCGGCGCACGCGCTTTCGGTCGCGTCACCGAGGCGCTACACCGCGCGCTGTTTGCCGCCGTCGGCGTCACCACGCTTGGCTTTCTGCTGGCCCAGAGTTTTCCGGGCGTGCTTGCCCGAGCCTTCACCACCGACAGCGCACTGATCGCACAGAGCGTACTTGGCCTGCACATTCTCTTCGCCGTCTTTCCGGTCGTCGGCTTCCAGATCGTCATCTCTTCGCTGTTTCAGAGCATCGGAAGAGCGAAGGTCTCCATGGTGCTCGCCCTCTCGCGCCAGTGCCTGTTTCTGTTGCCGATGCTGGCCATTCTTCCCCACTTTTTCGGACTCTACGGGGTCTGGAGCGCCGGTCCGGCCGCCGACCTCTGCTCCGCGGTGCTGGCGCTGGTGGCCTTCAAAAAATTTCTGCCGCGCTACCTGAAGCAAGAGGCCAAGATTTAGAACTTCTGTTGATAGGCGCGCAGCGCAGTCGCAACGCGCGCAACCACCGACGTCCAGTCGCCGAGTTTTTTTTGCCGGAACAGACGCAGGCTCGGATACCAGGGCGAATCCTCACGCTCGGTCATCCAGCGCCAATCGGGCGCAGCCGGCGTCAGCATCCACACCGGACGGCCCAACGCACCCGCCAGGTGGACCACCGAGGTATCCACGCCGATCAACAAATCAAGATGTTCAAGCAGCGCCGCCGTATCGGCCATATCGCCAATGTGCGCACTCAGATCGATGAGCGGCAGATCCGTCTCCGTTCGCTGCGCGGCACCCGCGCCCATCTGCAGCGAATAAAACTGAAGATCAGGAATCACAAACAGCGGCCGCAAAGCATCGAGCGCAATCGAGCGAAAGCGATCGAGAGCATGTGCGGGATTGCCAGCCCAGACCAGACCCACGCACCGTTTTTTCTTCTCCCACAGAAGGCTGGAGGCCTTCTGGCGCGCCTCTTCGGGCACACGCAGATAGGGCGTTTCGGCGACTGCGGAAATCGTCACAACGCTGACACCAAAAACATGCGGAAGACTCATCAAGGGACAAAGCGCGTCAAAGTCCGGCAACGGCTCGCTGGCGTCGATCCACGCCACAGATGGCCAGCTCGCCTCGGCCAGCCTCCGCAGAGGTTTCGACACGCGCACGCTGACGCGGCCGCCCGCGGCCTCAACCTTCGGCACAAAGCGCAGGAACTGGATGGTATCGCCGAGTCCCTGCTCATCGAGCAGCAGAATGCTTCGCCCCGCAAGTGGTTCGCCCTGCCAGTGCGGACGACAATATTCCTCCGCCATGCCAAAGCGCCGGTAACGCGCCTCGAAGTTTTCCAGACCTTTCGCGAGGTCGCCCTGCACCAGTTGCAGCAGCGCCAAATTCCAACGCGCCTCGGCGTTCGTCGGCTCAAGCTTCAAGGCCTCTTCGAGACTGGCCTGCGCAGCAACGTAGCGACCCTGCAGATAGAGCACGCCGCTCAGACAGCAGAGGGCATCCACCTTTTGCGGGTCAAGCTGCGGGTCGAGCTGCGGGTCAAGCACCAGATACCGCCGATAGCCCTCGGCCGCAGTCTCCAACTCGCCTTCGGCAAGAAGCAGATTCCCCAGATTCACATAGCTCTGAAACAAGCGCGGATCGAGTTCGAGCGCCCGCCGATAGCTGGCGATGGCCGCGCAAGTCTGCTTCAAGTCACGCAACGCGTTGCCGCGCTCGAAGTGAACCTCGGCGCAACCCGCGTCAAGCGCCAGCGCGCGGTCGCAACCAGCCACAGACTCCGGCAAGCGCTCCACGATGCGCAGCGCCTGCGCCTGCCACAAAAAGAATTCGGCACGTCGATCGTCGACGGCAATCGCCCGCTCGAACATGCGCGCGGCCACCTCGGCGCGGCCCGCGTCAAGTTCCTCGCAGCCCAGCAGAAACAGGCCGTCGGCATGATGCACGTCGATGGCCAGCACGCGCAGATAAAGCTGCCGCGCCTCGTCGAGCCGCCCGGCACGGTGCGCCCGTTTGGCCTGCTCCAGCAACAAAAGAAGCGCGGCGCCGCCGCCCGCCAGTGCGATCTTCGCATTCCGTGTCTGATTCATCGTCCTCAACCCCGGCGCCCCATGCACAGCGCTTCGTGTGCGGCCACGCGGCCGTTCTTTTGCGCGATCATCACGCGCAACTCCGCAGCAATCCGCGCGACCACCGGCTGCCAGTCACCGAGCTTCTTCTGCCGGAATAGACGCAGGGTCGGATACCAGGGGGAGTCCTCGCGCCCGCTCATCCAGCGCCAGTCGGGCGCGGCCGGCGTCAGCATCCACACCGGACGGCCCAGTGCTCCGGCCAGATGCACCACCGAGGTATCGACGCCGATCAGCAAATCCAGATGTTCAAGCAGCGCCGCGGTATCGGCCATGTCTCCGATCTGCTCGCTGAGATCAATAATGGGCAGGTCGAGAATGGGCAAGTCAAGAATGGGCAAGTCAAGGGGCAGAGGCGAACTCTCCAACTGCGCCCGACCCGCGCCCATCTGCAACGAATAAAAACTCACGCCGGTCCGTTCGAAGAGCGGCCCGAGCGATGCAAGAGGAATCGAACGAAAGCGGTCGAGACGATGCTCGGGATTGCCGGCCCAGACCAGCCCCACACGTAATTTTTCCCGGGACCAGGGCAAAGCAGCAGCTTTGCGCCGCGCCTCTTCGGGCACGCGCAGATAGGGCGTTTCGGCGGGAATCGTCTCGGCGCGAAGGCCGAAGACCAGGGGAAGACTCATCAGCGGACAAAGCGCATCGAACTCCTGCGGAGAATCCTCCAGCCGAGGCTCGTTGGCATCGATCCAGCGCACACCGGGCCAACTGGCCTCGACCAGCCGCCGCAGGTGTTTGGATACTCGCGCGACGACCACGCCACCTGCTTCCACGACGCGCGGCACGAAGCGCAGGTATTGGATCATGTCACCGAGGCCCTGCTCGTCGAGCAGCAGAATGCGACGGCCCGCCAGCGCCTCGCCCTGCCAGTGCGGCCGCTGATATTCAGCCGTCAGCGCCAGCGCACGAAACCGCGCCTCGAAGTTGACGAGCCCCTCGGCAAAGTTGCCCTGCACAAGTTGCACCAGAGCCAGATGCCAGCGCGCCTGCGCGTTCTTCGGATCGAGCGCCAACGCCTGTTCGAGAGAGGACGCGGCCTTCCCGTAGCGCCCCTGCAAGAACAGAACGCCCCCCAGCCCGCAGTGCGAAGCCACGCGGCCGGGTTCCAGCGCGAGCGCGCGCCGGTACTCTGCGGCAGCCGCCTCCAACTCGCCCAGTTTGAAGAGCAACTCGGCGAGATTCTCATGGCCCAAGGCAAAGTCTGGCTGAAGATGGACGGCCTGCGCGAAGCTGCGCCGCGCCTCTTCGTACTGCCCCACGACGCGCAAGGCCTGCCCGAGATTGGACCAGACGGCGGCATTGCGCCCATCACAGTCCACCGCCTGCCGGTAACTGGCAATAGCCTCCTCCGGTTTCTTCAGGTCATAGAGCGCGTTGCCGCGATGGAAGCAGGCCTGAGCACAACCGGGATCAAGCGCGAGCGCGCGGTCGCAACAGGCCACCGCCTCCGGCAACCGGCCCATGGCCTGCAAGGCCCGCGCCAGACTCACGTGAAAATCCGCGCGGCTATCGTCGGCGGCAATGGCTCGCGCCAACATGCGCGCGGCCACCTCGGCGCGGCCCGCATCGAGTTCCTCGCAGCCCAGCCCATGCAGAGCTTCGGCATGACGCACATCGACAGCCAGAGCGCGCAGATAGAGATGCTGGGCCTCTTCCAGACGCCCGGCCTGGTGTGCCCGTCCGGCCTGGTCAAGCAACAGCGCAAGCACGGACGGATCAGCCAACGACGCCTTCTCTTCTTGCCTCATAACCTCTGCTCTAGAGCATTTTCGATTCACATGCTGACATTGGAAGTGGATTAAAGGTGGCTTTTACTTCCACCCTGGCGACAAAGACCTGTCACCAGGGGCCCGGTTTTCTTGAGGAAAAATACCCTCGGCATCCTGCTTTCGGTCTACACCAATTCCGAAGCTGCTCTAGGCCGCCGTCTCGCGAAGATTCAATTGACGGCGCAGACTGCCGGCCAGATCGGCCACCATGCGCAGCTTGTCGGCCACGGGCTGAGGAATTTCGCTGCCGTTCAGCGCCAACTGCGAGTGCAGCAGCAAGCCGGCCACGGTCGACTTCAACTCGCTCTCGATGGCCACCGCCGCCGCCTGCCGCGCCAGCGCCTGCTCGCGCTCACGGCGATGCAACGCCGCGCGAATCTCGCGAATCAGCCGCGCCGCGCCACTCAGCGCAAAGTTGACCTGCAGAGGAATGGCCAGTCCGGCATGCTCCCAGATGGTCTCGGCCGCGGCCGGATCGCACTCGGCCAGCGACTCGTCGACGATCACGACGCTGAACTCCTTGCGCCGCAACGCCACCAGGGCCTGTTTGCGGCCCTCGGCCACGTCCACGTCCATGCTCAACTGCGCGCCAACCACCTCAGCGCAATTGCGCGCACCCTCAATTCCCGTCACGATCAAAATACTCATGTCCCACACCCTTTCCCGGTTCTGGACCGGAAGAATTCTGTTTTTGAGACAAAACTTTCCTATCGGAGTCGAAACCCCGTTGCGCCTTCTACCTTGGCCTATTTCCCGGTGTTGACCGAGAGCGGCACACTGCCGGTTTCCCCTCCGGCTGCCGGTTCCGCGCTTGCGCTGCAGTTGTCGCTGCTCCCAGCGGTTTTCTCCATCCGCTAGGCCATCCGACAGTTTTCCGGCTGAGTGTCCCAGGAATCGCCTCCCCTCAGGCGATTTCATGTTTACTCCATCGGCAATATGATGTCCGACTTCAGTCCACCGTCACTAGTCTTCCCGAAGTGGATCGACGATGCCGTACTCCTTCAGCTTTCTGTAGAGCGTGGTTTTGCCGATGCCGAGCAGCTTGGCGGCCTGCAGTTTATCTCCATTGAGCGTCCGAATGGTATTCAGGATCGCCTCGCGCTCCATGTCGGCCAGCGTCTTGACCTCGGGCGCGCCGCTCTGCGGTTCCTCCGGCTCGCCGGCGGCTGCGGCCACACGCCAGGCCTCCAGGCCCTGTTGCTGCAACTGCGTCGGCAGATCGCCCAGATGCAGAATCGGTCCGGAGGAGAGCGTGCAGGCCCGCTCGATGGAGTTCTCGAGTTCGCGCACGTTGCCCGGCCAGTCGTAGCGCATCATGGTGCGCAGCGCCTCGTCGCTCATGATGAACTTCTGCCCGCGCTCGCGACTGATGCGGTCGAGAAAGTGCGCCGCCAGCAGAGGAATGTCTTCGCGACGGTCACGCAGCGAGGGCAGGCGGAGATTGACGACATTCAACCGGTAGAAGAGATCCTTGCGGAAGGTGCCATTTTCGACCATCACCGCCAGATCGCGATTGGTAGCCGCCACAATGCGGGCCTTGATCGGCACCCGGTGGGTGGCGCCGACCGGCCGGACCTCTTTTTCCTGCAGCGCACGGAGAAGCTTGGCCTGCAGATCGAGCGAAAGCTCGCCAATCTCGTCGAGAAAAACCGTGCCCCCCTCGGCTGAGACCAGCAGGCCGTCCTTCGAGCGATTGGCCCCGGTGAAAGCGCCCTTCACATAGCCAAAAAGCTCGCTTTCAATCAGCGTCGGCACCAGCGATCCGCAGTCAACGGGCAGGAAGGGCTTCTGGGCATTGGGCCCGTAGGCATGAATGGTGTGGGCGACCAGCTCTTTGCCGGTGCCACTCTCCCCCAGAATCAATACCGGGTGGGTGGTCTGCGCCACCTTCGAGAGGATGCGGTAGAGCTTTTCCATCTCCCCGGAGCGGCCGATCATCGAACCCAGCCCCTGCGAGAGCCGCAACCGCTCGCGCAGTTGCCGGGTGGCGGTGTCGGTGGTGTGGCTGGAGGCGGCCCGGTCGAGAACCGTCGACAGCTCGTCCATGGCGAAGGGCTTGGTCATGTAATCGGAGGCGCCGCAGCGCATGGCTTCGACGGCCGAGTTGACCGAGTTCGAACTGGTCATGGCGACCACCGAAGTGTCCGGGTAGAGAAGCTTGACCTCACTGACCAGTTCGAGGCCCTGATTCGATCCCGAGGGCAGATTCACCAGCACGATGTCGGCCGCGCGACCTCGCAAAAGCGACCGGGCCTGACTCATCTCGCCGGTGCTTTCCACCGCATAACCCAGGCTTTCGGCAATCTCCGCGCAGGCCGAGCGCACGGCAGGGTCCGGGTCTACCACCAGCAGGTAGAGTCGCACGACCGGCTCGGCGCTTTGAGGAAGATATTCCATCGTTCGCGTATTCAAGACTGTTTCAAGCATTGTATTCGCCTCGCATCCCTTCGAGAAAATCAAGAAAATCTCTGCATTCCGTATGGTTACCCTTGCAGACACCGCCCATCCCGTGGGAGACCGGCACCCAGAAACCGCTTAGCGCACTGGCAGTTCGATCTCGAAGCGCGCTCCCTTCGGCGCGCGGTTCGAGGCCGAGATCCTTCCCCCGGCGGCCTCGACGATCGAGCGGGTGATCGAAAGCCCCAGCCCGCGGTGCGTTGCCGGCCACCCGTTTCGGTTCACCGTCTTGCCATGGGTGGTGTAACCGGTCTCGAAGATCTTTTCGAGCGCGTCCGACGGCAACCCCGGGCCATTGTCCTCGACGGCGAGCGTCAGCACCCGGCCAGCATCCTGTTCGCGGATCGCAATCTGCACCCGTCCTCCTGCACTCATCTGCTCGGAGGCGTTTTTCACCAGATTCACCAGAATCCGGGTCAGGTCTTCGCCGTTGATCCCGACCGGCAGGGCGCCGCCTTCGGTCTCGACGGTCAGAGCCACCGAGGGACCGGCCAGAGCCGCCAGAAGATTGCGGTTGGCGGCCAGCTCCGCGGCCAGATTCCCGATCAGCCCGGTTTCGATCTTGGAGATCGAGGACGGCGCTATGCCCCGGCCGCCGATCTCCGGCTTCAGACCACCGGCATACTCGGACAACTCCTCGGGCAGTTCCTCCAGAACCGGAAGCGCCCCCTGCCGCGCCTCCAGTCTCGCTTCCTGCGCATCGAGCGCCACCAGCTTTTCGACCAGCCGCCGACTGGCCGCCGCCACCAGCCGCAGTTCGGCGCCATAGTGCCGGTAGGCTGGCACCAACACCCCCGGCTCCTCCAACAGATCGCAATAAAGACCCAGCGCAGTGACCATGTTGCGCACATCGTGCGTCACCTCGGCCAGGCTCTCGCCACGGCTTCCCAGCCGGGCCAGAGTCTCGACCACCGCCTCGACACGCCGCCGGTCCGTGCCCTCCACGCCGGCCAACTGCTCGCTTACCTGCATCTTGTCCATCCCTTCCGGCTTCGTCGTCCGCGGTTCCACTCTCTGTCTCTGCACCATTGCTCTCCCAGCTCTCTTTCCCAGACCCCTGACGTGTGCCATTCTTGCCCTCTTCTAATACACGTTGCGTGCCAAACTAGGACACTCAACGTAAGTTAATGATAATAAAGAAATATATTGTCTATATCCGGCACAGTCGTCTGAACCCCTCGCTCTCCATTGGTCCCAAAACGGGACTTCCCCTCTCGATGCTATCAAGTTAATTCTTTTGTTTTCTTTTATTTATCTATAAATTCCCGATTCGTTGAGCCATTCCCGAAAAATTCCCACTACGGGAACCGTCCCCCCGCCTGTTTCATCTCCGTCCTGCTCTTCTACAATCGCCCTATGAACGTCCCCATTTCGAACCTCTCGCAGACTGTCTTTCGTCCCGGAAACCGACTTCCGAACCAACTCCGAACGCTCGCGCTCGAACCCGGCTTCGTCCAGACCGCCGAGGGTTCCGTTCTGGTCAGCTTCGGCAACACGCGCGTGCTGACCAATGCCACGGTGGAACAGGGCGTGCCGGGCTGGCTGCGCAATTCGGGCCGGGGCTGGGTCACGGCGGAGTACTCAATGCTGCCCCGCTCGACGGTGACCCGCACCCCGCGCGAGAGCGAGAAGGGCAAGATCGGCGGCAGGACGCACGAGATTCAACGGCTGATCGGCCGGAGCCTGCGCTCGGTTGTGGACATGAAGGCCTTGGGAGAACGCACCATCATCCTCGACTGCGACGTGTTGCAGGCCGACGGCGGCACACGCACGGCGGCGATCACCGGCGCGGCCGTGGCCCTGGCGCTGGCCCTTGAGGCGCTGGTCAAGGCCGGCACGCTCAAGCAGTCGCCGCTCAAGCAACTGGTTGCGGCCATCTCGGTGGGCAAGGTCGGCGGCCACGCGCTGCTCGACCTTTGCTATGAGGAGGACTCACAGGCCGAGGTGGATATGAACGTGGTGATGTTGGCTGATGGCGGCCTCGTCGAAACCCAGGCCACCGCCGAGCGGGGCAGCTACTCGCGCGCCCAGCTCAACGAACTCGTCGATTTGGCCGAGGTAGGCATGAAGGAGATCTTCGCCGCCCAGCGCAAGGTGCTCGGCTGGTAATTTTTCTTTTCCTCTGGCAAGAGAGAA
>Ga0255352_1000453_pt1 | contig 23182 bp, 11 predicted proteins | sample HBST0metaG_FD_189939 | JGI IMG/M metagenome (GOLD analysis project Ga0255352, IMG submission 189939) | Peat soil microbial communities from Stordalen Mire, Sweden - H.B.S.T0 | ecosystem: Environmental > Terrestrial > Soil > Wetlands > Peat | place: Sweden: Norrbotten County, Stordalen Mire...
CCAGGAACGTCTTTGCTGAAGGGGCCTTCGATGCTCCAGTCGTGAGGCAAACTGATATTGTTCCATTTCTCGTCATTAAAGTCGGGTAGATGCGCACCTTGTACGTCTCCCTTCAAAAATTTCCAGTTGTCGTCAAAGTTGGTTTGACGGAGCGGCAGACTACTCCCTGAAGTGCTCTCAGGATAGAGATTGACAGGCAACTTCGAAGCGACCGCAGCCATCGCTGTATTGCTCAAAAACTCGCGACGCGTATATCCGATAGACATGAAATGCCTCCGTTAAAAATGATGCTCTAGTTCAGCAAAGATCTGGTTCTACGGGACAAAAATACTACAGAGAACTGCTCTTTGGTGCTCCCTGCTAGGTTCACTTTTCCTAAAGAAGGAGCGCTGCAAACCAAACTTTCCTTTACGAATACGGCCCGGTGATTTTGATCCCGGCGATGATCGAGACTGCGTAATCCAGGTTCGTTTCATGGCTTCTTTGCCGGCGTGCGTCAAAGAAAGCATACCATCGGCTGGCGATATAATGCCTTGTTTGCCAGGAGGGGGTAGTCGCATCGCGTCATATAAAGGCGGGGGCATAATGGCCGGAGGAATGATGAATCGATCCAGAGGATAGTTGATGGAGATTGGCCAAGGGTGCAACCTAGGGAACCTCTGAATAAGTTGGCGTTTTGAAAGGGCACGGCTTTAGTCGTGCCGTAAGTAGCACAAAATGAAGGCGGGCTTTAGCCCCCGAGGGAACGCGGTTCGGAAATCGGACGATTGTTCAGAGGTTCCCTAGGTATCACCAGCCTGTATGCCACCGAAGACTTTGCTACGGCAAGTCCACGAAAATGAGTAGATCAAAAGCGTAGCCAGAATGAACGCGCACGCCACAAGCAATCGCCGGTGCAGAGAAGGAAGGCCGTGTATTAACTTCGAGCCTCGGTCGAACATCCGGGTCCAAGTGCGAACTGTAACCCATGAAACGTGGCATTTAAAAACGCTGTCGAATTGGCGATTCGCTACAAGCCTTCGAATGACGGTCGTCCGTGTTGTCCAACCACTGGATGCGGAACTGATTTGTACTTACCTCGATCCCTGAACCGAGTCGTTGGGCAGCTCAATCACAACCTTGCCTCTTGTGTTCCATGACAACGCTGTCATTGATTGACGGCGCAAGACGATAACGAGCGTGACATCGTTGTCAAGACTTATTTTTTCCTATATGCTTGCCCTGGTCTAAAGAATCAGCGCGGACGTTGTTGGCTCGATCGCGGTTTTGAGTTTGAACTCTATATCGGTGGGGCGTTAAGGCCTGTTTGCACCTATTCACCGGTAGGTTAGCGAAAGTGAGAGGTATGGATCGACTGCAATTCACAATCGGGACATTGGTAGATTCGGCAGGCGGGATACGGGAAGCAAAGAGTTCTGCCGGCGCATTTGCTGAGCCCAGCTCGGCTCTCCCAATAGCAGATGAAATGAAAGTCCCCGACGTGGCTTTTCCGACAAGCTGCCCCCCTGAGAACCAGCGCGCATTTGTCAGCGACGCCGTGGAGGATGTCATAGTCGATGTCACACGCAGGATTCGGAATCCACGGCTCGGCACGCTGTTTGAGAATTGCTATCCGAATACGCTCGACACGACGGTGCAACTCTCTGTACAAAACGGGAAGCCCGATACATTCATCGTAACCGGCGACATTGCCGCGATGTGGTTGCGGAATTCCACCGCTCAGGTGCTGCCGTACTTACGTCTTGCGCCAAAGGATAAAAGACTCCAGTTGCTTTTTCGTGGGCTCATTCACAGACAAGCGGACTGTGTCCTCCTGGATTCTTATGCCAACGCATTCTATGCAACCAGGAAAATGGGCGTCTGGGCCACGGATGTAACCGACATGCACACTGGCGTACACGAACGTAAATGGGAGGTCGATTCGCTGTGCTACCCCATTCGTCTTGCATACAATTACTTGAGCGTTACCGGCGACTCTGAACCTTTGGACGAGAACTTGCATAAGGCTGCGCGGCGCATAGTCGACACCTTCCGCGAACAGCAGCGTCTCAAGAACGATGGCCCCTATCATTTTCAACGACTCACTCGGATGTTCTACGATAACTTGCTTAACCACGGTCTCGGCAATCCGACGCGAAAGATCGGATTGTTGCACTCAGCCTTTCGTCCATCAGATGATGCGTGCCTGTTCCCGTTTCTCATTCCCTCGAACCTCTTTGCTGCAGTCTCTCTCCGCCAACTCCAGCATCTTTCGATTGGCGTTTTCCGGGATAAGGATCTGGCCGGCGATGCAGCGCGGTTGGCGGACCAGCTGGATGCCACAATCGCGAGCTATGCCATCGTGAACCACCCCGTGCACGGCAAGATTTATGCATTTGAGATTGACGGCTTCGGGAACTCGCTGATCATGGACGACGCCAACGCGCCAAGCCTGCTTTCCCTGCCGTATTTTGGCTGCTGCGAACTCGAGGACGCTACGTATCAGCGCACGCGGGCATTTGCCCTTAGCGATGACAACCCATACTTCATCCGCGGCGTGGCAGAGGGTATTGGCGGTCCACACGTGGGTCCATGCGATATGGCCGCTCTCGATCATCATGCGTGCGCTGACAAGCCGCGATTCAAACGAGATTTCGCACTGTCTGCGAATGCTGCTGGAGACGAACGCTGGAACGGGCTTCATGCACGAGTCCTTCGATGCCAGCGACCCGAGAAAATACACGCGCCCGTGGTTTGCATGGTGCAATTCTCTTTTCGGCGAACTTGTGGTTCGAGTCGCCAATTCTCATCCAGATATCTTAGAGAGGGGCTAACAGAGCAAATCGGAGCTGAACCCGTGGCTTCGCAATTCAATATCGTTTTTGCAGACTTCGAGAACAACGAAACCGTGGTAAGTCGGAGGAGAAAATGACAATGAGTCCTAAGTGTTCACGACGCAGTGTACTGAAGGGTGCCGGCATTTCGGCTGCGTTGCTTGGTCTACCCGGTGGGGCGGCACACTTGAGTGCCGCCGAAATCGCCACCCGCTACGACTTCAAGCCCAAGTCACGGAACGCGCCGGTGGGCGAGGCCCGTGGCATCCATCCGGGGCGTGTTGTATGGGTGCACGATCCGGAAGCTGCGCGATGGAGCGGACACGTGGCTCAAAACAGCGGTCATTGGTGGACAGACACCTGCACGGATCAGCAACGCGTGGACGCGATGCTCTCTCGGTCGCTACGGAGCCTGACCGGCGCGGAGAGCGACGAAGCGGCATGGACAAAGATATTTGCCTACTACAACCGGCGCGCCCGCGGGGCCGAGCGAGGCTATGTTCCAGGCGAGACGGTCGCAGTGAAGGTGAATTTGAACAACAGCAGCGCAAAAGGGGAGGGCAACGTCGTGAACGTGTCTCCGCAGGTGGCGCTGGCTATGGTCAGGCAACTGGTGCGCAGGGCGATGGTGCGGGAAGGCGACATCATCGTTTACGACGCGCGCCGGGCGATCTATCCTGCTGTGCTGTCGAAGATATGGACCGAGTTTCCCGATGTTCGCTTTGTGCAGTGGGAAGGTCCCGCAACGCCTCAACCCGTCAGCCCGCATTACGGTGACTACCGCAGACTTGAGGGGGCGCAATGGGTGGAGGGCATCACCTACTCCGTCAACCATAATGAATATTATGACGCCAAGCTGATTCCGAAACAGATCAAGGACGCTACATACCTTGTAAACGTGGCGCTCCTCAAAGCTCATTCTTACCCCTATTCGAGCGAAGAAGGTGGCGATGAGGGACAGACTGGCGTGACGATGACTGGTAAGAATCACTTTGGGTCGATCAAAGGCACACCAGAGTTGCACGGAGCGATCAATACGAACCGGCAAGGTACACCGCACGCCTATTCGCCGATTGTGGATCTGGCAGCCTCCCCGAACCTTGGGGCTAAGACGATCCTGTTCGTGCTGGATGGCTTGTATTGCGCCCGGCGGCATCAGTCTTATCCGTTACATTTTCCGAATGCGCCTTTTAACAACCGCTTAACTCCGTATGAGAATCCCGAGTGGCCTTCGAGCCTTCTGGCTTCGATGGATGGAGTGGCATTGGATTCGGTGGGGCTGGACATTCTGTATTCACAGACGAAGAATAACGAGGATGAACACGGACACCCGCGCATCATGATCCGTGAGAATGCCGACGATTACCTGCATGAGATGGCATCGCCACAAAATGCGCCATCGGGAACTGCATACAAACAGGAAGGCAAGCCGGTTAGGAGCCTGGGGGTTTTCGAACACTGGGATAGCGATGCCACTCGACAGTACTCGCGGAATCTGGACCCGCGGAACGGACAAGGAATCGAGTTAGTTTACCTGCCGACAGAGTCGTAATGGCTTTCACATCTCGCGTTTCAAACGAGCTGCCAGATTCTCTGTTCAAGTGCCTTCGCGCGAACAAAGGAGCCGCGCCCCGGACACTGCTCGGCCAGCCTGAGTCAGTGGCTTGTCGCGCGGCTCAAGGCCGTACCTAAACAAACTTCGGCCGGTAGACTCGGTAACCGTTGCGTCCGTGCTTCTTGGCTTCGTACATCGCCGCATCCACATTGGTCAGCAGCGTGTCCACATTCAGTTCGTCCCTTGCGCCGGTGCAGACGCCCACACTTACGGAAACCGGCACGTCGCGGCCATGAAACGATACCGGAGCCGAAAGCGCTACGACCAGTTTCTCTGCGATGCCCTCCGCGTCAATCGGGTCCTCCATGTCGGGTAGCAGGACGACAAACTCATCCCCACCCATGCGGGCCACCGTATCGTTCTTGCGCACATTCTCGACAATGCGGCTCGCCGTAACGCGCAGCACTTCGTCCCCGACGCGATGCCCGAACGTATCGTTGATCTTCTTGAATTCATCCATATCCAGCATCAGAATCGCCAGCCCGGATTGTCTGCGCGGGGCGGCCTCCAATGCCTGTTTGAGGCGGTCCTCCAGAACCAGTCGGGTCGCCAGGCCAGTCAAAGTATCGTGCTGAGCCAGATGGCGGAACCGCTCTTCGCTCTCGTGGATCCGCCTCCGTAAAACCAGCACCCAGGCAAGGACGGCGATGGTGCAGCACAGCGCCAGAGCAAGCAAAACTGCCATATGAACCGGCGTCCACCAGGAAATGTCCTGGGTCACCACCACGTCCGCCGGCGACCGCATGAGAATCCGGAGCGTCTTGGGAACTGCCACTCCCAGAATCTCCGAACTGGTTTTTTCCTCATCCAGTTGGACCGAGCAGATTCCCGTAATGCGCAGAATGCTTCCGATTTTCCATCCAGTCGATACCTGGCCGCCCAGTCCGTGCGGAAGAATCGCCGTGAAGATTAACCGGCCCGAGGTGAGCACCAGCCTGGTGTCGGCCGAGGCAAAGTCGCGCGAAACCAGTTGGCCTTCCACCTGGATCAGCTGGGACTCGTGCTCGCCCAGCAAGGCCTGTTCCGCGGTCAACGGAACGGGCGTTTCAGGTGCGGCCCTTCCGGAGCTAGCGATTCTGAAAACCGCATCCGTCATCCCCGGCGCGCTCCCCTCTGCCTTGGCAAACCCCACAACGTCCACCATCTCGCCGTCAGCCAGTCGCGTGCTCTGGTCTGTTTGCGCGCAGATTCCCTGCCGGCCGTCCCGCAGGCAAACCACCGCGCCTGGCCACTGCAGCGTCACGCGTCCCTGCACATGCACCCGGTGATCAAGCAACGGCTTCACGCCCCACTGCAGCAACCGGTTGACGGGAATGGTGGGCAGTTGGAACGGATCCTTCGGCGCCGGCTCCAGGATCTCCAGCGTGGAGAGATCCTGGCTCTGAATGCGTGCGCCGATCATCTGTGTGCGGCTCTTGTTGAACAACGGCGTTGCGTTGCCGCGGACGCGAACTCGCGCATCGACCAACTGGGAGTAGGAACGGCCCGGCTCCTTGAGCACGAAAACCCCGATGCCCCCGTCCGCCATCGTCAGTTGCAGGGCGACGTAACGGCCGATCTCGGAGAAGGAATGGACCACGCCCTCCACCTCTACCCACTGGCCGTCTTCGGCACCGGACAAAAGCCGGTGGAAGCTTGGCCGGGCAGGGTTGGGCGGCAGCCCTGCATATCCGATGACCTTGATCTGCGGGTGAACGACGATGGGTGCGAACTCGCCCGGAGCGCTCTCCCCGAGCAGGTCGACCAGCGATCCGGTGGGCAGCGATAGAGTTGAATCCGGAGCACACATGACAAAGATGACGCCCGTCGCATCGTGGACGAACAGTAGCCCCGCCCGCGTTGTGCCCTGATTGGAGTCGAAGAAGGTAACTACCCCCCGCAGATGCACGGGATAGAGGCGCGCCGCTTCTTGATTGGAGAGGCGGTGGACCTCGCGCGCCGTGGTGAGGGTGCGCAAGCCGGCCCCGGCGCCCTCTACGGCTTGAACCTTTGCCGCCGCGCCCGCATGAGGAAGACCGGCAAGCAAGGCGCACGCAAGCAGAAACCCCGCCAACTTGTGATTCGGACATATTCGCTCGCCGACAGGTCCACCTCGTGCCGTCGCTTTTGAGGCCAGCTCGCATCCGCCGGGCGTCACTGGGCCAGCGTCCCGCTCGACCCCGCCAAGCCTCTGCGCACAGCAACATGTCCCGATATGCTCGCTCCGCAAAGCCTCAAAGCCGTCTGGCCCCGCGACACGTTCTCGTTGCCGATCATCTTGGCCTGCTTTCCAGGTATTGTATCGACAGGCGAGAGCAAGAGTTTAATCCTTCCGCCCAAACGCGCTCGTCGACTTTGAAGGACCGGAGGTCCAGAACTTTCTCACGCACGAATCGCGGGCATTTGCTTCGCCCCCAGAGACGCAAGCGGATGCCGGAACAGAAACCGCAAAACGCGACTTGAGCGCTTGCTTTCAGTCTACAGAAATTCCAAAAAATGAATATCCATTGAACTCCGGCATTCCCACCAAACACAGTCAGAAAATGCTTTGTAAAAGGGCACGACTCCAGTCGAGCCGAAAACCGAGACAAAAGGGATCGGGCTTTACAGGCTGCGGAAAAACTCGTTGCTTTGAAAGGGCACGGCTTTAGCCGTGCCGTAAATGCCGTAAAATCAACGCGGGCTTCATCCACGGAGGGATGTTTTCACTGCTCTTATCTGAAAATCGGCCTTTTTCGCAGCCTGTTCAGCCCCTGTCTGCATTCATTTTCAAGCACTTGCGCTTTAGCAGCGGCTAATCTGAAAAATTGCCCCTGCATGGAACTGTCCCAAGGTCTGCAAACCGCTCTGTAGGCGCATGCGTGCAATAAGGCTATGCACTCCCATTTGTGGTTCGCGACACGACCGGCAAAGATCGGAATTCCAGCAAGGCGCCTTTCAGTCCTGGAGACGATGCGCTCACTGAGACGGGTCCAGCCGTTCTTGTCATCCGCACCAGGGCGGTTGCGATTCCTGCTTCCGCGCGTACTGGATTGGCAAAAATTCGTTCATCCCCAATCAGCGCTCCTTCGCCACCTACTGAGAATGTCACCATGTCGTCTCCAGACGGATAAGTCATCTCTCTCGCGTCGCTGAATGGTATGTATCGGCCAAAGTGAGTGGTTTGGTGAACGCCGTTCAGCCAGACGTCCGCAACCTGCATGGCGCCCTGGAATTTAAGGTAAACAACACGACCTTTCCACTCCGGCTTGGCGAGTAACTCCCTCTTATACCAGCAGACATCCTGATAATTGCGGCCGCCACACACTTCCCTTGGCTCAAGTCTGACGGAGTGCGGCAAGGTAACCGCCTCCCACTGCACGTCAGTCGGGGCTTTCACATCATTGCTTTGCGCTGACTTCGAATCATGGGAGGGCGCCTTCGATTCGGGTCGAAAGAACTGCTGCTTGACGGTCTGTGCGAACTGTCCGCATGGAAAAAGTTGCAAAAGCTGCGAATACACTCTGCGTACTGGTGTCATGGCTGATCCTCTCTTCTCTGTATGTGGTCCTGTCAGGGACCCCACTTCAGAGTAACTGGGATCAGCCTCATCCGTGCTCATCAGGCCGTGAGAGCTCGCAATCTATTTTGGACAGCAATGGTTCCGACCAGGGATTCATGAGCCTGTAAGTCAAGAGTTCACCCTCCGATGCAATAGCTAAGCACCGCCTACTTCTGGCTCTTGAGAGTTTGGGTGGACTCTTCGAAGACAGGCGTCCTGGCTGCATCGGACACGTTGTGGTCTCCAACAGGCAGAAGCCGAAGCACATAGGAAAACTCGGTAGGATCGGACCAGACCATGTATTGCGGCAAGGGCTTCGGCCCGCAGCTGTTCGACCCCACACCCAGCGTTTTCGTATCCAGCGTGAGCACCGTTGATGAGCTAGGCGGCAGATCCTCCGAATGAGCCGGAGCCTCAAGCTGTTCATCCATCAGCGGCAGTGCGGAGACCTGCAGCAGTTTGCCATCGCTCACGGCCATCAAGGTCGGCAGACCAGCGCCTCCTAGAGTAGCCCAACGGATATCTTCGTGGTTTCCCGCTTCCATCGGCTTGGGGTACGGTGTCAGTTGGTCCCGCACCGAACTTGAGTACAAGCCGACATCCGATCCACGATCGCGGTCCGAGTAATTCTCCATCGGTCCGCGCCCAAGATAGGTGAAGCGGTCGAGGCTCTTGTTCAGCAACATGCGAACGCCGATTCTGGCCAGTGGAATTCTCTCCCCGGCCGGAACGAAGTTGTTCTTCACAGCGATGGAACCGTCACCGGCGATGGTGTAAGCGGTCGTAAAGGTCACGGACCATCCTTGAAGTCCCTGTTCCAGAAGCGTCGCCTCGACAAGAATCGACGAATCGCTCAACCGCGTCGCCTTGAGGTTTTTGACCGTAGTCTGCAGAGAGTTGATCGCGTACGTATCCCAGGCCTTCGATGCCCATTGGTCATCGTTGCGATGAGGCGCTCGCCAAAGATAAAGCTTAGGGCCTCCACCGTCCACCAGAAGGGCTGCATTGCCGCAAGTGATTTGCGCGATCGTGCCCTGGAGCTTGTCGAACACGACTCTGAAGCGGTTCCCCTCAACTGTGATCGATGTATCGTCCTGCTGCAGACTCAACGCCCCGGCGCCCTGCGCACCGGTCGTTTGCGCAATCATGGTCTTGGTCGCAGGTGCGGTCGGCAGCTCAAACTGCTGCGTAGCGACTTCATAACCGGCCTTGGCCCAGATCTCCGGCTTCGCCAACTCGAAGGAGATTTGGAGGAAGTACTCGCGTCCGGGCTTGGCTGACGCGATCTTGACCGGTAACGTCACCTCCGTGCTCGCACCGGGTGCCAAATCGATCGGTGTAAGCGTGCCCTGATCGATCAAGGTACCGTCTTCGCTCAGCGTCCAGTGCGGTACAAATTTGCTCAGATTCGTGAACGCGTACCGGTTGCGGATGCCGATCTTTCCATGCGCGACGTCGACCGGATCGAAGCTTACCCATTGGTAAGCTCGTTTCAGTTCAGGATAATGTGGCTTCGGTGTACGGTCGGAAAAGACCACACCCTTATGAATAAAATACTTGTCGTTCGGAAAATCCCCGAATCCTCCGCCATAGGCCATGTACTGGTGGTTGGGGTCGCGACCGTTCCAGAGGCCCTGATCCTCCCACTCCCAGATCGCTCCCCCCATCAACGTCGGATACTTGTCGAAGAGATCGTTATAGTCGCCCACCGAGCCCATCGAGTTGTTCATTGCGTGGGCGTACTCGCAGAGATAGAACGGCTTGGTCCGCTTGGTATCCTCGCCTGCGACTTTCAGTTCGGTCGGGTTGGTGTACATGTGACTTTCGATGTCGGTGGGCAGGTTCGGGCCACCCCCGAAGGGTTCATAGTGGGTCGGCCGGGTAGAATCGATCGCCTTGATCGTCTGCAGCGCCGTCCTGAAGCTGCTGCCACCGCCGCATTCGTTCCCGAGCGACCACACCACCACAGATGGATGATTCTTTAGGTTTTCCACGTTGGCGACGTTGCGATCAACGATGCTCTTCTCGTAACGAGGCTCCCGGTCGAGCACGTTCATGTACCCGTGACACTCGACGTTCGCCTCGGCCACAAGGTAGATGCCGAACTCGTCGGCCAGTTCATACCAGCGTGGGTCGTCCGTATAGTGAGACGTTCGCACATGGTTGGCATTGACCTGCTTCAGCAGCTCAAGATCCCGGATCATCCGATCTTCGGAGACGTAGTGACCGGTGTCCGGCCAGTTCTCGTGCCGGTTCACGCCCTTCAGCTTTACCGGCACGCCGTTGATCATGAAGACGGCATCCTTGATCTCTATCTTTCGAAAGCCAGTGCGCGCGGACAGGACTTCTGCGGAGTTTGCGTCGCCGGTCAGGGATAGAATTGTGGTGTAAAGATTCGGGGTCTCTGCCGTCCATTTTGCGGGGTTCGCGATCGCTAGCGAGGTGGAAACGGCCCGTTCCTCTCCAGGCGCAAGCGCGGGAACATCGACAGAGGTTTGGCCGACGCTGGCCGTTCCGTCGCGCGTCACCAATTCAACATGGAGGAGGCGCGCAGGCTGCCCCACGCCTGAATAGTTCTTGATCTTCGCGGTTACCCCAAGAACGCCGTCGCGATAACTCGAGTCCAGATCGGTCGTCAATGCGAAATCCCGTACATGTACCTCCGGCGCGCTCCACAGCGTGACATTGCGGAAAATGCCGCTCAGCCGCCACATGTCCTGGTCTTCCATGTAGCTGCCAGCCGTATACCGGTATACCTCGACCGCAAGCACATTCTTCTGTCCGGGAACGACATAGGATGTGAGGTCGAACTCTGCCGGATTGCGGCTGTTCACGCTGTATCCCACCTTCTTTCCATTTACCCATACAAAAAAACCGGCGTCGACACCGTCGAACGTGATAAAGATGCGCCGCCCATTCCAGGCCGAAGGAACATCGAACTCGCGGCGGTAGCTACCGACCGGATCACGTTCGAGGTACGCGGTATATTCTTTGGGCGGCTCGCTGGTAACTCGTGGCCAGTCCTTCTTGAAGGGGTAGGTGAAATTAGTGTAGATCGGTGTGCCGTAACCCTGCACCTCCATGTTGGAGGGCACCGGGATCTCCCTCCACGCGCTCACATCGAAGCCCGGCTTGTAGAAATCAACCGGGCGCTCCTCGGGCCGGGGAACCCAATGGAACTTCCACTGGCCGTTCAAGCTGCGAGCCCAGGTCGATGCCTTGCGGTTCGCTACCAGAGCCTCGGCGCGATCCTTGTAGGGCATTAGCGTAGCGTGGTAAGGCTCCTTGTTGATTCCAAGAATTTGCTCGTTCTCGACCTCCGGTGGCGTCAATGCTTGCTGCCCGTGAAGCAGAGGGGCGATTGCAGATAGTACGAGGATGGCCTGGAGCATCGATCTAAGATTTCGAATTTGAATCATTTATTCCTCAAGTCCTCCAAAGCTAAATGAATTGTAAACGGGATCGCCAAGATCCTCCAGCAAACGACTCCACAAAACAGCTTCTACCGATGCACGGAATAGTCCGCTCCGGTGTTTGTGCCAAAGCAGAGGCTTCCAAACTCGCGCATGTCTTTGCATCGAAGTACCCGGAGATGTTAACGCTTGCTCTCGTTGGAACGCCGGATTCCCGGCACGAATGGTTTTCAACTCACGCCATTCGATCCGGCCTACCTCGCACCCCTAGCTCATCGCTATAACCGCCATAAAATGATGACGACCCTTTGACAACGTTGTCAGACTAAGCAGTAGAGTTTAGTCAAACCAAATCCAGTCTGTCAACAAAACAGATAGGTCTGCCCTTAGAACGGTTGTACCATTTGGTTATGGGAGAACTGCCAACGATCAGTTCATCGAAGAGGAACCCGCCTAAGTCCGGAACTCAAACGCACTCTGCTCGTCGCGCTCCACAAGAATTTGCGACGGCTGATGCTCCGTCTGTTCAGATTGATATCCTCCTCAATTACGCGCCTTCTATTGATCCGGCCCAAAAGAAATGCATTGGTTTCCCTGCCTTTGCGGCAAGGAAAAGGCGCAAAGGCAGGGGCGCGGTGTGCCAATACTTCAAGACCGGATCAATAAGGTCGCGAGGATGAGGGGTGAACTTCGCGCCGGCCGGACTGCGAGGCTTTCATCCAAATGCCGGGGAGAGTTGTCATCGGTCCGCGAAGCGTGTAAGGTAAAGTACGTTATAAATGAAAACCTTGTTCTCGACTTCAATTCTGCGCAGGCCGTGAGACTTTGCACCCGATGAAAACTAAGCTCGCAATCTTGATTCTGTTTGTGACTTTCGTGGTCTTGCCTTCTCAAGGCCAGAAGCGCCCAGTGGACTTCGTCAACACTTTCCTCGGGACTGCCCCGCTGACTGATCCAGGGGACATCGGATTCAAGCCGCCGTGGCGGGTGTGGGCAGGGCTTGTGTTTCCAGGTGCATCCCTACCCAACGCCATGGTGCAGCTGAGCCCGATCACCAAATTCGGCAGCGGGGCCGGATATGAGTATGAAAACCCGCAGATCTACGCCTTCGCCCACACCAACAAGGGCCATTGGAACCTCTGCAATATTCCGATCCTTCCCGTAAGTGGAAATGCGAATCCCGCGGACTTCGCGTCGAACTTCAGCCACAAAAACGAGTCGTCCCACCCAGGCTATTATCAGGTCTATCTAGAGCGCTATGGCATCAATGCCGAACTGACCTCAACATTGAGGACTGGATTCCACCGCTACACCTATAAGGACAACAGCCAATCCAAAAAGCTGATTGTGAACCTCGCAATTTCGAACGAGAGAATCACAGACTGGAAGTTTGAGCAGGATGGAAATAACGCCTTCAAGGGGTATCAGACGGCTAGTGAGAAGGTGTTTTTCTATGCGGTGTCCAACTATAAGATCAAGGGCGTTGAGATGCTGAAGGGCGCGAAGGCCGATCTGCCAGTCGTCGACTTTGTGCATGGCAGCAAGCCGGTGGAGATCAGGATCGGCCTTTCCTTTGTAAGTTCCGAGAACGCCAAAGAGAATCTTGAGAGAGAGCTCGCAGACAAGAGCTTCGATACAGTGAAGGCGGAGGCTTCCGCAACCTGGGAAAAGCTGTTGTCGAAGGTTCAGGTTTCGGGCGGAACCGAACGGCAGAAGGAGCTTTTCTATTCGTGCTTATATCGCTCGTTCCTGTGGCCGGCGCTGAGAAGCGATGTGAATGGAGAATACACCGACGTGAAGGGAGCCACGGTCAAGGCAGACTTCGAGTACTACACTCTGCCCTCGCTGTGGGACACTTATCGCAACAAGCTGGTTCTGCTCGGGATGATTTCGCCTGATGTAACAGTCGACGTGATTCGTTCTTTGATCGATCGCGGTGAAAAGACCGGCTTCATCCCCACTTTCTTCCATGGAGACCACGCTTCGGCGTTTATCGCGGGCTCTTATCTGCGCGGCCTGCGCGGTTATGACATCAAGAGCGCTTACAAACTGCTGTTGCGAAATGCCACCATCGAAGGCGGCACGCGGCCGTATATTCGCGAATACATGGAGAAGGGATACATTTCGGATCCCGATGTGGCTAATCCGGTGGTGGAGACCAAGGGGAAGGCGGGTGTAACCAAGACGCTGGAATACGCCTATGATGACTACTCGGTCGCTCTGCTCGCGAAGGAGTTGGGCGACGAGCCGAATTACGAAATGTTGATGAAGCGTTCGAAGAACTACAAGAATATGTTCGATCCTTCGACCGAATTAATGCGCGGCCGGCTGGACGACGGTGAATGGGTCAAGAACTTCAATCCCGCATATCCCTACTATGAGTACATGTATCGGGAGGCGAATGCCTGGGAATCGTCCTTTTTCGCACCTCACGATACCGAAGGCCTCATCGGGCTCTACAAGAGCAAGGCCGATTTTGAACAGCATCTCGACTCGCTCTTCACCATCCCCTGGAATCCCAACTATATCGCTGAAAACGTAAACTCATTTATCGGACAGTACTGCCAGGGGAATCAGCCTGATCACGGGTTCCCTTATCTCTATTATTTTATCGGCAAGCAGGAAAAGTCGCAGGCAATATTGAATACCATTATGAACCGCTTCTATGGAATGGGCCAGTACGGCTTGGCTTTGTCTGGAATGGATGACGCGGGGGAGATGTCGGCATGGTACGTGTTCAATGCCATCGGTCTTTATCCCTACTCGCCCGCGGATCCAAAGTACATCGTCTCGGTCCCGCTGTTTGAGAAGACTACCTTCAGGTTGGATGGAGGCAAGATATTGACAATCCTTATGAAACATTCAGGCGAAAGAATCACCAGCATCACCTATGACGGTCGGGAGGTTCACGGCTATTTTGTCGATAGCAGCGACCTTGAAAAGGGTAAAGACCTGGTGATCACGACGAACTAGTCAGATTTCCGAACTACGTTATCACATGCAGGAGAAGCCATGAACCGGCAACTGAAAGCGGCGCTTTGCATTCCTTTATTGATTGCAAGTTGCGCCTTCGCCAGCGGCAACAACTACAAGAATTTCGATGTGGCCAGCTATGCCACCGTGCGCGATGTCGTGCAGATGGGCGATCCAGACTATCTGCAGAGCCGCTGGGAGGCTATGTCGAAGTATGTCAAATACGACAAGATATATCTCGAGACCAGCCGTGACATGATTATCGCCGACCAGGCGAGCTTGGATGCCGGAAAAAAGTTTTTCCTCAGCAAAGGATTGAAGGTATCCGGCGGGATTACCTGGACTGTGGACGAGCATAATGGCGTCACCTTCTGCTACTCGGATCCAAAGCAAATGCAGAAGGCGATAGAGATCATTCAATTCACGGCCAAGAACTTTGACGAGATTCTTTTCGATGACTGGGGCTTTACTAGCTGCAAGACCGACGGCGCTATCGCCGCCAAGGGCAGTCAGACCTGGAGCCAGTATCGGCTCGCGCTGATGGACAAGGTCGGCCGAGAGCTGGTTGCAGCGGCCAAGGCGGCCAATCCCAAAGTGAAGGTCATCATAAAATATCCACAATGGTATGACAATTACCAGGAGACAGGCTTCAATCTGGAGACACAGCCGAAGTACTTCGACGGCATCTACACCGGCACCGAGACTCGCGATCCGGTCAACAACCCGATGCAGATCCAGCAGTATCACGGCTACTCCATCGCGCGATACCTGAATAACCTGAATCACAATGATCGCGGCGGATGGGTGGATGCCGGCGGCAGCGAACTTCCTAACCGCTACGCCGAACAGCTTTGGATCACGCTCTTCGCCAAGCTACCGGAGATCACGCTATGGCCTATCTACACGCAGTACGAGCCTTCCGCGCGTGCCGACGGAACCATGGTACCGGACTCACGGCTTGGTCGCATCGCCGGGCCGGTGTTTGATCAGGTAGACCAGTTTATCGGCAAACTCGGCAATCCTGTCGGCGTCAAGAGTTACAAGCCGTTCCATTCCTCCGGTGAGGATTATCTGCAAAGCTACCTCGGAATGGTCGGCATTCCGATGGACATTGTTCCCGAATTTCCGACCGATGCGCAGACCGTGCTGCTGACCGAACAGGCGAGCTTTGATCCCGCGATCGTCGCGAAGATTAAGAAGCAGTTGACCGACGGAAAAACGGTGGTGATCACCTCTGGCCTGCTAAGAGCTTTACAAGGCAAGGGGATCGAGGACATCGCCGATTTGAAGTACGTAGGCAGCACCGTATCCACCCACGAATTTATGGCGGAGCGCAGGTATGTCGGTGTCAAATCCGACTCAGAAATTTTGCTCCCGCAGATCACGTTTTTCACCAACGATGCCGGCGCCGATATCATCGCTTACACCTCGGGGTCAAGGACGTCGGGCGATCCGGTGCTGCTCAAGACCAGATACTCGAACGGACTGCTGTATGTTCTGACGATCCCGAACGCACAAGGTGACCTGCTGTGTTATCCCCAGCCCGTGTTGACGCAGATCCGAAACGTTCTCGCCAAAGATATGTTTGTGCGGCTGGACACCCCCAGCCAGGTCAGCCTGTATGTCTACGACAACGATAAGTTCATCGTCGAGTCGTTCCGGCAGGATCCGATGCGCGCAGTCGTCGTCACCGACAAACGCATCACGAAATTGCGCGATTTGCAGAACGGGCAATTGTTGATCGGCACCGCGCACGCCGGTGCAACCGAATTCGAGATGCCCCTCAATCCAGGCTCCTACAGGGTCTTCTCAGCGGAGTGAACGAATGCAGAACGAAGTCAAGGATTTTATTTCAAGGAGATCATCGATGCAGGCTCAATCGCTATTTTCGAAGGGAATGCCACTATTGCTTGGCGTTCTGCTTTGCGTTCATGCCGGCGCGCAGTCGCTAGCTCGCAGCACACCTGAGGCAGAGGGGATTTCCTCAGAGGCAATCGTCGAATTCGTAAAGGCGGCTGACAAGAACGTCGACACCTTCGACAGCTTCATGATCCTGCGGCACGGCAAAGTCATTGCCGAGGGATGGTGGAAGCCCAACTCGGCGGAAGCGCCCCATATTATGAATTCAGTTAGCAAGAGCTTCACCTCGACGGCCATTGGACTTGCCATCCAGAAAAACAAGCTGAAGCTGGATGATCCGGTGTTGAAGTTCTTTCCTGCCGATGCGCCCCCGAATCCTTCCGATAATCTGAGGGCAATGAAGGTGCGCGACCTGCTCACCATGTCCGGAGGCCACGCGGTCGAACCTAAGAGTGGTGACTCGGGACCTTCGGTGAAACAATTTCTTGCGCAGCCAGTTGTGTATCAGCCGGGCACCCACTTTCTCTACAACACGATGGGCAGCTACGTCCTTTCGGCGATCGTCACCAAGGTGACTGGACAAACTGCGCTGGAATATCTCAGGTCCCGCCTTTTCGAGCCACTTGGGATAGAAAATGCTCGTTGGGACAGCAGTTCTGAGGGCAATTCGCTGGGCGGTTACGGTCTCTATCTTCGGACCGAGGACATGGCCAAGTTCGGCCTACTTTACCTGCAACAGGGAGGATGGAATGGGAAGCAGCTGGTTCCGCGCAAGTGGGTTGAGCAAGCAACATCCAAACATATTTTGAACGAGAACGAAGCCCATGCCCAGATCGGCCCGGATTGGACGGAAGGGTATGGTTTCCAGTTCTGGAGATGCCGTCACAACGCCTTCCGTGCCGATGGAGCAGGGGGTCAGTTCATCGTGGTGATGCCTGATCAGGACGTGGTCGTTGCGATAACCGCCAATACCGGGAATATGCAAGGGGAACTCAACGCCATTTGGGATCACTTATTGCCGGCTTTTCAGTCGAAACCCTTGCCCGCCGATGCTGCTGGCCAGGAAAAGCTGAACGAGATAGTGGCGAATCTTACTGCTCATCCAAAGAAGAGCGCGAACTGATAACGATCGCTTATTCGACTCATTCGGCCTACAAATTTGGCGGGAATTTTCGTGACGACTAACTGAGGGATAAGGCACATGGTAGCTGCAGGCATTTCAAGTCCAGATAGAATCAGCAGTGAAGCGAGACTATCCAAACCTTCGAGGCGGCGGGGATTGACTACCCCGCCAACCCTGCTATTTCTTCTGACAATCCCGATTTGGGCGTGTTCGTGCACCTTATTAGCGCAAAGCGATTTGCGGGCCAATGAAGCAGTCCCGTACTCTGTGCCTGTCGTACTGCCATCAGCGAAGTTGTCTCCTGCGGAGGATCCTGCGGCACCGTATACGCCGACGGTGGTCAGCCTCATCAAGCAACTGGAGCCACATAGTCCGCCGACACTCTCGGAACTGACGAAAGCATCTCGACTTCTGTCTACCCAGGGCGGCACTTATGCCCATCCGGAGGGATCGAATCCGACTTGTCACAACCTCGCCAACGTGAGCGTGGATGTCGTTACAACTCCCCGCATCATGCCGCTGTGCTTTTCGGATGGATTAGGGATCAATGTTGATTCAGGTCCAAATGCAGGGAAGACGACCGGGTTGCCATCGATGCTGATGTTAGCGTCCTCGTTCGACCGTCAACTTGCGAATGCCACGGGTCAGTTGGAAGGGCGCGAAGGGCGCAATTTGATGGTCACTGGACTGCTGGGACCGCAAGCTGATACGGATGTATTCATCAACTGGGGGCGAGGCCATCATACGCCGGGAGAAGACCCATTTCTCAATGGTGTCATTTCGGCGGCCCAGATCAACGGTATCCAAGGCCAAGGCCTCATGTCGCAGGTCAAGCACTTTGCGGTCTACTTCGGCGCCGGCGGAAATTTTACCGACGTCCAAGACCAGGCGTTGCATGAAATTCTTCTTACGCCGTACGAGCTTGCACTGAAGGAGGGCGGCGCGTCCTCGGTGATGTGCTCGTACCAGAAATTCAGAGATAGATCGCCGTACTTGAGTAAAGGCGTCGATGCGCTGACGCAGCCAAGCCCATTTGCGGGTTTCTCGACCCAGACCTGGCCAATGAATGAGACTCATTTCGCATGCGAGAATCCGTTGCTGCTGACGTATGTGTTGCGCAACCTGTGGGGCTCGAAAGTATTTGTGGCGTCTGATTACGGCGCCGTGCACAGCTCTCACGGCTTTTTGCAGGGAGATGACCACGAGGATCCAACGGATACGTACTTGAATGGCGTCAATCCGGAAGGCACTGACGGAGGAAATGATCTCGGTGTCGATTCGAGCAGCAGTACTTGTGCGGACGCGACTGGCAAGAAAATATCGTGCAGCGAAGTTGCGGCCACGCACATCGCTGGAATACCTGGGCCCGGATGCCCAGCCACGGGATGCAGTGTCGCCAACGCTGTGGCAAACGGTACCGTTCCGCTGGCGGTGTTCAACCAGGCTCTCGCGAGAGTCCTCTACCAGGAAGAAAGATTTGGTCTGCTCGGCTGTGACAATACGACAGCCGATTGCAAAAATCCCGGTGGCCTTGGGCAAGACCGTAGCGGACTAGCTGCCCTTCCGGACGGCTCGACAATCGGGGTGCCAAAGCTTGGCACCAAGAACGGGGATGCTGCAATCTCGGAGAAGGTCGCAGAGGAAGGTGCGATCCTACTCAAGAATGATCAAGGAGTTCTGCCGATCACGGGGAAAGACCTAAATAACGGAATCGCGGTCAGCGGCGCCGGTGCCGAGTATCTGATCGCGAACCCAAACAACGAAGGCGCCGTGGGGTTTTCGGATCGCAACGCGATCAACCCACTCCAACAGTTGCAACTGTTGAGTGGCATGCCGTCCGCGTTCACCTACACACCAGCGAATGCTCCTACTGGCCAGGTGGTACCGTGCAACGTCCTGAGCAGCCTTCCCTCGAACGCCGCGCAGCCGTCGAGCATACCTGGGACAACGTGTGACAGTCTGAGCGGGCTCCAGCGTTCTTCGGGAAGTACTGTAGACTCTCTCGTCGATGATCGCGTGGAAAAGGGGGTGAACTATTCATCGATATCGCCCGGCGGGCAATTAGGAGGGGGCAAGGTATACCGGTGGGATGGCTGGATATTTGTTCCCGTGAAGGACTCCTACGTATTTCGAGTTCAACACAGCGCCACGATAAACGGCCAGAAGGTCATTTTCATGTTGGACGACAGCCGAAAGACTCTTGTCGATGCGACGTCGTTCTATCAGGGCCAATACTATGGCAATATGTCTGTCATCGTTTCTCCAACGAACGCCGGATACGTCGAGAAGGGACTGGTCAACCGACAGTGCGCGTTGGGGCAAGAGAGAAGGGAAAGATCCTCGCGGCCGCTTGTAAGGTGTATCGAATCTCCTTCTGTCGGATGGCATAGAGTTACTCTCACGCTCGATGCAACAGGTCTGCCGGAGAGTTCCAGGTTGAGCTTCCGGTTCGCGATTTCTCGCGCGGATGGCGACATCGAAGACGCGGCAAGGGCTGCAGAAGGAAAGTCCCTCGCCTTGATTTTCGTCAACGACCAGGGGCGCAATACGGTACCGAGCCAGCCCCCTGTTTCCCATCTGAATGCAACCGATGTGCGCCTGATCAAAGCGGTCGCAGCAAAGAACCCAAACACCATTGTCGTGTTGAATACTGGAACGCCGGTGGTGGTTGCGGATTGGATCGACGATCCAAACGTCAAAGCAGTGCTGAACATGTGGCATTCAGGCCAGGAGGGCGGAACGGCGACGGCGCGCCTTCTGCTTGGCCAGGCAAACCCGAGCGGTCATACGACCGTGACCTGGCCCAAGCACGAGAGCGATACTGTCGAAGGCTACAACCAGCTTCGCGGGCTCTACCCCGGCGATACGGCGGGAATTCATCTGGAGCGGGTCAATGGAGAAGGAGAAACTCCGTCGAAAGAATCGCAGGGCATTTATTCGGGTTACCGATACTACGATAATCTCGGCATTCCAGTACAGTTTCCATTTGGATATGGACTTTCCTACACGACCTTCAAGTTTTCAGATTTGAAGCTCGATGCGAAGAAAGACGGTACTGTGGACGTCTCCTTCGCCGTCACAAATTCCGGGCGCGTCGCAGGGGCGGCGGTTCCCCAGGTGTATGTTGGTCCCGGGCAGACCGTTGATGGTGTGCAGCAATCGTTGCGCTCGCTGCGAGGTTTTGATCGGGTTTCCCTTGAACCAGGAGAAACCAGGCAGGTAACTGTAAATCTCGACCAGCGTTCGTTCCAGTATTGGAGCGAAGCAAACCAGCAATGGATCACCAACTTCGGCAGCCGCACCATCTATGTAGGCGACGCGGACGAGCCCTCTTCCCTTCCTCTTTCGGCGAGACTGCAACTCTTAAAGAGGTCTGAGCGATAGCAATGGCGAGCCCTTGGCAGGATGTGCAGCAAACGTCGATATGCGTGCGCGAACGCACGAACTTGAATTTCACACTTCTATCCACAGAGTCCGTCGGCATGCAAACACTCGAAGCGGGCACATTCACTGATCCGGAGCGTCGAGCGCGTCACGCGCCCCCGGAAGCCCATGTGGTACAACTTGCCGCGCAGGGTGCCCAGGCAGGCTTCGATGTCACGGAGACTCTCTCGACAGGTCAGCTGAGCAAAGGCCATCGCCAAATACTGGCCGCGGCAGGAGAAGCCCCGATGGTGCACATCTCCGCGATAGCGCTCGACACACTTCTGGAACTCGCAGGAGGGCAGGTGATCCATGAGCTGGGAGAAGACAGTATGTCCGGCATTCATCCCTCATTGCCGGCAATCCGCTCGGTCGCGGCCACTCGGCGCTTGCCCCCGGTTCTGTCGTCATCAATTTCAAATCGAAAATGCGAGTTATACTCTATCCCGTGTAATATATGATCGTTATAGCGAACGCCCGATTTTAGCCGGACACTATTGGAATAATAGTGACAACGATGTCATACTGTGCAAGCACAGAGCCGCCACTGTCTTTTCGCAGACATCTTTTATGGAAGCTCGCAATGGCGCAATATGACGCTTCGTAAAAAAATTGAGCCAAAGGTTGGCGCATAAACGGCGTCAGTCAGGTAAGAATCTCATGACGAACATCGAATCTAAGATCAACAGCATCTCACGTCGCGAAATCTTCGCCCTGGGTTTTTCCGCCGTCTTGGCCTCAAATATCAGTCCATTGCGGGCGGTTGCTTCCTTTGCCGCGCAGAGGCCCGGACAGAAGCAAGCCGGCGATCAGGGAGACGGCACGTATCTGAATCCGATTGTGGGCGGGGATCACCCGGATGCGGGCGCTATCCGGGTTGGGGAAGACTTCTATATCACGCATACAAGCTTCTCCTACACTCCCGGCCTGGTGATCATGACTTCGAAGGACCTGGTGAACTGGCGCATTGCCGGTTGCGCGCTGAATCGTTTTTACGGGGAGATCTGGGCGCCTTTTCTTTGCGAACATGCCGGCCACTTCTACATCTACTATCCGCGCAGCGGACACCTTGAGGTGGTGCACGCGCCGCATCCGCTTGGACCCTGGAGCGAGCCGGTCGCGTTGGGCATTGACGGCATCGATCCGGGGCACATCGCGACGCCGGAGGGAAGGCGATTTCTTTATATTGCGGGAGGCTCGCTCGTGGAGCTGGCAAGCGACGGCCTGTCGGTGATCGCTCCACCCCGGAAGGTTTTCTCGCCGTGGCCCATTCCTGAGGATTGGCAAGTGGAGTGCGAGTGCCTGGAAGCTCCAAAGCCGATTTATCGGAACGGCTATTTCTATCTCAACGTGGCCGAGGGCGGCACGTCGGGACCACCGACCAGTCATATGGTGATTTCGGCGAGGAGCAGAAACGTGGATGGTCCGTGGGAATACTCACCTTACAACCCGATTGTGCATACGTGGAGAAGAGAGGATCGGTGGTGGTCGAGTGGGCACGGCAGACTTGTCGACGATGCCAGGGGTGGTTGGTGGATCACGTTCCATGCCTACGAGAATGGGTATCGGACGCTGGGCAGATCGACGCTTTTGCTTCCTGTGGAATGGACGCCGGATGAGTGGTTCCGCGTACCGAAGGGAGTGACCGCGGCCAGTAAACTGGCGCTGCCTCCGGGCCAACACGAACGCATTCAATGTTTCCAGGGGGATGATTTCACATCGCCAACGCTTGGACTCTACTGGCAATTTTGGAAGGGTTACGATCCGAACCGCTTCAAGACGGGTGATGGACAGTTGATGCTAAAGGGAGTTGGAACCTCCTTGAACGATTCGCCGGTGATGACGGTGTCGGCGGCGGACCACTCGTATGTGATCGAGGTGGATGTTGAAGTCGCCGGGATCTGCGAGGCGGGAGTACTGCTGTTCTACGATGAGGAGCACTCCATGGGGTTACGGATTGGGCCGCATGGGCTGGGCGTTCATCGCCAGGGAGATGTGCAGAAGGCGGTGACGAGGGGGACTCTCCGCATCGCCAACCGGGACCAAGTGATTGATTTTTACTACAAGCTCGAAGGCGGGCAGTGGGTGAAGTTGCGCGATTCGGTCGACGCGTCCTGCTACCAACAAAATATTCTGGGAGGTTTCCATGATTTGCGACCTGCTCTCTTCGCATTCGGGGATGGATATGCTACGTTCCGATCGTTTCGATATCTGACTGAATTTTCGTGAGTTCCGAACGACCGCAAATCAGAGGATACTCTTGGATTTACACTCGCAACCTACCGGAGCAACTGCCTCTCACGGGGACCATTCGGCAGTGCTATAGATGTTTTGAAGGCTTTCTCCATCGCACCGACAGTCTTCTTCCAGAGTAGGTCACTCGCTTTCTGCTGCCATCGGGAAGCGCTATCACCAGATGACGTACAGTCAGCATTCCTGGAT
>Ga0255352_1000457_pt1 | contig 23050 bp, 17 predicted proteins | sample HBST0metaG_FD_189939 | JGI IMG/M metagenome (GOLD analysis project Ga0255352, IMG submission 189939) | Peat soil microbial communities from Stordalen Mire, Sweden - H.B.S.T0 | ecosystem: Environmental > Terrestrial > Soil > Wetlands > Peat | place: Sweden: Norrbotten County, Stordalen Mire...
GACGCGAAAGCTTTTGCCGGTGTGAGCCTCATAGCTGACCTCGACCTCCATCGTAGCCTCGATGTGCGACAGCCCCTTGTATTCGACCTGATAGTGGCGAATGGAGCGATAGGATGCGAGTCGCCCATTGCGCAAGCGATTGTGGCGTTCGATTTGATCGGCGATCTGCGCGGCGGTCAGGTGCGCGGCCGGCGCCGTAGACGGCGGGGGCGCGGCCGGCTGACTGAAAGCCGCCGGCGAGGAGACGAAAGGGTTCAGCAGTAACGCGACGGCCCCCAAAAAATTCAGCGCCAGAATGCGTCTCATGACCGCATCATAGCGCCTAAAAATTCAATATGCTGTAAAACCCGGCACGGAGCCGCTCTCAAGGGCTCAAAGATGCACACTGCCACGAAGGATGCTGTCAGCAACCGATGCAACACATGCTGCGGGACACGATTCTGGCGATAGCGGAGACTCACCGTAGGCTCCGCACTACCCGCCCAGCTCGAATTGAAACCAGGCAACAGGGGAATGAGCCTTCTGTCTATTTGCGGAACGTGCCGATGCCTTTGCGGAGAAGATCCGTGCATCTCTATAAAAACAAATATATTATCGGAGACTTCTTCAAGCATTCGCCTTCTGCATTTATTAAATATTTATGAATTATCCATGAAAACCGCTTGACTTCATATTCAATTTCGCCGCGGGTAGCGTAAAAACAATTTATGCGTGCTCAGGCCTTCATTTTCACTCCGCCTAGAGTGGCCTCGGAAATACTGTAGAGTCGCCCGAGGTCGTCGCTCCCCATGTGCAGCGCCGGCTCGGATGAATTGCTCAACTCAACACCTTTTCTGAAACCACGATAGTTTGAAGACTGAAAACATTATCTGGACATAGATCCAAATGGGCACCTGTGGCCATAGGCCAATTGATCAGGAAAACAGGAACGGCTCACACCGTTCCGCTTGATTCCCTGTATCAATTTTCACGTACCGCCCTCCCCAGAGGCGTGCTTTCGTGATGTGGACCTGCGCCGTTCCTGCTGACGGGTCCACATTCCGAGGGAGGGGCTTTCTTGATACCGACAAACCTTGGACCAGCCCACTGAATTTCGTTCTGTGGTTCTGGCGAAGCAGCACGGCGCTGGCTGAACTGAAACTTCGGAGCAGGTGTCACTGTTTTGCTACGGCCTGAAATTGTCCGCGAGTGCGAAAATGGAAGGAGCGTCCGGCTCATCGAATCGAGCCGTCGAACGCCGGAGCTTTCTTGAAGAATTTGCGTGTTCTGTCCACTCATCTGTTTCTGCATCAGCGTTTGCATCCCGGACTACTCGAACAGGCCGGCCGGACCGGAGTCGAGGGGGTCGAGATCTTTGCCGCCCGCCAGCACTTCGACTACACCCACCAGGAAGAGGTTGTCGAACTCGCCGACTGGTTCCGTTCCAATGCGCTGAAGCCCTTTTCGATGCACGCGCCGCTTTACCCGGATCGCGAGATGGGCCGCGCCGGTGCGCCAGCCGTCAACGTGCTGCACCCGGAAAAGGCGCTCCGCATTCAAGCCATGGACGAGATCAAGCGCGCGCTGGAAACCGCGGAGCTGATCCCCTACAAAAATCTGATTGTGCACCTGGGCGAACGGGGCGACGAATGGTCGCTGCAAGCGCTCGAATACGCACTGACCGCGCTCGAACATCTGGGTGCCTTCGCGCACCCGCTGGGCGTGCGCCTGCTGGTGGAAAATCTGGTCAACGGTGCCACCGCGCCCGAGCACCTGAACACGATTCTCGCGATCGGTCACCTGGACAGCGTGGGCGTCTGCCTCGACCTGGGCCATGCGCACATGACTGCGGGAGTTGCCAAAACCCTTGAGATTCTCGGCACACGCATCGGCTCGGTGCATGTCCACGACAACCACGCGGTCAAGGACGAACATCTTTGGCCCGGCGAGGGCACCATCGACTGGCCAGCCACGGCCAAGGCGCTGGCCACGCTCGCCACACCTCCGGCCACCGTCCTCGAGATTCATCCCACTCTGCTCGGCGAAGCGGCCACGCTCCCCGCGCGGGTGGCCGAGGCCTTCGCCAAACTCGGATAATTTTTCTTTTTTTTGCAAAAGCCAACGGTTGCGGAAAACTCCGCAGCCGTTGGCTTTTGCATGCCCCGCCTTTCCACGGAGAAGCCGCGCGGTTCTGGCTTTTTTTCGAACAAGGATAATTGGCCGACATACCATTTATTTTTCTTTTGCTCCTTTCTGCAAGCAAGAACAAAAAAGCGCGACCGAGGCCGCGCTTTTTTAGGCGATGAACCGAAGATCTAACAGATGCGCGGCAACTGCTCGCCGATCTGGGTGGGGATGACGCGATTCGAGCCCATGACGGTGCGCGCGATCAACATGCGCGGATGTGCGGCGACCACCTGACCGATGCGCGCCGCCTCGCGGCCGAGCGGGTGGGCGCGGAGAACGGCGAGCGCCTCTTCCGCAGCCTCAGGAGCGACAAAGAACACCGCTTTGCCCTCGTTGGCAACATAAACCGGATCGAGGCCGAGCAGTTCGCAGGCCGACTGGACTTCGGTGTGAACGGGAAGCGCGGTCTCGTCGATTTCGACGCCGACGCCGGAAGAAGCCGCAATCTCATTGAGCGTCGAGGCCAGACCGCCGCGCGTCGGGTCGCGCATGGCGTGGACCTGCGGGCCGACGGCATCGAGCACGCTGGCAATCAGCGCGTTCAGCGCTGCACAGTCGGAACGGATGGGGCTTTCGAATTCAAGGCCCTCGCGCACGCTGAGGATAGCCATGCCGTGGTCGCCGATGGAGCCGGAGACAAGCACCACGTCGCCGGGCCGGGCACGATGCGGGCCGACAATGATGCCTTCGCGAATCAAGCCGACTCCGGCGGTATTGATGTAGCAACCGTCGCCGTGGCCACGCTCGACGACCTTGGTGTCGCCGGTAACGATCTGCACGCCCGCGACCTGCGCGGCCTTCGCCACATCGGCCACGATAGCGGCCAGTTGCGCCAGCGGCAGCCCCTCTTCGAGGATGAAGCCCGCCGTCAGATACTTTGGAATCGCACCGGAGACGGCGAGGTCGTTGACCGTGCCGTTGACGGCCAGCTCTCCGATGGAGCCGCCGGGAAAGAACATCGGGCGCACGACGAAGGAGTCGGTGGACATAGCGATGCGGCTCGGTTTGCCCTCGAAGGGCAGATCGAGCACGGCAGCGTCACCCAGGTTTTCTAGCGCGGCGTTGCGGAAGGCGGGCAGAAACAGGTGCTCGACGAGTTCGTTGCCGAGCTTGCCGCCACCGCCGTGGCCCATCACAATGTTCGGATAGTCGGCAAGCGGAAGCGGGCAGCTCCAATTGGAAAAATCGGGTTTTTCTTGGCCTTGATTCATGAATTGATCCTGAAACAGTGAGCAGTGTACAGCGAAATTGTTTTGGCGAAAGCTGGAACGGCGAAGAGTCTTTCCGGGGCTAAAGCCCAATCCTCTCTTTGCCGCCGTTGCGGCATGGCTGAAGCCATGCCCTTTTACAAAACACACCGAGCGGCGTTTCTGCACCGGACGCACCCCATAGCGGACTGTCCACGCGCCCCGGAGAGCCTTTGCGCAACCAGCCGGGGGACGCAAATGGGCCGTCGGCGCGAGAACGAGCAGCATCGCTTCAGCTACCGTGTGGCCGCCGGAGCAGCGACTTCATTGGCAAGTCGGGTGCCCAACTCAAAAGCCCGCCGGCAATCATCGGGAAAATGTTTCCTGCGACTGGCAGCCTTCTTCTCCTCGTCAAAACGATCCTGGTCGATCTTCGAGTAGTCGTCGAACTGATAGGTGTCGAAGCAAAGCAGTGACTCCGAACTCCCGAAGATTCTCTTCAGAAACATTTCATTATGAGCGATACCTTTATCGAACCCGCTCTCCTTCAACTGCTTGTCTGTCGTATTCATCGTGTAAATAAAACCCGTCTGGATCTTCCTGGGAAAAATGGTTGGTGCCGGTTCGTCGGCTTTCGCATAGCGATAATAGGGAAACATCAAACGTTCCATAAAGGATTTCATCTCTCCCGAAACCGCCCAGAAGTAGATAGGCGAGCCCAATATCAGGACATCTGCCTTCTCGACCTCTTCCAGAATCGGTGTGAGATCATCCTTGATGGCGCACTGTCCATAACTCGGACCACCTTTGATCTTGCAGCCAAAGCAGCTCTTGCAACCCTTGAAATCCAGATCGTACAGATGAACAAGTTTTGTCTCCGCTCCCCGTGACGCCGCTCCTTCGAGAGCCTTTTCGAGCAATGTTGCCGTATTCCATTTTTTTCGCGGGCTTCCGTTAAACGCAATCACTTCCATTGAGTCCTCCAATCCTGCTGCTTGTAGCCGCAGGAATAGCGCTTCATCCCAGGGTCTTCGGCTGCTACGTCGCTATTGTAGTTGTCCAAACGCACACATCGCGGATCAGTTACCGGCTTTACCCGCGCTGGCGAGGTCATCGGCGGAGAGGAAGCGGCCGTAGTTGAAGTAGGCGGCGCAAGCGCCTTCGCTCGAAACCATGGTGGCGCCGAGGGGATGCCGTGGCGAACACTCTTTGCCGAAGGCCGGGCACTGGTCGGGTTTGAGCGCGCCGCGCAGCACCTCGCCCGCGTGGCACAGGGGCGATTCGTGCGCGTGAATGCCGGAGATGTCGAAGCGCTGCTCGGCGTCGAAGTCGCGATAGGCGGCACGCAGCTTCCAACCGCTGTTCGGGATCACGCCGATGCCGCGCCAGGCGCGATCTGTCACCTCGAAGACCTCTTCGAGCAGCTTCTGCGCCGGACGGTTGCCCTCGACGGTGACCGCGCGCGCGTAGGCGTTTTCCACCTCGTGGCGACCGGATTCCAGTTGCACCACGGTGCGGCGAATGCCATCGAGCAGATCGAGCGGTTCAAAGCCGGTGACGACGATGGGCACGCGGAACTTTTCGGCAAGCGGCGGATACTGCCATGTCCCCATCACACTGCAGACGTGACCGGCGGCGAGAAAGGCGTCGATGCGATTGCGCGGATCGCTCAGCAGCGCCTCGATGGCCGGAGGCACCAGCACGTGCGAGACGAGCATGGAGAAATTCTTGAGGCCGCTCCGTTTGGCAACGTGTACGCTCATGGCGTTGGCGGGCGCGGTCGTTTCAAAACCCACGCCAAAGAAGACCACTTGCTTGTCGGGATTCTTGCGCGCCAGTTCCACCGCATCGAGCGGCGAATAGACAATGCGCACGTCGCCCCCGAGGCTCTTCACCTGAAAGAGATCACGGTCGGTGCCGGGCACGCGCAGCATGTCACCGAAGGAGCAGAAGATGACTTCGGGACGGGCAGCAATGGCAAGGGCCTTGTCGATCAGCTCCAGCGGCGTGACGCAGACCGGGCAACCCGGGCCGTGCACCATCTCAATGCCCGCGGGCAGCATCTGGTCGATGCCGTTCTTGATGAGCGAGTGGGTCTGCCCGCCGCAGATCTCCATGATCTTCCAGGAGCGCGTGGTGACCGCGTGAATCTCGCGAGCCATGCGCTGGGCGATCTCGCCATTGCGGAATTCGGTCAAATATTTCATTCGGGCTTTCCGGCAACCTTCACGGCACTCGCATCGTCTGGACAAGAACCGTCAGGGCAGGGCGAGGAGGACTGCGCGGCGGCACGGGCAAACTGCTCGGCCTCGCTGGCAAACTCCTCGTCGAAGGCGCCCATGGCGCGGAAGTCGGCGAGAGTCAGCTCGGCGGTTTCCGCGTCGAGGATCGACAGCGCAAAGCCGACGTGGACAATCACATAATCGCCGAGCTTGACCTCGGGCACGTAATCGAGACAGACGCGTTTGACGACGCCGCCGAAGTTGACGCGGCCGATCTTCAGCCCATCTTCTTCGAGGATTTCTTCGACCTTACCGGGAATCGCGAGGCACATAGCTTTACGTTATACCGCGAGGGGAAGCGGCGGAAAGGGTGATCTGCCTCACGCGATCAGACGGTTCCGGGACAGACGCGCGCACCGGCCGCCGGATCGGGAATCATCCTTCCTGGAACGCGCCGTAACCATCAGGAAAGACAGAGGCTCTTGGTATGCTGGGGCCGGGAGGCGCATGTTGTTTTTCAAAAAATTGCGCATCAATCAGATTTGGCAGATTTGGACGCGGCGCGCGATTTGCGCGTTCGTGCTGGCCGCGGCGGTTTGCTGCCCGGCGCAGAAGAAGAAATCCGCAGCGGCAACGCCCAAGCAAAAGCCCACCACGGCCGAGATGACCACCGCCGCCAGCGAGGGCGATCTGCCCATGGTACAGGCGCTTCTGGCCGACGGGGTCAGCGTCGACACCAAGGACAAGGACGGGCAGACGATTCTGGCGCTGGCCTGCGCGGCCGACCACGACGATGTGGTGCGGGTGCTGATCGCGAAAAACGCCGACGTCAACGCCAAGGACAAGACCGGAGCAACGCCGCTGATGGCGGCCGCAGCCGAGGCCCGGCCGCAGATTCTCTCGATGCTGATCGCCAAGGGTGCCGACGTGAATGCGGCCACCAAGGACGGCACGACGGCCCTGATGATCGCCGCGACCAAGGGCAATCTTTACGCGGCGCAGGTGATGGTCGGCAAAAACGCCGATGTGAACGCCAAAAGCAAGATCGGCCGCACGGCGCTGATGGAGGCCGCGGCCAACGGTGAACTGAACGTGCTGCAACTGCTGGTGAGCAAAAACGCCGACGTGAACGTGGCGGCCAAGGACGGCGCGACGGCGCTGCTGGATGCCGCGCGACGCGACGATCTGAATATCGGCCTGGTGCTGGTCGGGAAAAAGGCCGATGTGAACGCCAAGAACAAGGAGGGCGAAACGGCGCTGATGCTCTATGCCGAGCAGAACGACGCCACCCTGGCGCGGGCGCTGATCGCGCAGAAGGCCGACCTGACCGCCAAGGACAAGAAGGGCAAGAACGCGCTGGACCGGGCGGCGGCGCATCACGCCGTCGAGGCCAGCGAGGTGTTGGTCCGCGCCGAGGAAAAGACAGCACCGGCCGCCGCCACGCCGACCACACCGACTCCAGCTCCGGCAGCAAAGAAATAACACGGCACAGGAGGGGAAAACCGGCGGAGGCACGCAAGAGTGTCGCCGCCGGTTTTTGTGGATACGTTCAGCGTGTGCGGCCCAAGTCCTGAAGAACAACCGCAGATCCTTCGACTCACCGCCTCCAGGCTGAAGAAAGCGCCTGGGCCCCGTTCGCTCAGGATGACAGTTTCCTGATTGATCAAGTGCTTACATCCTAATTCCTATGTCGATACGGCCTGGGGCCGGTGCACTCGGGAGAACAGCCATCAGCTTTCCCGCGCAGGATCCATGGAGCGGAACGGCGGCAAACGGGCCAAGCCTATAATCGTAGAAAGAGCGCTGCGGTTTTACCCCTTCGCGCGCTCGCCAGACCACACAGACGAGGATCATTCATGGCGTCGCTTCTTCAAGCCATCGACGTAAAGCGCAAGATGTACTTCGAGCACGAGAATGTGCCCTACTACTGCATGGATGTCGAGGTTTCGACGCCCACCGCGCGCGGCGGCCAAACGCTGGTGCGGCTCAAGATGCGGAACCTGCTGACGCGGGCCGTCTTCGACAAGACCTTCAAGGCCAGCGACAAGTTCAAGGAGCCGGATCTCGAAGAGGTCGAGGCCTCCTACCTGTACAGCGACGGCGATAGCTCGTACTTTCTAGACCAGACGAGTTTTGAAACACTGCCGCTGACAACGGCGATGATGGGCGAGGCGCTGCGCTACCTGACCGAGGGCGCTATCGTGCAACTGCTGAAGTTCAACGGCAACCCGATCGGCCTGAAGCTTCCGGAAAAGGTGGAGCTGACCGTCGAGTACACCGAACCGGGCACGCGCGGCGACACCAGCGGCGGTGCCACCAAGGCCGCCAGGCTCGAAACCGGCCTCGAAATCAAAGCTCCGCTCTACATCGAAATCGGCGAAAAGGTGCGCGTGTTCACGGAAACCGGTGAGTTTGCCGGCCGCGCCCAGTAGTATTTTTGCGAGGTATCCGCCGGGCAACCTCGCGTGGCCCGGCGGCATCGGCATCGGCCGATCCGTACCCAAGGAGAGTTGACGATGTTCAAGCGTTGGATGCAGTACGCTTCGGCTTTTGTTCTGGTTGTGGGAACCCTGGTTCTGGGTTCGACTTCGGCCTGCGCGGCCCACTCGCCGCAGCCGGAGCAACCACAGCAGTGGATCGGCACGTGGGCCTCGGCGCCCATGGCGGCACCGGCCGGCAGCAACCTCTGCCCGTTCTGCGACACGACGCTGCGCGAGATCGTGCACATCTCCGCCGGCGGCGACAAGATTCGCATCCGCTTCACCAATGAGTTCGGCAATGAGTCGCTGAAAATCGCCAATGTGCATGTCGCGCTGAGCGCGGGCGAAGGCGCCATTCAGCCGGGCACCGATCACGCCGTGACCTTCGGCGGCGCGGCGTCGGTGCAGATTCCCCAGGGCGCGGCGCTCTACTCCGACCCGGTCGCGATTCATGCGCCGGCGCTATCGAATCTGGCCATCACCTTTTATCTGCCCAAGCAGGTCATGCACGTCGGAACCTACCATGCGCTGGCCTCGCAGACCAACTACGTCGCCGAGGGCGATGCCACCGCGCAGACCGCGCTCAACAAGGCCAAGACGATCAAGTCCTGGTACTTTGTTGACGGCGTGGATGTACTGGCGACCAAGGGCTCGTTCTCCATCGTCACGCTCGGCGACTCGATCACCGACGGCGCACGCTCGACGATTGATGCCAACCACCGCTGGCCCGATGTGCTGGCCGCGCGGCTGCAAAAGGAAAAGGGCTTCGAGCATGTGGGCGTGCTCAACGTGGGCATCAGCGGCAACCGCGTGCTCAACGAGGGCGCGGGCCCGAGCGCACTGTCGCGCGTGACGCGGGATGTGCTGGCGCAGAACGGCGTCCGCTACGTGATTCTGTTTGAGAGCATCAACGACATCGGCCACATGGAACCGAAGCACCGCTTCTCCAACGAGGCTCCAGTCACCGCCGACGACCTGAAGTGGGGCCTCAAGCAGATCGCCGATCAGGTGCACCAGCACGGCATCAAGATCATCGGCGCGACGCTGACGCCCTACATGACCGCGGGCTACTCCTTCGACCAGGGCGAAAAAATGCGCGAGGAGGTCAATGCCTGGATTCGCTCGAGCGGCACCTTCGACGGCGTAATCGACTTCGAGAAGATCACCGGCGACGGAGCCAATCCGCCGCACTACAACCCGGCCTACGACTCGGGGGATCACCTGCATCCGAGCGACGTGGGCTACAAGGCCATGGGCGACAACATCGACCTGAAGCTCTTCCGGTAACCGCAGAAACACAGAACAACGACCCGCGCTTCAGCATGGAAGCGCGGGCAGTTCTGTGTTTGCCGCTAGAGCATCTCTCCTGAAGGCATAGAGCGAGTCGATGCTGCTTCGTTGACGGACCAGCAGGGAGCGGCAACTTAGCAAGACTCTCGCCACTTTACTGCATCAGGAGAGATGCTCTAAGCGAAGAGCGCAGCCTCGGCGTGCATTTGATCGGCGATGAAGTCGCAGAGCACGCGGATGCGCGTCAGCCGGTGCAGGTCGGCGTGCACGCTCAGCCAAAAGGCGCGGCGAATGCAAACGGCATCGCGCAAAACACATTCGAGCTTGTCATTGGTGTGGCCGAGAAAACCGGGCAGCACGCCAATGCCCGCGTCGGCGCAAACAGCCTGCATCTGCACGATGGCCGTCGAACTGGAGAAGGTCGGCTTGAGCGTCGGATGAATCTTTTGCAGGTAGTTCAATTCCGGAATCGCGTTCAGATCTTCGATGTAGCCGATGATGGAGTGATTGGCCAGATCCGCAGTTTTGGTGATGGCCGGATGCGTCGCCAGATAGCGTTTGGAAGCAAACAGGCGCAGGTTGTAGTCGATCAGCTTGCGGCCGACGAGCCGTCCCTTGGCCGGGCGCGTCAGGCTGATGGCGATGTCGGCCTCGCGCTTGGTCAAGTTGAAGATGCGCGGCACGGCGACCAGTTCGATAGCCAGGCCGGGCTGCGAGGCCGCGAGCCGCGCCAATCGCGAGGCCAAAAAGCCGACGCCGAGCCCGTCCGGCGCACCGATGCGCACCGTTCCGCTCAGACGCAGGTCCTTGCCGACGATATCGTTCTCCGCATCGAGCATCAGACTTTCCATCTGCTCGACGGACTGGAAGAGCCGCTCGCCCTCTGGCGTCAGATAGAAGCCTTCCTCGCGTCGCTCAAAGAGCCGTGCGGACAGCGCAGTCTCCAGCGAAGCAATGTGGCGACTGACCGTCGTGTGATCGGCGCGCAACTGCCGTCCGGCCACGGCAAGTCTGTGGGTACGCGCCAGCGTGAGAAAGGTTTGCAGATGAGTCCATTCCGGGTCAGGCATACTCCCATGCTAGTCCTGCTGCGAATTTTTGCAATGCCGGAGCGCTCTTTTATCCCTTTCGCTGCGCATAATTTTCCAGTGTAATAGAAAGGTAGCGCTAAGATGGGATGCACGCGGGACTACCCTGTTGCGCTCTGGAGCACTTCCCCTGTCTCCCTCCCGCATGTTTGGAGACGACTCCGTGGAACGCACAATGATGCAAGGCATACGAGCTTATTTCCCCACCCCCGAGCAGATCGGTCATGGACTGGTTCGCAAAAAAAACGCCAACTATTATCTGATTTGCGCCTATACCCTCTGCGTGGCGCTGGAGGCCTGGACAAGCAATGCGATCAATGTGCTGTTGATCGACATTGCCGGCAACATCCGCAGCTCCTCCGATGAAACCAGTTGGATCATCTCTGTCTATTCGGCCGGCGCGGCCATCTCGGTCGTCACCTCGCACGCCATCTGCCGTGTGACCGGCGAGCGACTTTACATCATCTTTGCCGCTCTGTTGTTTGCTTTTTCCTCGGCCGGCTGCGCGCTGAGCATGAACCTGCCGTTTCTGCTCTCCTGTCGCGCGCTGCAAGGGCTGGCGGCGGGCGCATTCATGAGCCGCACGCTGGTGCTGCTGGTCACGCACTTCAAGGCCGACATCCGCACTCGCCCTCTGCGCTACTACCTGCTGATCCTGTTCATCATCGGCCGCGTGGCCGCGCCGTTTTTAGGCGGATTTCTGTCCGACCTCTACTCCTGGCGCAGCTTTTTCTGGATCGACACCTTCGGCGCTCTGCTGGCCACGGTGATCTTCTGCATTGCGCCGCGACATGAAAAGCTGGTGCCGCCGCTGGCGCGCCGCAACATGCAGTTCGACGTGCTGGGCGCGGCGCTGCTGATCGTCGGCGTCATCGGCATTCAGATTGTGCTCAGCCGCGGCGAGGTGGATGACTGGCTGAGTTCGCCTCTCATCCGTTGTTCCTTGATCGTCGGCATTGCCGCGCATGTTCTGTTCGTGCTCTGGGAGATGTCGCCGAGCAATCATGCGCCGCTGGTGCAACTGCGCCATCTGTGGGCCAGCAGTCTTTATGCCGTGGTTCTGCTCGGCGTCTTTCTGGGCACGCTGTTCAGCGCCGTCGTCTATGTCACCCCGTACTATCTGCGTCTGGGTGAAGATCATTCCGCCTGTCAGACCGGCTACCTGATGGCGATCATCGGCATTCCCATGGTGCTGCTGGCCATCGTCGTGCCACGCTTCGCCAAGATGGTACAGGTGCTGGGCGGCGCGACGGTGCTGCAAATGGGGCTGGCGATGCAGATCATCGCCTCAGTGCTGATGGTCGTGTTCATGAGCAGCGACACGCCGGACGCCTACCTCATCCTTCCCCAGGCGCTGAGCGGGGCCTTCATCTTTTTCGATGCGGTGGGTCTGGCGCTGGCCGGTTTTGCCAACATCAGTGTGCGCCGCATCTCGAATGCGCGCACGCTCTACTTCGGTGCGCGTCAACTGGGCAACTCGCTGGGAATCTCGCTGGGCATTATCCTGCTCGACCGCCGCGAGGCATTTCACTCGCAGCGTCTTCTTGAAACGCTTTTTGAACGCAACCGCACCACGCTCTACCACCTGCCCAGCTGGCAGACGGCACTGGGCGCAAAATCAATGGGCAACGTGATTCTGCACCAGGCAACCATTCTTTCCTACCAGGACATGTTCTTCGTCATTGCCGTCGTGGCCGGAATCGCGTTTGTGTGCGCCTGGCTTTTGCCCTCACCCAAACGGCAGAAGGCCTCTGCCACGGCCTCTCAGGCTTCCGAGGCTCCAGCTACAAAAAAAATTCTGGGAGCAGAAATCCAATGAAATTCAAACAAGGCTTCCCCTTTCTTCTCACGGCAACGCTGCTGGCCGGCAACGCGCAAACCAGCGTGCTGGCGCAATCGACGCGCGAGAACACCATCGCCACGCCGCGGCCGCTTGACCCTTCGACCAACTCAACCAACCCGAGCACCTCGGCCACCCAGGCGCAGAACCCGTTTCTGGGCAGCGTAACGATCGTGCCTCTGCAACCGGGTGTGCGCATGATTTCGCTCGACGATGCGGTCAAGTTTGCGCTACGCGCCAACCTGGGCCTCATCGATTCCACGCAGGCCAGCAACACCGCGCGCGCCGAACGCATGGCCGCGCTCTCCCAGCTTCTGCCGCACCTGGATGCCATGGCCACCGAGCACTATGTGGAAACCGGCAGCGCCGAGACCAGCAGCGGCCTGAAGACCGGCCTACGCCACACCATCGGCCCTTTCAACTATGAAGCCATGCATCTTGAACTGACGCAGAACGCGCTCGACATGCACTCTTTCTATCGCCTTCGCAGTGCAAAAAGCGAGAACGAGGCCATGCGCAAGACCGAGTTCGACAGCCGGAACATTGTGGTGCTGGCCGCCGCCAGCAGCTACATCGCCATCGAGGCCAGCCAGTCGCGCGTACGCGTCGACGAAGCCGAACTCGAATCGGCCAAGGCTGTCGAAACCCTGATGCGCGACCGCGTCGAGCGTGGCGTTTCTCCACGCATCGAGTGGATTCGCGCCCAGGTGGCCGAGCGCACCGCACAGCAGCGTCTCGACCTTGCCAAGGTGCAACTGCAAAAGGACAAGTTCGCTCTGACGCGCGTCATCGGCCTGCCCATCGAACAGGAGTTCGATCTGACCACGCCGTTGAGCTATCAAGGCGCACCGGAGATCGATCAGAACAGTCTTCTTGAAAAAGCCAGGACGAATCGCAACGATCTGAAGGCGGCACAGGCCATGAAAGAATCGGCGACGGCAGGGGTCAAGTCGGAGCAGGCACGCCGGCTGCCGTCGATCAATATCGATGCACAGTACGGCACGGCCGGTGTAACACCCGCGCATCTCTACAGCAACTTCAATGTGAGCGGAACCCTGCGTGTCCCCCTGTTCACCGGCGGCGAAATCGCCTCCGAAGTACACAAGGCCAAGTCCACCGAGATTCGCCGCGATGCCGAGTACGAGGATCTTGAGAACCGCGTGCGATTCGATGTGCGCAGCGCCTATCTCGACGTCGAAAGCGCAGAGCGCAGTGTCTCGGTCGCCTCGCAAAATCTGGATCTGGCCAAGGAAGGCATGAAGGAAGCAAAGGATCGCTTCGACGTCGGTGTTTCCAACTTTGTCGATCTTCTCGAAGGCCAGCAGCAGTTGGCCGAGGCCGAAGACAATTACATCTCCAGCGTCTACGCACACAACCTCGCCAAACTGATGTTGATTCGTTCCACCGGCACCGCCGAAAAAGAACTCTCGCTGTATGTGGGGGAGAAATAACATGGCCCTGAATTTATTGAAGATTTTTCGCAAGGAAACCTCTCCGGAAGAGAAGAACCGCCGCACACGCATCCACCACAGCGCGCGCACCATCGTCATTCTTCTTTTTGCCGTCGTGCTGTGCGTGGCGCTCTATCCGATTTATTCGTTCTTCTATGCCTCGACGAACGATGCACAGGTGGACGGACACATTCTCCCCGTGAACAGCCGCATCAACGGAACCGTGCGGTGGGTCAATCCCGACGTGGAAAACACGCACCACGTCAAGGCGGGCGAGGTGCTGGCCATTCTCGACGCGAACGATTACTCCCCGGCCGTCGAACAGTTACAGGGCGAGGTGGCGGCGCAGCAGTCGCAATTGACCTCGGCGCAACTGGACTATGCGATAACCAAGCCAACCGCGCAGAGCCACTTGCAGGGAGCCGGCTCCGCCGTGGCCGAGGCCAATGCCGACCTGGCATCGAATGCCGCGGAGATTCAATCGCGCGAGGCGCATCTGGCCGAGACACGCGCCACGTATCAGCACCTCGAAGAAGATCGCAAGCGCTATCAGTCCCTGGTGTCCACGCACGAAATCTCCAACTCCGAGTACGATCAGCGCGCCACCCAGGCAAAAACGGCCAGCGAGCAGGTTGCACAGGCCACCGCACAGTTGAAGACCGCGCAGGCGCAGCATCAGGCGCTCGAGCATCGTTTGGCGCAGCGCAAGGCCGAACTCGATGCCGCCAACATCGTTCCCGAAACCATCGGCACCGCGCAGGCGCACATCAAACAGATGGACGGAGAGTTGAAAAAGTCATCGGCTCAGCTGCGTGAAGCGCAACTCAACCTGAGCTACACGACGATCGTCGCTCCCATCGACGGCGTTGTCGGTGAACGTCAACTCGAGGTGGGCCAGCGCGTGCAAACCGGGCAGTTGCTTCTGACCGTAGTTCCTCTGAACAATCTCTGGATCACGGCCGACTTCAAGGAAACGCAACTGCGCCGCATGCACATCGGCCAGCCGGTCAAAATCAAAATCGATACCTATGCGGGAAAGTTGAACGGGCACGTCGAAAGCATCGGCGGCGCAACGGGTGCGCGCTACAGCCTGCTGCCGCCGGAAAACGCCACGGGCAACTACGTGAAGGTGGTGCAGCGCATTCCCCTGCGCATCCACATCGACAGCGCCATCGATCCGCAACATCCCCTGCTGCCCGGCATGTCAGCCGAGGTCTCCGTACGCCTCGACTAAAATCATTCTTCCTTCGCAAAAAAGACCGGAGCCGGAGTTACTTTTCTTTATGAAAAATAACTCCGGCTCCGGTCTTTTTTATGTTGCATAAGAGTCGATCTTTACCGCACAGAAGTCGCAGGATTCCAGTGATCGTCCCCGGCCAAAAATTGCGCCGTGCTCCAGCGCTCGGCCTCGGCAGCCGTCAGCGCATGCGCATGAGGCTCGCGCGGAGTAGCACTGGCACCCTTGCCCGTCGACTGATACTCGGCATAGAAGGCCGTGGCAAGGCTGGACTTGCCGAAGCGCATCCACTCACTCCAACCTTCGGGGACAATCGGCGCATCCATCTCGGTGTTCAACCAGACGATGGTCGCATACGGACGCCAGGGCCGACCAAGATTAATGTTCTGCGCGGCGGGATCGGCAGTCAACTTGCAGCGGTTGAAAACGTAGCCGCTCTGCTGCGCGGCATAGTGCTGGCCGTGCGCGGTGTACATGATGTTTTTTCCGGCAATGCCGTGCAGTTCGCACTCATCGAAGACGGCCTTGCTATCGCCGAAGGTGAAGTCGACGTTGCCGGCGATATAGCAATCCTTGAAGTACTGCCGCGTGGGCACGCACGGGCCGTAGTCACCATAGCAGTAACGAGCGGCGGCAAAGAGCGTGTCCTGCGCGCCGAGCACGCGCAGATGCGAGAAGAGGCCGCGATCAGCGGTGATGGCAAGCGCCACGGCCTGCCCATGATTGCCGGAGTCGTTCGAGATGGTCAGATGATCGATGGTCACATCGTCGGCCTCAACAAAGACCGTCGCACTGTTGAAGGTGCCGCCGTTCTTCGGGCTGGTGTTGTCGAAGACGATCACGGTCTTGGCCGGGTCGTCGCCTAGCCCGTACAGATGCACGTGCGGCTTGCGAATGGTGACGACCTCGCGATAGGTTCCGGGCTTGACGGCAATCTCGCCGCCCGTTGCGGGCAGCACGGCAACGGCTTCCGCCACGGTGCGATAGTCGCCCGAGCCATCGGCGGCAACGGTCAGCTTCGCGCGTGTGCCGGGCTGGTCGAGATGCGCGCGATCGATGGTCCACTGCGGCGCAGCGGACCACTGCGGCGCGGGGCAGGAGGCGACGGGCGCCGTCACGCCAGTCACGTTCTCAAGGGTAATGGCGCGGTCAGCAGGCAGCGATGCGAGCGGCACAGGAGCGCCCGCCACGCAGGAATCGGCAATGCGCACGTCATGCAGCTTGCCGCCCTTCGTGCCTTGCAGGTCAAAGGTGAAAGCAGCATTTTCGATGAGCGCATGCGCGATCTGAATCTTCGCCACATCGCCATAGACCGGATCCCCAAGCGAAAGGCCCGCGCCGCCGACCACGTGCAGATGATCGACCTTGACGTTCTTCGTTCCACCAAGAATGCTGGCGCGCAAATCAAGTCCAGCGCCGGGAACGTGCGTCATAATCGCCGTCAGTTCCGCGTCGGGCGAGTTGCTTAGCAGCACGCCGGATACGCCCGAGGCCGCGGCAGGCGCATCGACAGTGACGCCATTCACGCGCGGGCTGGGCGTCTTGTAGATCGAAAGGCTCCAACGCGCCGCATTGCGCAGATGCACGCCCGCGACCGAAAAGTTCTGCGACTCGTAATCAGAAACAAGATCGGGCGCGGCGATGCGATGCGCGGCATTCAGCTTCCACCAGGCAGCCCCCTGGCCGTCGATGGTTCCCTCGCCCGCAATGCCGCTGTTGGTCGCCTGATAGGAAAACAGAAAGGGCTTGCAGGCCGGCTGCTCGCCTTCGACATACGGCTTCTCGATCGCACCACAGCTCTTCGGCGCAAGATCGTAGTCGCGCGGATTGCGCGAGGCATAGAGCGTGACCGCCTTGTCGACAAACAACGTGACGCCACGTGGAATCACCAGCGGCGCGGCCAAAAAGGCCGTGCGCGCGCCGTTGCTGGCCAGCACCACGGCCTTGCCCGGAGCGCAGGCAGAAAGCGCTTGCTGAATGCGCGCGGTGTCAGCGCCTCCGGGCGCAACCAGCGCGGACTTCGCCGTCAAGTGAGCCTCGAGCACCGTGCAGGCCGTCACCGTGGCGGCCTGCTCTTCGGCCTCCAGCGGATAGATCACCACCAGGCCGCAGACGGCCATGAATAAATATGCAATTTGCTTGAACCGCATCGATACATCCCCTGGGCGTCCTCTGCGACGCCGTTCTGTTTATTTCTGGTCGATCCTGGCGTTTTTCAGCAGGATGTAGGACTCACCCTCGGACGCGATCACCGAAAGATTGTGCGCCGCGATGGTGGCTTCGCCCACCGTCATGCCCTTTTTCGCCTCGATCTTCACATTCTCCATCGTAATCGTCGTCACCGGACTTTCGGGAATGCTCTCAATCGATGCAGCCTGCTGCGCGCCGGTCGCCACCAGATTGCGAATGCGAATATCGTGAAAACGCGGCGTGAGGCGAGTAACGGGATGCGCCGTATCCTTTTGCGGCACGTGCGGATAATAGGCCGTCAACTGAATCGGCGTCTTCACATCTTTCATCACGATGTTGCTGAATTCGAAGTCGCCAATGTCGCCGCCACGATCACGCCCGGACTTGACCCGGATGCCCTGGGTCGTGTCCTTGAAAACGATATTCGTCACCCGCACGCGCTGCACGCCGCCAGCAATCTCGCTGCCGATCGACAGGCCATGGCCGTGCAGAAACATGCAATCGCTGATCGTCACATCGGTCGTCGGATCGTCGGGACCAGCGGAGCCGGGCTGACCGGACTTGATGGCGATGTTGTCGTCGCCGGTGTCGATCAACACATGCGAGATGGTCACATGATGCGACGAAAATGGATCGATGCCGTCCGTATTGGCCGCGCGCGCCGGAGCCAGAATCTTCGCATTGCGAATCGTCACATCGTCGCAGTAATACGGCGTCACCTGCCACGAAGCCGAGTTCTGAATCGTGATGTTTTCGATCAGCACATGCTTGCAGTGGTCGAGCAGAATCAGGCGCGGACGCAGGGCTGCGGTGTAACGAGCTGGCGCGCGACGGCTATAGACCACATCCCACCAGGGCTTGCCTGCACCGTCGATCACCCCGCCACCACGGATCGTGATGCGCTCGACATTCTTCGCGCCAATCAGCGGCGTCAACGCACGTTCACGCAGCGCAACCGTCTCTGGATAGTCACTTGCTTCCTGGCTTCCGATCAGCGTGGCTCCGGCCGCGACCTCGAACGTGATTCCACTTTTCAACTCGATCGGCGCAGTCAGAAAGCTTCCGCCCGCAAGGCGCACCGTGCCGCCATCCTTCTGCGCGCAATCGTCGATGGCCTTTTGAATGGCCAGCGTATCCTTGGTCGCTCCGTCGCCTTTGGCACCATAGGAACGCACATCGCAGACGCTCTCGGCCCGCACCGCCACACCGCAAACCAATGCAAAGCCCACAACCACCGCATGACAACGCATCCCCCACTGAAGTCGATTCATCTTTGCCCTTTCAAAATTGCGGCCTGCGCCTGACGCACCGCGCAAATTACACTCTAAAACCCGCGCTGGTCCCCTGTAAAAAAAGATCGGCCGGCGCGTGATCGTTCTTCGCGCCGGCCAGTGGATGAAGCTACAAAAGATCTGCTTTAGAGCGCGGCCTTGTACAGCGCGCGCACATCGTCCGGCGTGAGCTTGCGCGGATTGCCGGGCGTGCAGGGGTCGGCCAGGGCCGGCTTGATCCACGCCTCAATGTCGCTTTCCTTCACGCCGAGCACGCTGAAGTTCTCTGGAATGCCGACGCGCTTCGACAGATCGCGAATGGCCTTGATGGCCGCAACGGAAGCCTCTTCCTGGCTCAGCGCGCTGGTGTCGACGCCCATGGCCTTGGCGATGTCGGCAAAGCGAGCCACGGCAGCCGGACGATTGAACTCCTCGACGATCGGCAGCAGAATGGCGTTGCAGACGCCGTGCGGCAGGTTGTGCGTCGCGCCCGGCTGATGGGCCAGAGAGTGCACGCAGCCGAGGCCGGCGCTGTTGAAGGCCATGCCGGCCAGGAACTGACCGTGCGCCATCTTCGTACGCGCCTCCATGTCGTTGCCATTGTCGCAGGCCTTGGGCAGCCACGCGACGATGGTGCGAATCGCCTCAAGCGCCGTCGGATCCGTGAGCGGATGCGCACCCGTCGAGACATACGCCTCGATGGCGTGCGTCAGGGCGTCCATGCCCGTGCTCGACGTAATGGACTTCGGCATCGACTTCAGCACCGCCGGATCGTTGACGGCAATGTCGGGCAAGTTGGCCTGGGTAATGATGACCATCTTCACGTGACGCGTCAGATCGATGATGACCGCATTGCTGGTCACCTCGGCCGCGGTGCCGGAGGTGGTGCTGATGGCCACCAGAGTCGTGCCACACTTCAGATCGTTGTGCACACCTGCATAGAGCGAGATCGGCCCCGGATTCGCCGAAAGAATGCGCACGGACTTGCCGGTATCGATGACGCTGCCGCCGCCCAGGGCAATGATCGCGTCAGGCTTCACCTGCTTGAAGACGCCAAAGGCGGCATCGACCGTCTTCGTGGTCGGATTCGGCTCGATGGCATCGAAGACCTCGAAGGCGATCTTCTGCTTTTCCAAGGCCGCGAACAACAACTTGCCGCCGTCAAGACCGCGAATGATCTTGTCCGTCAGCACCAGAACCTTTTTCACACCCTGTTGGGCCAGCGAGGCCACAACATCATTGACGGCGTTATCGCCGCTCACACTCAAACGCGGCAGAGCCAAAGTAAACGACATCGGATCATCCTCCCATGGCAATGCGCCTGACCTATGCAAGCGCATCACCATTCATCCATTCACAAAAAAACAACCGGCTACGAGATCCACTTTTCGGTGGCCAAGGCCTCGGGCATCGGCGTCACGCCAAAGCGCGCCGCCAGATCCTTCAGTTGCTGCGTGCTGATCGAGTGGCGCTTGCCGCCCATCGACAGCACCTTGACCAGCACCTCGGCAGCCTTTTCAGCGGTGTCGATCAGGCCAAAGGTCTCGTCGGTCGTCGCGCCGGAACCGAAGACTCCGTGAAAGGGCCACAGCGCCAGGGGATGGTTTTCCATCGCCTTGGCCGTGGCCGCGCCAATCTCCGGTGTTCCGGGAACCATCCACGGCAACACGCCGATGCCGGCGGGGAAAACCACCAGGCACTCGGTGCTCATCTCCCACAGCGCGCGCGTGACCGCCGCGGCCGACAGATCAAGCACATAGGAGAGCGCCAGCAGATTCGTCGCATGGCAGTGCATGATGATCCGGTCGCGGCCATCGCTGACCCGCTGCCGGACAATGTGCGAACCCAGGTGCGCCGACAGCTCCGAAGTCGGCCCGCCTCCGCCCTTGTAGCCCCAGAGGATCCGTACCGACTCGCCGCCGGGCAGCACCTGAACCAGTCCGAGATTCGTCTCCGGGTCTTCCTGCACATTCCGGAAATACTTGCCCGTGCCGGTCACCAGAAAGTACTGCCCTTCCACGGCGGGAACCGACTCGCCAATCGGCCACTCGCGATTGCCGGTCAGGCTCTCCCGATACGGGGCCAGATCCTCTTCGAGCACACGCAGGCTCACATTGCCACCATTCCGCTCGTCCCAGCCCTTCAGCCACATATCCGTCGTGGCCTTGATCATGGCCTTCACAAACCAGGACTCTTCAATCGACTTCATCTGTTTCTACTCCCCTATGCTTTCGTTGGTTACCGTTTACTGAGCACGTCAGCTTCGTACGTGCGAACCTTGGCCAGCCAATCGGTGCCGACCGAAACATTCTGGCTCGCGCAGTAATAATCCCACACTGCCGTCCAGGGAAGCGACTTGGCCTCTTCGAACAGCGCCAGGCGGCGGCCAAAGTCCCACTTCGCCTCGGCCTCATCCAACAGCTTGGCCGGTTGCAACAACGCTTCCAGCAGAGCCTTGCGCATGTTGCGCGCGCCAATGGTCCAGGCCGTGATGCGGTTGATGCTGGCGTCGAAAAAGTCCAGGCCGAGGTGAATGCGGTCGACGCCATTGCGGATGATCTCTCGCGCAATCGACTGTGTCGCGTCGTCGAGCAGCACCACGTGGTCGGAGTCCCAGCGGACGGGCCGCGAAACATGCAGCAGAATCTCGTCCATATAGAGCAGAGCCGTCGAGATTTTGTCCGAAATGTCCTCCGTCGGATGGAAATGGCCGGCGTCAAGGCAAAGCAGAACTTTGCGCGTCGCCGCGTAGGCCAGATAAAAGTCGTTCGAGCCGGCCGTGTAGCTCTCGGCGCCAATGCCGAAGAGTTTCCCCTCGACGGCCACGCGATGATGATCGCCCAGCTTCGCTCCGATGATCTCGTCGAGCGCGTCAGCCAGGCGCTTACGCGGCGCGAAACGGTCGGCTGGAACCTCTTTGCTGCCGTCCGGAACCCAGATGTCCATCACCGCCGGGGTTCCCAACTCCTTGCCAAAATATTCGCTGATCCGGCGGCTAGCCAGGCAGTGATCGATCCAGAACTGACGCACGGCCTTGTCCGGATGGCTCAGCGTGAGCCCCTGTGCACTCAGCTTGTGCGAGAAGCAGGTCGGATTGAAGTCCAGACCCAACTGATTTTTCTTCGCCCAGCTCACCCAGTTGGCAAAATGCTTCGGCTCGATCGCGTCGCGCTCGACGGCCTTGTCGGACTCAAGATAAATGGCGTGCAGGTTCAGACGCTTTTTGCCTGGAATCTCGCCGAAGACGAAGTCCAGGTCGGAGCGCAACTCAACGGCACTGCGGGCTCGACCGGGATAATTGCCACTCGTCTGGATTCCGCCAGTCAGTTCGCCGGTCGGATTTTCAAAGCCGCGGACATCGTCTCCCTGCCAGCAGTGGATCGAGATGGGAATCTCATTCAACGTGCGGAGAACGTTTTCGGTGTCGATGCCAAGAGCGGCATAGCGCTCCTTGGCGATCTCGTATGCTTGACGAATTTTCTGCGCTGCTTCACTCATCAGAACTCTCTCCTTGGCACCCCGCCGCAGTGCAACTCTCCGGTGCACCGCAGCCGCTCAGCAGAGGAAGTTCCGCGGCACAAATCCATTTGTGTCCGTTCCAGACCATCCACGACCGAGCATCAAAGCCTGCACAACACTATAGCCCAGATAAGTTCAAATTAGAAAGTATTCTCTTATTGGTCTTGGAAGGTTTTTGCCGCTCTGCCCCTCGACCCTGCAAACAGGCGGTCAAACCTCGACGAATCAGACTTTTCAGTTTTGAATTTCGAAAGCGGATTTGCACTTTGCAGCGGCGTAGCCGCCGTCGAAAACGCCAAGCTTTCCACATTCGCGAAAAAATAGTTTCTATAGTACACTCAAGAAGTCGCATGGATGTGGGCGTTTGAACGACAGACTTCCCTTTCAGGCGCAGATAAAACGGCGAGCAGATTTCCGCAAGGATGCCAGCAAGCCGACAAGATGAAAAGGCAAAAGCCAAGGCTTTGCACTTTGAAAGAAATCTTGTAAAATCAATTTGTAAGTCCAGTGGGGACGTAGCTCAGTTGGTTAGAGCGCTGCCCTGTCACGGCAGAGGTCGCGGGTTCGAGCCCCGTCGTCCCCGCCATTCATTCCAAAGTACTTAGGAGCGAATGGCATTCAAAGTGACAGATAAATCTAGGCACGATATGGGCACAGTAAGCCCACTACCGAGCATTTACAGCTACCTTCCCAAAATCAGTTGTGCCCATGTCTGGCAAAACTGTGCCCACGCTAGAAACCATCATCCTTACAACTTTGCTTTGTGCCGCCCGCTTGTTCGAGGTCACTGCCTGCGTGTATACGTCAAGCGTGATCCGACTGTTTGCGTGCCGCAAAAGCTCTTGCACGGTTTTGATGTCCTCTCCGTTTGCCTTCAGCAACGTGCCGAAGGAGTGGCGAAAGGTATGCCAACCAATGTTCTTGGTGATACCGGCCTTCTTTGCGACCGGCTTGATGTACCGCTTCATGAGGTTGTCCGGCCAATAGGGCTGCTTGCCTCCCATGGACGGACTTGCGAAGACCCAATCCGAACCCATCGGGTAGGGACTCTGACGACGCCAGCTCAGAAGATCCTCCGCCATGTAGTCGTCCATCGGGACGGGTTTGGC
>Ga0255352_1000464_pt1 | contig 22808 bp, 17 predicted proteins | sample HBST0metaG_FD_189939 | JGI IMG/M metagenome (GOLD analysis project Ga0255352, IMG submission 189939) | Peat soil microbial communities from Stordalen Mire, Sweden - H.B.S.T0 | ecosystem: Environmental > Terrestrial > Soil > Wetlands > Peat | place: Sweden: Norrbotten County, Stordalen Mire...
GCTTGCAGCGGTTCATAAGAGCCTCCTATACAGATATGGCTCTTTTATATCACTAATCTATCTATAGGTAAACAATCTCGTTTCTTGCGCCGTGCGATGTGGCTTTCCTTTGGAATAAGCAACGAGTGATTTTGTGCGCCGTGCGGGTTGAACGCTATCGTCTGGCGTCACGAATATAATCAATCCGAATCGGCAACTGATCATCTGGGATGGTTTCGCCGAACGAGCGGTCGCGTGACGATGTTTTTTTCAATGTGTCGATCATGTCCGTACAGGATGCTAACGGGATGAATGGGAGAGGAAGCAACGATGCGATTCGATAGCAAAGGGCTTTGTTTCATATTCGCCATGATGCTTTTGCCGTGGGGTATTACGGCTGGTGCTCAGCAAAGTACATCGAACTCACTTCCTTCAGACGCGGATTTTCCCACCGTGCTGTACGGCGCGGCCTACTACCACGAGTACATGCCCTACGACCGCCTCGACAAAGACGTGGCCATGATGAAGGCTGCTGGCTTCAACGTGGTCCGCATAGGGGAATCCACCTGGAGCCTGTGGGAACTCGAGGACGGCCGCTTCGAGTACGCCTGGATGGATCGCGTCGTCGACGCCATGGGCAAGGCTGGCATCAAAGTCATTCTCGGCACGCCTACTTACTCGATTCCTGCTTGGATGGCCCATCAGCACCCTGAAATCCTGGCCCGCCGACTGACCGGCAGCGTGTTCGGCGGACCCACGGTCGAGAACGCTTATGGCATGCGCCAGAACATGGACACCGACTCGCCTGCCTACCGCTTCTATGCCGAGCGGCTCATCCGCCACATCGTCGCGCACTACAAGGACAACCCCACCGTCATCGGCTGGCAGCTTGATAATGAAACGTCCAGTTACGACGCCGCCAATCCCGATGTCTTCATCGGCTTTCAGCACTATCTTGAAAAGAAGTTCGTCACTCCCGAGGCTCTCAGCAAAGCATGGTTCCTCAATTACTGGGGTGAAAATCTGCATACATGGGAAGACCTGCCCACCCGCGACGGTGCTCAAAGCACTGGCTACAAGCTTGAGTGGACCCGCTGGAGTCAGTTGCGCGTCACCGACTTTCTCCACTGGCAGGCCGCTTTGGTCCGCGAGTCGGCTTCGTCTCGGCAGTTCGTCACCACCGACTACGCCGGCATGATGAAGCGCGACATCAACGAAGAAGTTGTCGCTGAAGCCCTCGATATTCCTGCCGTCAACATCTATCACGGCACACAGGACCACTTCGACGGCTCAGCTCAGTCCATCCAGGGCGATTTCACACGCTCCCTCAAGCACTCGAACTATCTGATCACTGAAACCAACGCGCAAACCACGGATTGGACTTCGGCATTCCAATTCCCGCCCTATGACGGGCAACTACGTCAGGACGTTTACACCCATCTCTCCAACGGCGCCAATATGGTCGAGTACTGGCATTGGGCCTCGATTGCCGCCAACCAGGAGACGTATTGGAAGGGCGTTCTCTCGCACGATCTGGAGCCCAATCGCGCCTATGCCGAAGTCAGCCGCACCGCGCATGAATTGCAGCAGATCGGTCCGCATCTTGTTGGACTTCAAATTCACAATCAGGTCGCCATCCTGTGGAGCCGCGATTCCCTCAACGCCATCGGCTTCATGCCCTTCACTTCGTCGGGCGGGCAATGGAGCTTCGCGCCGCCGACAGCGGATTACTCCTCGCTCGTCCAGCAAGTCCACAGGTCTCTCTACGATCTCAATATGGGCTGCGACTTCGTATTTCCCACCACGCAGGACTTTTCAGCCTATAAGTTGTTGATTGTGCCCGCTCTCTACATCGCAGACGACGCGTTGCTGCAACGGCTCTCCAACTACGTGAAAAATGGCGGTCATGTGGTCATGACATTCAAGAGCGGCTTTGCCAATGAGAACTCCGCCGTTCGCTGGGTTCGCGCGCCCGGCCCACTGCGCGAAGCTGCCGGTTTCAGCTACCAGGAGTTTTCCAACCTTGAGCGCCCTCTGGCCCTCAAGGACGATCCCTTCCACGTCGGTACTCCGAACGCCAATCAGGTCCAGTACTGGGCTGAATTTCTCCTGCTCGAGCACGCCAAAGCCCTTGCCTACTACGACCATCCCTTCTTCGGTAAATGGCCGGCCATCACCGAGAACGAGTTTGGTTCCGGAACCCTACTCTACGAGGGCACGTATCTTTCCAATCAACTGCAAACCGCCGTATTGCGCAGAAGTCTGGAAAAGCTCGGCCTCACGGGTCCTGACCAGCAACTGCCCGGCGCGGTCCACGTTCAGCACGGCGTCAACCGTCTTGGCAAGCGCCTTCACTACTACTTCAACTACTCAGGTACTGAGGTCAAGGTGAACTATGCCTACGCTGGCGGCGTCAACCTGATCGGCGGAAAGCCCGTACCTGAAGCTGCGGAACTGACGCTGTCTCCATGGGATCTGATGATTGTCGAGGAAAGCGCAGCCGCCACATCGGCTCGCTCCACGCAGAATTGAAACGCATAGGTTGAAACGCATAGGTTTGGATAAGTCGTGTTGAGCTGAATAGACCGGACTTGGATAATTGCTGTAATATCGCGCCTGCATGGAATATCATTCCGGATCGCGCTCTGTGAGTACCGAGAAGGCACAGGAGGGAACTGTGCAGGCATACCGTGAGTATGCCGCGGAGCTGCTGGGCCGCATGCACAGCCTTACCCGCGATTCGGCGCTGGCCCAGGATGCGGTACAGGAAACATTCCTGCGTTTCTTCATTGCCTTGGCTCAGGGTGAGGAAGTCTTGAATGTGCGCGCGTGGCTGCATCGTGTGGCGCACAATTACGTATGTGACATCGCGCGGTCTGCCCAGGTGCGCACCGCGGTTTCCCTGGGGCAGTCTGAAGTTGAGCGGATTCAGGGACAGACCGCTTCTTCGTTTACGGATTGGGCAGAGGCGGCGCAGAAGCTGCTTGCTCCGCGTGAATGGCAGTGCGTGCAATTGCGGGCGGAAGGTTTTGACTATACTGAGATTGCGGTGGCGCTGGCCATTCGTCCGGGAACTGTCGGCGCACTGCTGCATCGTGCCACCCGTAAGCTCGGGAGCATGCTGCTAAAAAAAGGAAAACCTGCATGAGAGTTTTCAGACCATGGACATCGCTCTTTTCCAGTCGGAAGCGCACCGCGACTTCAGCTTGCGGAGAGGAGACGCGTGTGGCCGCGGCATCCGGTCTCGCCGATCTTCAAGCCCGGCTGAGCCATTGGAGCCGCATCTGGTCGGTGGATGGAGGGTCGTCCCCGAGCGAGGCGCAGCGCGTACTCGCCGAAAGGCTATGCGGATGGATCGAGTGTTGCTTCGGGAAGAACGCTCACATCGCGGTCGCCGGACAAAGCGCGGGTCCCTCGATGGCTTCTTCCACGCCCTTGTTTACAGCCTTTCTGGGCAGGCGCGCCACGCGCGAACTGTCTCGCCGTCTTCTTCAGGACATTTGACAGGGAGCCATGCCGAGAATTGTACGATGGATCTGGAGCCTGCTGGTTCTTAACCTCTCCTTTGGCTTGATCGCCTACATCCATTTTCTGTTTACCGGACAATACAGCCTTCTTACATGGTATTTTGTGCAGGTCGGGTCGCTGTTCTTTCTGGCGATGACTGCTGCCGAGTTCTGTCTGGCAGTCATCTGCTGTTCCTGGTTTGAGCGGGACGAGCCTATGCGACTGGCCTGGATCATGATTGCCTGTGCCGCAATGGCGCGGCTGCTGGGAACGTTGATGAGCCAAGCTCCGGACCGCCGCGTTCTGGGGAATCCGTTGTCGTGGTTTGGGCTGCAAGCTTCGTGGCCAATTTCCGCGATGCTGACCACGGGACGTACTATTGGTGGCCCGCTTGCTTTGATCTTTCTCGTGGCAGGTCTGTGGCGGGTGCTTCAGATCAAGCGCCGCTTTCGCCTCCTCGCCTTGTTGACGCGCATGGATAAAGCGCTCCTTGCTGTCATCATCGCCTTTACCGCCGAACAATGTGCTGAGATTTTCTCCCTTCTTTTGCACGGCAATCATCCATCGCCATCCACCCTCGTGCTTTGGCTCAGCGATCCGCTTCTGGCCTTCTTGCTTGTCCAGGCGGTCCTCATTCGTAGGTCCGTCGTTCGAATGGGGCAGGGCCTTGTCGCCAAATGCTGGGGCATGTTCGTGGTGGCGATCGTGTTTACGTCGGCCGGAGATGTGGGCTTGTGGGCGGCTGGGCACAGCCTTCTGCCCGTGCAGATGACGCCGATCAGTTGGTATATCTGGTTTGTGGCTGAGGCCGCCTTTGCCGCTGCCCCTGCTTATCAACTGGCGGCCATCTGGCTTGCCGAAGGGAAGAGCAACTCATGGCTGCTGGCGAAGTGAGTTGCCAGGCGCGTTTTCCTGCAGCAAAACATGTCCCAATAAACGGATGTAGTTTTTCGAGAGTATGCGGCGTTGAAAAATAGTTTTTCGCGCATGTAAAGAAATCGTCCTGCCCTTTCGTCCTCAAGATGTTCGGGAAAGATTGCGTTCGTAGTCGGGACAGTATATCGGCAGTTAGAGGGTAAACGCTTACCCACTAACTGCGCCATAACTGCCATAACTCCTGCTGCGCCTTGCTAACCACCATCCTGCTAGGATGAGAGCTGCCCGAACAGACATGGGATCTTTCGATACCGCCTGGAGTCGCGTATGTTACGTCGTATTTTTGTCGCGTTATTGGCAGTTGTCGTTATCTTTGCAGGAGGCCTGGCCGCTTCGGCACAGGCTACCACAGGCTCAATCGGTGGCAGAGTTGCCGACCCGCAGGGAGGGCTTATCCCTCACGCGAAGGTTGACCTTCTGGCGATTGAAACCGGGGTTGTGACTCATCTTGAATCCGACGCCGCCGGCAACTATCTCGGGCTGGCGCTGCCGCCTGGGCACTATACCGTGACGGTTCGCTCTGCGGGCTTCAAGACAACGGCGACCAGTCCGTTCGAGTTGCAGATCGACCAGAAACTGCGCATCGATGTAACGCTCAATGTCGGCGCGGTGACCGAGACGGTTTCAGTCACCGATGTGCAGCCTCTCTATCAGGCGCAAAGCCCTGAAACCGGACAGGTCATCGGAGCCGCAGATATTGAGAGCCTTCCTCTCGAGGGAAGAGACTTTATCGGCCTTATGCTGCTGGTGCCCGGCGTAACCAGCGGCAGCGGCGGAAACAACGTGAATCTTTCGGTGAACGGCCAGCGCGAATTCAGCAATTCGATTCAGGTGAACGGCGTCGAAGCCACAGGAAACCGGAACAACGACACCAACCTGCGCCCCAGCGTGGATGCCATGGAGGAGTTCAAGGTTGTCACGTCCGATTACGCGCCTGAGTTCGGGCGCGCGTCGGGAGGTGCCATCATCCTTCAGACTAAGTCCGGTGCGAATGACTTCCACGGCACGGCATTTGAGTTTTTCCGTCCGAACAATACCGCCGCGGGCAGCTATCAGTTCAGCAAATCCAACATTAGCTCGGCCTCGCAGCTCAAGCAGCATAACTTCGGAGCGACACTTGGGGGAGCGATTCAACACGATAAGACCTTCTTCTTTGTAAGCTACGAAGGAGAACAACAGCGGAATGCATCGATTTATGACACAACCGTTCCAACGCTGAATCAGGTAAGTTTCCTCTCCGATGGTAGCGCCGACCTGTCGGCGCTTACGGATCCCTATACGGGAAATCAGATTCCGATCTTCGATCCGTACTTCTATCAGAACAACTACTATTACCAGCAATATGCGGGGAATGTCATTCCAGCCAGTGAAATCAGTCCGGCCGGGAAGATTGTCCTGACTAAAATGTTTCCCACGCCGAACAATTCCAACACCTTTTTCAATAACTTCACGGCGAAGCAATACGAAAAGAATCATGGCGGAACCGGAAATGTTCGGCTTGATCGCGTTCTTTCGCAAGCTGACCGCGTCTACGCCACCTATGACATCTCGCAAAGCGATAACTATACTGGCGACCCGTATGCGGGACATATCTCGATTGCCAATAGCGGAGGAGCAGATTCTGCTGATCGCTACTGGCTTGAGGATCAGGCGATTGGCCTTTCGTGGGATCATACCATTTCCGCTACCATGCTGAATCAGATGCGGGCATCCTATTTGATCACACCGCTGGTCGAGCACAGCCTTGTGGATGGAACCAGGTTGGCAGATACGGTTGGCATTCAGAACACCAACATTACCGGTTTCCCGGATACATATGGATTTCCGCAGATACAGTTTGAATCAGGCTCTATAACCGGCGGATCGACCTGGAAGCCGCTGACCTTCCGCGACAAGAACTTTCAGTGGTCCGATTCGGCGTCATGGACAGCCCACAGGCATTCTGTCAAGGCGGGATACGAATACAGGTATCTGAATTCCCACCCTGACTTTTCGCTGTTCCCAACGCCTTATGAGTACTTTGGCGGCCCGTATTCTGCCATGACGAGCGCATCGGATTACAGCTTCTACGATTCAAGCGCATATTATGCAACCGGCGGCAGCGAGATTGCAGATCTGCTGCTCGGGCTTCCCTATGTCGTCTATCAGGGAATGCAGTTGACGCAGCCGCACACCACCAGCAACGAGCACAGTTTCTACTTGCAGGATTCGTGGCAGACTACAAAAGTTCTAACTCTTACCTATGGCGTTCGCTATGAATACCGTCAGCCGTATGTGGACGCAAACAACAACGCAGCCAATTTTGATCTGTCTTCTCTGAGCATGGAGATTGCCGGTCGCGGCACAAACAGCCGCTCGCTGGTTGACTCGAATAAGTTGGACTTCGCGCCGCGCATGGGCATTGCTTATGCAATCTCGGACAAAACAAATGTACGGGCCGGGTATGGTATCTTCTTCACGCCGGAGAACGACGCAAGAGAAGACATTCTCACCAAGAACTATCCGTTTTTTACTCAGGATGAATATGTAAACTACCCGTCTTACTTCAGCTATACGCTTGATGCAGGGGTCGCGCGCTCCACCACGATCAATCTTGCTTCAGGAACTTCATCCATCCTGCTGACTGGAGTCAGCGGCGCTGCAAGCCAGATTGTCTATTACGAGCCGAAGAAATTTGCCGACGGCTATTCACAGATGTACAACCTTACCGTTCAGCGAATCTTTCCGCGTAACATATCACTTGAAGTCGGATATGTCGGCGCTGTTTCGCACAAGCTGTCCTATAAGGTAGGCAACTACAACATCCAGAGCCACGTGTCAAGCATGCTGGGACAGATTCAGACGCTGCTGCCGGCGGGAAACAGCAATTACAACTCTTTGCAGGTGAAGGTGGAAAAGCGCTACGCAAAAGATTGGAGCGTGCTCGCTTCTTATACGTACGCAAAGAATCTTGATAACGGCCCCGCCCCATTCAACCTTGCCAGTGACAATGCTCCTCAAAATCCGTTTAACCTAAGCGCGGAATACGGACCGGCGGACAATGACCTGCATCATAACTTTGTAATGAGCAACCAAGTCGATCTTCCCTTCGGAAAAGGAAAATTGCTCTTCCATAATGCCGGCAGCTTTGCTGATCGCGTCGTTGGCGGATGGCATCTGAACAGTATCGCGACTTTGCGTACAGGAACGCCGGTGAATGTCATCTCCAACTCTGGATACAAGGATTATTCAGGCCTACGTCCCAATCTCGTTGTTGGAGTCAGCCCGATTTTCCCGCGCGGGAAACGTACTCTCAAGGAGTACTTTAACACCTCGGCGTTTACGGCTGTCAAGGGACAAAGCAACGCGGATCCAATAGCCGGAGATGCCGGCCGGAACATCGTGCGCGGCCCCGGATATACCAGCGAGGATCTTTCTCTCTTAAAAAACTTCGCTTTGACTGAGCGCTTCGGTCTGCAAGTTCGCGCTGAGGTCTTCAACCTCCTCAATACTGCGCACTTTGGCAACCCAGATGGAAACATGGCATCGGGAACCTTTGGCGCCATCAATTCGGTAGGCGAAGCGCGAGTCATGCAGTTCGCAATGAAGTTAACCTACTAGCTTTTAGCATGAAGTTACTGCATTGCTCAGTAGGTGCCCATTATTTCCGCAGTCATATCGCGGAAAAATGGGAAAGCGTGAAATAAACAAAAATATGGCGGCACGCAAGACGGTCTCTGGCCACAGAAGTCTCTCGTGCCGCCAGATAGTTTATGAGCACGAATAATCGTCGCAAACAATTATTAAGGAGTGAACTCGAATGCGGATCGAAAGGCGTAAATTTATTCGGGCACTGGCTGGTGCGGCGATGATGAAAACGGTTAGATGGAACCCGCTTCATGGACAGGCGTTGGCAACTGGCGCCTGGGATCAAAATTTATCTGTGAAGGAAATCTCTATCTCGGGCCGCAACGTGGAATTGCCTGTATTCCCAAGCTCGTTGCGTCTTGGAGGAACCAGCCCGAGCGGAGAAACATTGCGGTTTACTAATCTGTACATAGAGCGAGGCGGAAAGCCTTACATCCCGATTATGGGAGAGTTTCACTATGCGCGCTTTTCATGTGAGGGGTGGATCGATGAACTGCGCAAGATAAAGGCAGGCGGCATCAACACTGTCTCAACCTATCTGTTTTGGATTCTTCACGAACCCAAAGAAGGAAAATTCGATTGGGCTGGCCGGAATAATCTGCGCTGCTTTCTTGAGTGTTGCCGTGAGGCAGGCCTAGAAGTGGTGTTGCGCGTCGGCCCGTTTGCTCATGGCGAAATGCGCAACGGCGGGTTGCCGGACTGGCTTTATGGAAAGCCTTTTTCTGCTCGGTCAAACGATGAGGGCTATTTGGAGTGCGTTCGCCGTTTGTACAAGGAGATAGGCATCCAGGCCAAGGGCATGTTTTATCGGGATGGCGGTCCGATTATTGGGCTGCAACTGGAAAACGAGTTTATGGCTGCTTCTTCGCCGTGGGAGGTGGCTGGGGTTCGCGAAGCTCCGCTTGATTGGATTCCACGCGGCAGTGACGGCGCCGAACATATGATGCGTTTGAAGACTCTGGCCATTGAAAATGGTCTGAATGCGCCGATCTTCAGTTGTACTGCCTGGGGCTCGCCCGTTCCTGAAAACGAGTTTCTCCCAATGTATGGCGCTTATGGTTTCGAGCCATGGTCCATCAATGAAGAAACCCGCAAGCAGCCGCCAACCTACAGCTACCTATTCCAGAATGAGCAGGGAAAGCTTCGAGGGCAGGAAAAGGCAAAAGTGCTAGGTGAAAAGGAAAGTATTCCGTTTGCTTGCTGCGAAATGGGAGGGGGAATGCAGTGCTTTTACCGCGCAAGGTTTGTCGTGCCAGCAGAGAGCGTGCAAGGAATTGCGTTGACTAAGCTTGGCAGCGGTGCCGCAGTTCTTGGCTACTACATGTATCACGGAGGAAGCAATCCATCCGGTGACAGCGTCTTCTACAACGAGTATGATGTACCGAAAATTTCATATGACTTTCAGGCGCCGATCCGCGAATATGGCCAAATCGCACAGTCTTATCGTATCCTGCGTCCTATTCATATGTTTTTGAAAGAATACGGAGCCCAGTTAGGCCCGATGAGTGCAATTCTGCCCGCTGGTGCTGAGACAATCAGTCCGGACAACACGCAGAATATACGCTGCAGCGTGCGCGTTGCTGGCAGCTCAGGATTTGTTTTCCTTAATAACTACCAGGATCACGCGAACATGCCTGCGCGAAAGGATCTTCGCATTCGCGTTGCGCTGGATTCAGGCGAAGTTTGCATCCCCCAAGCAGGTGGATTTGGCATTGCCTCTGGAGAAGGCGCCATTCTTCCCTTCAACCTTGTGCTGGGCGGAGTGCGCATTCGTTATGTGACCGCTCAACTCGTAACGCAGATTGAAAACGACAACATGCTCTATGTGTTTTTCTTTGCGCCCCAAGGAATGCAGCCGGAATTTTGTATTGAAGCAGACAGCGTGAATAGTTGCTCAGCTTTCGGCGCGGTTACGGAAAAGAAAGATAACTATATGTTTGTACGTGGAGAAAGTGAAAGGCCATTTCAAATTGAGTGCCGCCGCGCAAATCAATATGTAAAGTTGCACCTTCTTTCTCGTGCCGATTCGTTGCGAATGAGCCTGCTGAAGCTATGGGGGCGTGAACGGATCGTTTTTTCGGACGCAGATATGGCTGAAGAGGCAGGCAGCATGATTGCCTGGAAAATAGGTAACTCAGAGTTCGATGCCGAGGTGTTTCCTGCGCCGAAGATGCTGGATCCATCAAACTCGATTGTCTTGCCGTCTTCTCCAGGATTTGCGCATTTGCACTCGAAGTTGCCGGGGTGGCGAGGCGGAGTCGTATCTAAAAACATTGGTGAAGGCGTTGCGCAGGTGTCGGTTCCAGCCTCATGTCTTGATGGAGTCGAGGATATCCTGCTGCAAATCGAATACCGCGGCGATATTGGCAATGCGTTCCTTGACGGAGTGCTTGTCGCAGACAACTTTTCGAACGGAGAATTGTGGGAGATCGGGTTGAAGCAGCATCGGGACCGGTTGAAGCTGTCTCCACTCGTCATAAAAATTGTTCCGCGTCTTGAGGGCAGTAACGTGGTTCTGGACGCAACAGTGCCCCATCGCGAGCGCTTTGAGGGCAAGCGTATTGCGGTCATTGACTCCATAAAAGCCACGCCTGTGTACAGAACAAAAATTGGCTCGAAGGGAAATACCTTATGAGATTTGGCGTCTTAACGGTACTGTCCCTTCTGCTGGCCGTGTCCACCGGCGTGAACGCCCAGGCGATTCACTATCTGGATTGTGGCCTCGGCAGCGACAATTCGGATGCGCTATCCCCGGCGACGGCATGGCGATCGGTAGCCAAAGCGAATTCTTTTACCTTCAAGCCCGGAGACAGTTTGCTCATCGCGCGCGGCAGCCGATGCGAAGGCATGCTGTGGCCGAAGGGTTCGGGCCGTGATGGAGCGCCGATTCATCTTGGTGCGTATGGCAGCGGTGCATTGCCGGTGATTGTTGGAGGAAGCGAATCGGCGGGACTGAAACTGTCTGATCAGCAATATTGGGAGATCGAGAATCTCGAAGTCGCAGGCGGAGCGCCGTATGGAATCCGCATTACTGGAGTCCTGCCAGTGCTGCGCCATTTCCGCATCTCGAATGTCGTTGTGCGCGATGTACCGGGAGAGCCATCGACAAAAGACAGTGGTCTGGTTGTGATTGGACCTGCTCCAAAGTCTTCATCGCGAATCAGTGATGTTGTCATTGATGGCATCACGGCGTATCGAACCACGCAGTGGGCAGGAATTGTTGTGAATGGCGCTGAATCTGACGTCGGCGACGGCAGCATCCGCGGTGACAATGTCACGATCAGGAATTCAATCGTTCACGATGTCGGTGGCGACGGAATCTTGTTGGCTAGGGTGCAGCATGGCTTGCTCGAACACAATGCGGCTTGGAATACGGGAATGCAGTATACGGAAACTATTGGAACGCCCAATGCGATTTGGGAGTGGATGTGTTCCGATTGCCTCGTTCAATATAACGAGGGTTTCTTTTCCGACTCTCCGGGTGTTGATGGCGGAGTTTTCGATATCGACTATGGAAATGTCGACAACCGGGTCGAGCACAATTTTGGCCATGACTCGGCGGGGTACTGCGTATCGGTGTTCGGCGCCGAAAGCAAAACCGGCGATTCCGTTAACAGCGTGGTTCGCAACAATATTTGCATTAACAATGGCAGAAGCCCTCGGTTGGCAAAACGTCAGGGAGCAATCTTTCTCTATACCTGGCGCGGCGGCAAACTGGACGGCGTGCAGATCGAAAACAACACCGTGCTCTGGAATCCGCCTCTGGATGCTCCTGCGATTCATAACGAAGCGCTGTTCACGGGCGAACGTGCCAATATCTTTTCAGGAAACACAATCGACTCCAGCGCGTCGTCCGTTGTGTCATCCGTGCCTGGAATGAAATTTGAAAATAACCGGTACAACGTTTCCCGGATGAGTGAGCCGTCATGGTCATTTGACGGAAAGCAGTACTCGAGATTGAAGGCTGTCAGGCAGGGAACTAATCAGGAAGCAGGCAGCACGGTCTCCCAGCGGAATCGCTGTTATTTTGACGCACAAACTGACGGCGACACGCATGCAGGCACAGGCAAGGCGAATGACGCCATAAGGAAATGGACGCTGCTTGCGGCTTTGGTTCCAGAGGGTTCCCAGAGCGAACGTCAGTCCAGGAGCCAGATGGTCGTCATCCAGAGTATGGCCTATCAATTCAGGGAGCTTGGATTGCGTGCCGTAGTCATCCCAGCGGTTCCTGCGGATTCTGCTGTGCTCGCGAACTGGATTTATGACTGGGATTTTGGCAGTGCCGTGCATCTCGAAGAGTTCGGTCCACATGCACCAACCTTGGCTTACCAAATCGACAAGACGCCACAGGTACTTCTGATCTCGCCGGTTAGCAAGGTCGTCAAACGCTGGAAAGTGCCTGCTGCCTCGGCGGATATATGGATAGCTCTGCGGAGCTATTTGGGCGCTCCACCCGGCATGCAGGCAATTCCGTCATGCCTGATGGAAGGCAACAGCGGCGCCGGATTTCACGATTGATGCGGCGAAGGCGAATTTTTCTGATCGCATGATCCGGCATCCTCAGCAGCCGGACCCATGCCTGCTATCCTGCACGCTTGTAGCGTGAGGGGCCGCTCTCGGTTCTGCGGTCATCTGATGGCGTTGTGCTCAAAGGCAATGACAACAGATTGAGGTGCAGCTATTGCAATGCCTTGATGGCGCGAAACACGCAGTGTAAAAAACTGCCAAACTATTCATGGAATGGTGAACGCATGATTCTTCAACGCTGCGGCTTTCATACGCTTGCATGCCTGTTCCTGATTTTTCAGGCGACGCTTGCCGCTTCACAGGACTCTTCCAGAAATGTCATTGAAAATGGCGGCTTTGAAAACGGCCTCAGTGCGTGGAAAGTATCCGGTGACGTAACGCTGGATAAAAATGCTCCATTGGGAAAAAAGGCGTCGGTCCGTATCGGCCCCGGACGCGGTTCTGTTTCTCAGAGGATTCAGGTGGGACCCGACAATCACCTGATGTCTTCCGCCATCATCAAGTCAGAGCCTACCGGAATCGCAAAGATGACAGTGCGTTTTCTGGACTCGAATGGCAACGAAGTCATGATCCTGGATTCTGAAACAGACATGAAGAGCGGCGCAGAGCCACAGAAACTCAGCCGCTACATGAAGCCGCACCCATTCACAGCCAGCGTCGAAATCGTCATTTCAAAAGACAGCGCGCCGGGTTATGTCATAGTCAATAACGTCAGTCTGAACCTCTATGAGGAAAATGATCCGAAGCTCAAGAGCACTGAGAATCTGGCAGAGGTAATGAAACCCCTATGGGAAGGAAATACGGTATCGAACGAGGCTGTCCTGATGCTGGCGCAAGACGGCAAACCTGCCAGCGGCACTCTGATGTTCAAGCCCATGCGCATTCTGTCGGTGACTGACTATGGGACAACCGCGCACTACCAGGAAGGTATGGACTTTACCTTGGACGGGCGAACCCTGCGTTGTACCGCAAACTCCAGGATACCCCAGGTAAAAGATGCGGATCTGTTGAAGGGCGAATTGAAGTGGAACGTCGTCGGCGGCAAGCAGGCCTTGGTGACCTATGAGCACAACGATGCATGGACAGGTCCTGTGCAACCTTATGTCGGAGGACTTTTGCCCAACACCATGCAAAGACTTTCTGCGCATGAGCCTCTGAAGGTCGTTGCCTATGGGGACAGCATCACGTTTGGAATAGGTTCGAGCCGTATGCTAAAAATTCCGCCATTTCAGGCTCCATGGATAGAACTCTTCATCCAAAAGCTGCAACAGGTCTACAGTGATCCGTCTATCACGCTTTATAACTCGTCACAGAGCGGTGCGGATTCAAACTGGGCGAAATCCATGACCCAGAAGATGGTCTCGTCACTTAATCCGGATCTGGTCGTGATTGCTTTTGGGCAGAATGATTTCTGGAGTGTCACAGCCGATGAATTCGCCAGCAACATTTCCTCGGTAATTCAAACAGTGCGACAGAAAAACCCGCAGGCGGAATTCTTGCTGATTTCCACCATGCGCTTCGATCCAGCTTATAGCTCGAAGAACGCCTACTGGGATGTCGCTGGTCAGTACGAATCCCGTTTGAGGTCTTTGACCGGACCGGGTGTGCAGTTGGTGGACTTCACGACCATCAGCGGCGCTGTCTTCGCGGCCAAGGAGCCCAAAGATTGCCTGAATGATCCACTGCATCCAAATGACTATCTTTCGCGCTGGTATGCACAGAGTGCTGCTGCGGCTCTAACCCCTGCACCGGATCAGAAACCAGCGCTTACGGCCTCCCCGGAACACACCGGGAAGAAAGGCGTGGGCGACAATGATCGAACTTCATCCGAAGTCATCGATGCATCGGGAGCGCGGTGGTATTACAACTGGATGCCGCTTCGCTCACACGGCGACATTAATGCGCAGTTTGTACCAATGATCTGGGGCCGTGAAAATCTGGATGCAGGCTTGGAAAGTGCCGTGCAGTCCGGCGCCAAAGATCTGCTTGCCTTCAACGAACCCGATGGACACGGGGAGTCGGATATGACGGTTGAAGAAGCCATCTCGCTTTGGCCCAAGTTGATGACGACCAACTTGCGCCTGGGCAGTCCTGCAACTACAACCGGAGCCCATTGGATCGACGATTTCATGGTCGCGGCTAAGGCAAAGAACCTTCGCGTGGACTTTCTATGCCTCCATTGGTACGGCGACATCACCCAGCCAAATGCTGTCGAGACTCTGCGCGCATATCTCCAGGGCTATTGGGACCGCTATCATCTTCCCATTTGGCTGACCGAGTATTCGGGTGCCTACTTTTCTTATCACCTGCGCAAGCCGACCGTTGAAGATAACGCGAGCTTCGCCGCCGCATCTGGCGCTATGTTGGAAACCGTGCCATTCGTTGAACGGTACGCATGGTACGGGACGGCTTGGACCCCGGAGGAGAAGGACTATGCAACCGTCGGGCTGTACAACAGCAAGACAAAAGCACTGACGCTTGTCGGAATCGCCTATCGCGGCATAGTTTCGCATTGAACTGACGAGACGAACCACGACTCGATGGATACGTTGATGCGAAAGGACTGGAAAACGCAGGTGCCTTTGGATTTTCGATTCCTTGTGCTGATTGGATCTATTCTGCTGTCGGTGGAACGTCTTCAAGAGTTAAATATAAGTTCCTTCTGTTTACGGGGTTGAGAGGCGTAGAGGATTGACTATCTTGAGACCGGTGAAATGCTTCTCATTGTCCGTGACAACAACGCAGTCATTTGCTTCTGCAATTGCTGCGACGATCATGTCAATTGCACTCCTTGGTCTTCCGGCCTTCGTCCCTTTAGCCATGATTTTTCCCCAGATCAGCGCTGCATTATCATCGAATGGAAGAATTCTGCCGGCAAAGTGAGGTGGCCCCGGTTGTTCGGACAGTATTCTTTGATTCTTAAGCGGAAGTTCTTGCTCTTGGTTTAGGCTGCCAAGAATTCGGGCAGGCTGTTGAAGTAGACCTGATCGGGCGTGAACGCACTCAGGCTGGAATGCGGTCTGATGGAATTGTTGAACTCCAGGTAGCGACCGATTAGCATCCGGGCCTCCTGGACCGTCTCGTAGGCGTGAAGATAGACCTCCTCGTACTTGATTGACTTCCACACTCGTTCAACGAATACATTGTCGCGTCAGCGCCCTCTGCCGTCCATGCTGATGGCGATTCCATTCTTCTTTAGCTGTCCGGTGAACGCTTCGCTGGTGAACTGGCTGCTCTGATCGGTGTTGAATATCTCTGGTTTTTCATTCTTGGAAAGGGCTTCTTCGAGCGCCTTGATGCAGAAGGAAGTGTCCATCGTGATCGACAATCGCCAGGCAAGAACCCTGCGGCTGAACCAGTCCACCACCGCTGCCAGATAGATGAATCCGCGCGCCATGGGGAGTGGAGTAAGAGACAGGGCGTAGTTGAACTATTTCCTCGCCTCTCCTCCCCGAACCGGACATGCACCTCTTAGCGCATCCGGCTCTCTGTTCAAGTGTTGCTCATAGCAAAAGCGACATCAGCATAGCGCGATTTGATGGTCTTGCGTACTTCATCGCGCAGGATGTACGGGTTCTCTGATGGCGTGCGCCAAGTGAAACGCCCCTTGCGGCTGGTGATGAGTCGCCCAAGCGCGAGTTCTCCATAGAACCCCCCGACTGTTCTGCCCTTTCAGCACCCATGTCTTGGCACGCCCCGTGCCTGGAGACCGGACATGGTCGCGCATCAGCGACCTGAAGCCACGCCGATACTTGCGCGCGAGCCAATAGCCGAGTTTCCAGAAGACAGTACGGTCCACTTTCCTGAACACAGTTGCTGTGTAGTCGGTGTATTGATAGAAGGCCGCCCATCCGGCGATTTGCCGGTTGAGGCTCTCTATCGTGTCCATCCGATTCATGCTGAAATCTGCTGACAGTTGCTTGACCAGCCGCTCAGTGAATCCTCTATATTTCTCCCACGGGATGGTTGTCACAGGCCACATGCGGCCACACGGACCACGCTTACGAATGATGCGATGACCGAGGAACACGAAGCCGTCATTCACATGTGTGATATGGGTTTTCTCCATATTCAGCGTGAGTTTCAACTCGCCTTCAAGGAACCCTCTGCACGCTTCGCGCACGGCTTCGGCGTGCTTTCGAGTTCCTTTGACAACGATCACAAAATCATCCGCGTACCGGCAGTAGGAGATGGCATGTTCCCATTGCCGGTGCTCTCGCACAGTAATAAGATGCTGTTTGAGAATCGCGAAGTTCCATGCCCACCGATCCTTGCGCACCTTCTTGCTCAGGTAGTTCTTCTCCATCCACACATCGAATTCATGCAACATGATGTTGGATAGAAGCGGTGAAATCACACCGCCTTGAGGAACACCTTCGCTCGCGGCACGAAACAGACCGCGATCAACACATCCCGCCTTGATGAACTTCCAGAGCAGGTCGAGGAAACGCTGATCGGCAACCCACTTACGAATTCCCTTTAGCAACAGGCGATGATGAACCGTATCGAAGTAGCTGGCAAGGTCGCCTTCAATAATCCAGCGCCCCGCAGTCTTCTGTTCATCACCCTCCAATAGCTGAAGTTTCACCGTACGAATCGCATGGTGTACGCTACGCGCAGGCCGAAAGCCATAAGAAGCCGAGAGGAAATCGCTCTCCCATATCGGCTCCATCGCCATCAGCATTGCACGTTGCACAATTCTGTCCCGGAGACTTGGGATACCGAGCGGCCTGAGTTTTCTGTTTGCCTTCGGTATGTACACGCGACGCGCTGGTAGCGGACAATACGAACCCGCCAACAACTCCTCGCGCATGGTCGCCAACACATGCTGGAGGTCCCCTTCCATCATGCGTTTGTCGACTCCGTCAACACCCGGTGTGCGTGCTCCGTTGGATGCCAGCGTGATGCGCGCCGCTTCACTCAGCCAATTCCTGTCGGCAATCAGTCTCAGGAGGCGATCAAACTTGCGTCCTTTGTTCTCCGTTGACCACGTCGCCAGCTTGCTTTGCATTTCGCTGATTATCAAAGGTCTTCACCTCATTGCAGTCAGTTAGTTAACCAAGCAAACCACTTCAACTGCCTCCCTTCGCCATGTGGCCGGTTTTCCCGGCCTCGGACTACTACGGAGGCTCCGCCAGTCTGCACATCATCAGGGACACACTCCCTTATCATTTGTGCAAACCTTCCCCAGTTCACATGCCGGACTCATCACATGGGCGAGGCTGCCTGTCGCAGTCTTTCTCCTTGCTTGCCGCAAGTCGTCGCGGACACCACAGTCTAGCTGCGCGCTCCCCGTGGTTCCATGGTGGCCGGCATACATATCCAGTTGCCATTCGTGTTGTCGAAACACGCTACATATGTGTGACGACAATCCACGTCCTGCCTGTTAAGCGATGTTGGCAGGGGTGACATTTCAACCCTCAGATGCGTTTAACGGGTTCGTGTTCCTCAACCGTCCCATGCTCAGCCTAGAGACTCATCTTGGCGTAATCGCTTCGCCGCAAGCCCCGTTTTCCGCGGACTTCGTCACCTTGCCAGTGTCGGCAAGTCACCGCCGCTTCGGCTCATTTCCTCTCACAGCAGAGGAAAGGCAGGCTCCTTACTTCAACCACATCGAGCACTGCATTCCAGACATGCTCAAGCAGTGCACCTCCTTTCAGCCGAGATACACTGGCTGGGCGTACTATAGGTAAAATCACCCGCCCACGCCAGATTGGGTGCGGCCACGGTGAAGTTGCGATCCAGAATGTTCGGCGCAATCGGCAAGTTATGCTTGCTGTCTGTCGTGGTAACGCGGAATTTTCGCTTGCCGCGAGCTTGAATGCCGTGCTTCTGCATCAGCCTCTGCACTCCTCGTTTGCCCACGTGAATGCCTTGCGCCAGCAGTTGCCGCCAGATGCGCGGCCAGCCATACGCACCGCGGTTCTCCGCGTAGACGGCGCTGATGTGAACCAACAGCGCCTCGTCGCTCAGATGGCGGCGCTGGGCAATATGCACGCGCCTCGCCAAGTGTTGATGATAGCCAGAGACGCTCACCAGCAGCACCCGGCACTGCACCGAGATCGGCCAAACCTGCTTGTGGCGTTGAATAAAGGCGTACTTCATTTCTGGCACTTCGCAAAATACGCCGTGGCTTTTCCCAGGACGGGGTCCCCACGGACAGGTCTTCGTCCGTGGGGTGGAGGATGTCGCGCTCCATCGTCACCCGCGCCAACTCCGCTCGCAGACGGCTGACTTCCATCTGCTCGGCCGTCACTTGCGGCTTGCTGCTGGCGCCCTTCAACGTCCCGGCGCGATGCTCGCGTATCCAGTTGCCCAAGGTCTGCTCAACCACTCCCAAGTTGCGTGCCGCCTGGCTCTGGCCCGACTCAACTAGCCGCACCGCTTCTTGCTTGAACTCCAGCGTGTATCGTCCCCGCGTTGCCTTCGTCATCTTCGCTACCCTTTCGCATTAGAACAGCTCGCTAAGGGATACGTTTGGCGGGGGCAAGGTCAACCCTCGCCTGCGTTGAGGGCTCCGCGTAGGAGCGAAGCACTATGCTCCAGGTCGCTAACCTGCATTTCCATACGTTCGACTTCTCGTTCCAGTTTGCGGCGCAAGGTAAGGCAGCGAATCTCTTTTGGTTTCTCCTCAAGCACGCAGGGAAGCACATCTCGAATGGTGTTCGTAGTCAGGCCAGCGGCCAAGAGCCAACGAATGTGCTGGACCGTCTCGACAGCCTCGACTGTGTATTCCCTATAACCGTTGTCGAGCCGGAGGGGGTTCAGCAGTCCCCGTTGTTCATAGTGCCGCAGGGAACGAGTGCTGGTATTCGAGCGTCGCGCCAATTCGCCGATCTGCATGTCTCCAGAATGCTTGACATTGACGCTAGTGTCAAGGTTTAGCCTTTTCTCCAGGAGGTTTTATGGATATCCGTTCCGCTCGTACTGTCGCTCCCGTGACGATGCACCAAGTCACCACTGTCTGGGCGTTGTTTCCCAGGTTTTCTTTACACGATCAGACCCAGGGAACTTACCTGGAGGAAATCGAGGAATGGACGATTGCGCCCAACACACGGGGAGCGCCGCACTTCCACAACACGCATGAGTTCTATTTCATCCTTGAGGGAACCGCAATCATTCAGATCGAACAAGAAGCTCGTCGAGTCGGCCCCGGCGATCTCGTTTATGTCCCGCGCAATGCAGTTCATACCGTGAAGACCTTGGCAGAAGGTGTGCGGGCATTCTCTTTTGCGGTTAGTTACCAGGAGCCGAAAGGTATTGGCTACACCCCTGCCACGTTGCCAGAGGTTGCTCCCGACAATGGGTGACCTGTCCATTGACGAAGCACAGAGAGAAGGTAATATGTCGGAAAAATCGAATGAAGGCATGGCAGGCAGATCGCTTTGAAACAACATCACTCACTCTGTGAGAGATTCCAATTCCCGAAGTTGGGGACAACGAAATTCTCATGTGGGTCGGGGCGGTTTCCTTAAACTATCGGGACAAGTTGGTTCTCGAAGGACAATTTGGAACTGATTTTCCTTTGCCGCTTGTCCTGGCCTCGAATGCCACCGGGGTCGTCACCGAGATAGGAAGGAATGTTAACTCTTTTAAGGTTGGGGATCGGGCCACAAACCACTTCTATCTACGCTGGATCAGAGGCGGCATCCACACTGAGGAGGAATCAGAGAATCTTGGCGTGCCGCTGCCTGGTGTTTTGGCCGAGCACATTGTGCTTGACGAACGAGGTGCTGTACATACTCCGTCCTATCTCAACGACGCACAGGCATCGACTCTTCCGGTCGCTGCCGTAACCGCTTGGTCGGCGCTGTTTGAGAAGTGCCGTGTCCAACCATGCGATACCGTTCTGATTCAAAGTACAGGAGGCGTGTCGATCTTTGCGCTTCAACTGGCATGTGCAGCAGGTGCAAGAGTGATCGTTACTTCAAGTAGCGATGACAAGTTGGAGGCGCGAAAGAACTCGGGGCGGATGCCGGTATCAATTACACCCGAGAACCAGAGTGGCAGGAGGGAGTGAAGTCGCTCACAAGCGGTAAAGGAGCGAATCATATTGTGGAGGTTGTGGGCGGAGAAAACATTCGTTGCTCAGTCGATGCGCTTGCGCGCGATGTCTGTTGATATTTTCCGCGTTTAGCGCATTGTGGACTTCACTCGTGCTACCACTAGGCGTGCCGTCGCTGTCGCTTTTACATACTGCGATTGGGTCGTTTGGGTTCGCGGGCGTAGCGGGGGGCATCTGCGACTGGGCGAGCGGGCCGTTGGGCTGATCGTGGCTGGGCACAATGGACAACTGGAATGGGATTGCTTCTATTGCTAGCATCGTGGTTGCCAATCGTGTATTTCAGACACTCGGTGTGGATACTGATCGTGGAAATTGTCGCTCTGGATTTCGCTGTACAGGTCGTACATGTCACTAATCAGAGCATGATTTTTGCCAGGCACTCGGAGACGACTAGCCGGGCTTGTCGCTGCCTACATGATCTTCTATTCGATTGGCAGCGGCACGGGTTCGATTGCTTTGACGTTCGTATATGCGAGGCTTGGTTGGACCCGGGTGTGTTCACTCGGTGCATCCATAAGGTGCCGGTCATAAATAAAGTAAGCAAGTGGACTTATGCGTTACTGGAGGTCACAATATGTCCGCGCTATTCGCTAAGAGGCGTCCACGCGCGGACGAACTATTTACACTGCGATAGTGAGCATATCTTCATGCTTACTCGGTTGATACCATTATTTCCTTACGGTGCCTAAGTACCTTCGCGCTGGCTTTTGGACATTGACCATACGCTATACGTCCATGGCTAATAACTGGTGAACGTCCAGGATTAACCTCACATTCCATAGTTTCGCCGAAACATGTTGTGTGCCTCATGCAGGTCAGAGGATTTGAAAGGACGGCGGAGGCAAAACAGAAAGACAAATCGTGACGGTGAGGCGACTGTACAGACCTCCCACCGGAACAGATACAGGAGCAGGCGCAATTGCCTAACCTCGGCCAACTGAATGCGTTGATCGAAAAGCTGCCGGAGCCGGTGAGTACTGCCGTCTGGCTGTCTGCCGTGGCTTGTGTTCGACCGGAGGAGTTGGCATTCCAGTGGAAGGATCTGGATGCCGAAAAGCGGATGCTGTGGATCGTGCGGGCAGTGAATCGCGGCAAGCTCCACACCCCGAAGTACCACCGCGCGAATCGTCCGATTCGGCTGACGGAGGCGGACGTGGAACGTCTGCTGACGTTGAAGCGGTTGAAGGGGGCGAAGGATGACGACTGGATGTTTCCGAACAGCCGTAACACGGGTCCCATCTGGCACGAGGATCTTCTGGGCAGGGTGATTCAGCCTGCCGCAGAGGAACTGGGACTTCCGCACGTCACGTGGCGTCTACTGCGGCATTGGGGGGCGACTCAGATGGTGGAAGCAAGCGTGCCACTCAAGGCAGCACAGGAACGGTTAGGTCACTCCCGTCCCGATATTCTTCTCAAGTTCTATGCTCACGTCCTCGATGCGTCGGCGGACGTGGCAGCTTCTACGCTCAGCCGAGGTCTTGGCGCACGGTCTGTGATTTTGGAGGGGGCGTACAAAGCTGTTTCGTAAGGGCTTATCGATCAATTGGCAGCCAAACGGCAGCCAGATCGAAAAGCCCGTGAAGCTAAGTCGTTGAAAGGATTGGAGGCGCGGGCCGGGATCGAACCGGCGCATAAAGGTTTTGCAGACCTCTCCCTTACCACTTGGGTACCGCGCCTTGGCAGGGCTGCCGCTATCGATACGTTACGCTCCGAACCACCGTAGCCAACCCGGAATAACACCGGAGGGCGGTTTGGAGCGGGAGACGAGATTTGAACTCGCGACCCTCGCCTTGGCAAGGCGATGCTCTACCACTGAGCTACTCCCGCTTGGTACAGTTTTGAGTATACCGGCCAGCCGAAATTGGGTCAAACTCCAGCCGGGGCCGACTGTTCCGCACTTGGGAACGAAAGGCCCTTGTCAGAGCGCGAACCCTTCTCCTCACGCACGATTTGTCCGTCGCGCATATACAAAATCCGGGACGCGATCGCCGCCGCCTCGGGGTTATGGGTAATCATCAGCGTGGTCTGGCCCAGCTCGCGGTTCGAGCGATACAGCATGTGCAACACGGCATCCGAGTTCTTCGTATCCAGATTGCCGGTGGGCTCGTCGGCCAGAACAATGGCCGGCCGCGTAATCAGCGCCCGCGCAATGGCCACGCGTTGCTGC
>Ga0255352_1000466_pt1 | contig 22764 bp, 21 predicted proteins | sample HBST0metaG_FD_189939 | JGI IMG/M metagenome (GOLD analysis project Ga0255352, IMG submission 189939) | Peat soil microbial communities from Stordalen Mire, Sweden - H.B.S.T0 | ecosystem: Environmental > Terrestrial > Soil > Wetlands > Peat | place: Sweden: Norrbotten County, Stordalen Mire...
GGAATGCGGATCTCCGGAAAGAGATCGACCGGCATGCGCCCTACAACCACCGAGCCAACAACGCCAACGACCAAGCAAAGCATCAGGATGAAAAAGGGAAAGCGGATGGCAAAGCGTGACATCTATTTGCCCTTCCCAGCGTTCGTTGCGCCTGCATCGCCAGCCACCACTGCGCGCACCTTTTGGCCCTGTTGATAGTTGCTGAGATTATTAGTGATCACTTGCTCGCCAGCCACGACTCCACTTCTAATTTCCACACGATCAGCCGTTTCAATGCCTGTCGTCACGGTTCGTTTCTCTATCGTTCCATCGCTGCGAACAACAAACACCGCTCTTTCCACACCGGAGCGCTCCACGGCTGTAACCGGGACGGAGAGCGTATCAGACGCTGCGTCCAGATTGAGTGTTACATCTGCATACATGCCTGGGGTCAACCCAGCGCTGCGGTTGTCGACTTCGATCTCCACTTGCAGAGTGCGTGTGGTTGGATCGAGTTCACCCGTTGTGCGAACCACAACTCCCTCAAGGTCCTGATGCACAGCTTCAATATGAATGGCTGCTTTGCTTCCCACGCGCACAAGCCCCGCAAGCGATTCCTGCACCGGAAGCCGAAGCCTGAGCTTGTCTACTTCCGCCAGCTTCACAACCGGCATCGACGACGCATTGGAAGTTCCGGCCTGCAACAATGCGCCCTTGTCGGCAAACCGCCAGGTGATGACACCCGCAAAAGGAGCGGCAATGCGCGCATAGTCAGCAAGAGACGCGTATTGCAGGTGCTCCGATTGGGCAGCAACAAATCCCTGTTGCATAGCGCCCAACTCTGAAGCTGCCGCATCCACCTGCGCACTCGATGCGGAATCCCGCGCACGCGCGTCATCCAACTCCTGCTGCGCGATCAGTCCCGGAGATGTGTTTGAAGCCTGTTCGAGCCGCGTAAACGCAGCATGAAGTGCTCGATGGTCAGCTTCAGCCCGCACCAACATGCTGCGCGTGCGCTCAATTTCCTGCTTGGAGCGATCCATACCAGCCTGTGCACCTGAAACCTGTGCTGAAAGTTCCGGTACATCCAGAACTGCAAGTAACTGCCCAGCCTTTACGTGATCGCCAATGTCGACCTTGATCTCGCGAATGTAGCCTGATACCTTCGCGTGGAGTTCGACCTCCTGATACGGCAGCAGTTCCCCTGCCACATGAACTGAATTGGCGAGCGGCCTGCGCTCTACAACTGCAACAGGCGCTATTAACTCAACCTGCTGATTGCTATCCTTTGCAGCTTCGCGGCACCCATTGATTCCGACCGGCACGATCAACGCGAGAAGCAGTCCTGTACCAGAACTCCACTTGAGCAACATTCTCTGGTCCTTTGCTGACATCTGAAGACACGTTTAGATGCACTCTGCGTCGCCCTTGAGCGGCGCAGAATGCCCGATCCAATCGCTGATTGTAGACAAATACGGACCAGGATGTGAATCCGCATAGGTCATCTTGGCCCGTCTCCATCCGTTGGAGCAAGGAGAATTGAATGCGATGCTAAGGCAGTACTTCGAGCATCGCTGCGCTGCGGGCGAGAATGAACACCGAAACGCGATTCGACGCCAGCATAAACGTGCCGCTACCGTCGCTCCCATTGCCTTCCAGCACAATATCCGTCATGCCATACAGCCCACACGCAGCAGCGGAAAAGATAGACACTGCCTGTTCCTGCGGAACTGCATCGCAAGACAAGCCCGGCTCAGCATTGCGCGCCTCCGCGGCCAATGGCCGCGCGTAGACGCCATCTTTGCGCAGATATGCAACAATGTCGCCACTGTGCGAACGAACCTTGTTGTCTGGCGGCCAATAGGTATCGCCGCCAACCTGGATCATAGGGCCAGTCATCTGGAGTTCGGTCGCGTTGAACGGACGAGAAGCATCTTCAACAGCAGGGGCGCCAGCAAGAGCACGTACTTCAAGGCTCACCGGGAGAGATGCGTCCTTGAGTTCAATTCGGTCAAAGTGGATGCCCAGCGAGGACGGTTTCTGCACGGCGTAAGGAGTCTCATCGAAATGAAACGGCGTCGATTGTGTGATGTGTCCAACCAGTACAGTCCCTTTGGGAATGTGCGTTCCATCAGGAAGTATCACTTCCTGCAAGGTACGCGCGCGAACCGGATCGTTGACCTTGTTCTTTCCGGCTTCAAGGTTGGTTGCAAAGCTGACTGGGAGCGTAGTGCGGGCAGGAAGTGGGGCAGCCCATGCGGAAGCGCAGAGACTGCACAGCGCCAGAATGGCGCAAGAAAACGCTCGTATGAGGCGGATACCTTGGAAATCTTGACAAATCGATGCGGACATTGTGCTCACCTTCAACGATCTCAATTCCAACAGAGAATCGCCTGACAGGAGCCTGACAACTTCCTTACATATCTCTTACATTGCCGGTGCCGGTACGCTCGGCTTCAAAGACTATTCGCCTGACCATCCTGCATTGTAAGAGCAGAGCCAATTGTGGCGCTATTAAACACAATTGTGGCCGAGGCTATAAGCCCCGGCCACGGTGATTCGTTGATTGAAGGCCAAAAGTCTCGCATCTCCGCGAGTGCCCAGCCATTTTCACTTAGGCTCCCAAGCCGAGATTGCAACGTGGCTATGCCCCTTAAGGGGCTTCTTGGGCGATAGTGTCATCGCTCCGTTTGAAGAAGTTCCACGCTACGCATCGGGTCGTTGGAAGCATTACTACGTGAAAGAATGCGGTCACGTCCCAGCGCATGAATCCTTATCGCCGGGGCAACCTTGGGGTTGGGAGCGCGATGCTTGAGGCATCAAGATCCTCGTGTAAATCGTTGCTTGAAGAGTATCGCTGCATCTTTTTGTTGTTCCCCCTTCCCCGTATGCAATCAACTTAACCCTAGATGCTCACGGCGTCAACTACGATTTTTCAGTCTGAACGCTATTAGGAACTTTGGAGTCCTGAATCTGTACCGCACAGCCCATGGGAACGCGCCATCAACGAGAGTTGAATCGGTCTCAATCATCAGCTCGAGTATTCTGACGAATTCCCCAAAAAACATCCATACCGGCCGCTCTACAGCTCGGTGGGGCCTAGCTGACTTGTAGGTATCCACCGTTCGCCAGCTTTCCGCACGGGAACAGGGAATGGGAGGAAGGCGAGCATATTGCAGCATAGGCCATTGCTTCCTCGCTTGCCGCTAGCGAATCCCGATCAGCAATGCAGCGGAGTTGGCACAACTGAAGGTTGACTCACAGGCTAAAACCTTGTTGTGTTCTATGCGCCTAGTTTCAGTCAGATGCGGCACGGCAGCACTACGGGACAGTTTTGCAGATCGGCTGGACTGGGAAGTGCTGCATAAGTGCGCGGGAAATTTGGCTTGGCAGTGTTCGCAGTGCGTCCTGTGGAGTGGATTGTTGGTGCCAACCCGTTCTCGCAATCCCCCACGGACACCGCCTTGACGCAGGCAGCCAAGGCGATGGCAACATTCCACGGGTTCTGGGCGCATGGCGCCACCAGATGCCACCTTCGCAACGCCTGAAATCCAAAGTCGTCTAACTTATTCAACTGCACCAAGACTGGGTTTCTCGCAGTTGTGTTCAGGAAACTGATCGAGAAGCAGCACATTGAGAAGTGACCTGTTTACCCGGATACGGCCGCTGTAATCGATGAATCCCAGCTTACGGAAACGATTCATGAAATAGCTGACACGAGACCGAGTGGTGCCGATCATCTCCGCTAGAGTTTCCTGGGTTATGGGCGGTATGAATGGTTCCGGTTCACCAGGCTTGCCAAATTCCGCCATGAGAAGAAGAATCCGTGCCAGGCGCTTTTCGCTGGAGTTGAAGAGTTGATCCACAAGGTCGGCCTGGGTGCGCATGCTGCGTGCGAGAAGAAACTTCACGAAGATGTCTGCGAATGCAGGTTCATCGTGCATCACGCGAATCATTTCATCTCTTCCGATTCTGAGCGCTGTGCAGGCACTGATGGCTGTGGCCGTTGCTAGCCTTAAGCCCATGATCGCGGCCAGCGACTCCTCCCCTACGAATTCGCTGGAGGTCAGAAGCGTGATAGTGGCTTCCTTGCCAGCCTGCGATACAACCGTAAGTTTAGCCCTGCCCTTTTGCAAATAGAAGACAGAATCTGCCTTGTCGCCTTGGCAAAAAAATGTCTCTTTAGGCTTCAATTCAATGATCTTCCGGCCGAGTCCGGCGTTCGAAAGAAATGCAGCGGCGTCGAAGGCCGTGCTACCCCTGATTGTTGTCAGCATAATATCCTCGTCACAGTCTGTGTGCTTCGAGTGCCCGATTCCTACTTCGTAGCATTCACGTTGCATGTGGAGGGGTCGGCGATTGTGGCGAGTCGTTCAAAAACCACGATTATAGAAATGCCGGAGGGAGAAGCGAAGATGTCCTGGAGAACCGAAATTTGCAAGCTTGGCCCAGGTTCACTCGCACCTGCGTAAACTTCCCACAGCGGCCAGATTTGCCGCATAAAGTCCACGCCCATCCTCAGTATCGCTCTTGGAAATGGCCGCTGTCTGTCTTATTTTGCACACATTGTGACCATCGCGAAGCTTTTGGGAAGCGTGGAGTAAGTCTATGTTTTGAAAGGGCACGACTTTAAAGCCTGCCCTGAATATAGTCGAAGAGTGCCGTAACGTCCACAAAATCAACTAGTTTTCGAGGCTGCGGTGAAACTTCAATTCAGGATTGCTTTGAAAGGGCACGGCTTTTTGATCCGGCCTTCAAAATAGAAGCCTACGCACTATTGAAGGGCCGGATCAATAGAGGTGACGATCAGCCGTATAAAATCAACAGGGCTTTATTCCCTCAGAGGCAGTCCACAAACCGGCCTGCAATCATAGCGCCAGGGTGCTCCCGGAGGAAGCGGTCGAAAATAGCCTAGGGTGAAGTTCGCCTCAACGGACGGACCCAGGGATGCTCCAAAAACAAGCGACCCCGTCCCAGAAGGCCGGACGAACAGCGCCGCAACTCATCGACCGCGAATTATCTCCGCAACCAACGACCAGAAACTACCCCCCCTCCGACCGTAAACCCAAAACTTACCGGAAAACCATAAAGCGAGTGTGTGGAAACGTTCTGAAGGACAGGTTGGTTCAAGCAAGCTGAGAGCCGGGACTGTGCCTGTTTTTTCATCCAGTTGAGGGCGCATCCCGAAATCCTGTCTCGACACACTCAACCGCTCATGTGAGCGGTATTGACCAATCCTCCTGGCAACCTGATGGGATACTGACGTGATCACCTTGCAGGAAGATCAACTGCGTTCTCCGACATTTCACCGTGGCAATTGTTGGTTTCCGTCAAAGGAGTCTCTTTTGGCAGGGCCAACTCCGCAGCCAACGCATCCCGGCGCGGCCATGCATCTCGCATATGACTGAAGAATATCTTTAGAGAGAAGGGTGTTGATGGTTGAATTATCGAAACCCGCATTCGATTCAAAGGCATTTTTGGCTAGTTCGGGGCTCGGGCGCGGCTTGGTCAAGATAGTTAAAATGCAAAGGTTCTTCTCGCAGGGCGAATGTGCAGATGCCGTGTTCTACCTTCAATGTGGAAGCGCAAAGCTGACCGTGGTTGCCGCAAACGGCAAGGAAGCCACCATCACTCTCCTCAATGAAGGGGATTTTGTTGGGGAAGAGTCTCTGGTTAGCGCCGGTGCTCTGCACATGGCCACCGCCACTGCCACTACAGACTGCACGGCACTCAAAATAGAGCGGGGAGAAATGCTCCGAGTGATGCACAAGGGGCATCCACTCGCCGCTGTATTCATCCAGTTTCTTCTCTCTCGCGGCATGCGCATCCAGTCCGACCTTGTGGATCAACTCTTCAACTCCAGTGAGAAGCGTTTGGCCAGGACTCTCCTTCTGATGGCGGAGATTGGTGAGACCGGTGAAGCAGAGAGGTTGATCCCCGAGATATCCGACGAATCTCTGGCAGAGGTTATTGGGTCCACGAAGCCTCTGGTCAATTTTTTCTTGAACCGTTTCCGCGACCTCGGTCTAATCGACTACAACAATCGCATTCGAGTGCACAGGGCCCTGCTCAATGTGATTATTCACGACGATTTCCCTGATGACAATGCCGTAAAACCAGTACTCATCGATAGTGCGCAATACCCGCCTGAGTCCTCCAAGCATCCCCGCCCCAACATCTGACGCTCAACCAACAGAGAAAGTCTCTTTGCCCACGTCGTACCTGAAAGTCTCAGTTCGTTCCTTGGAAGGGAGAGATCGGATCCTTTGGAATACTCCAAATTCAAGTCGCTACTGCGCAGAGTGATTGTGGTTCCCATGGTGGTTACCACAGTCCTTGTTGGGTTGTTTTTGTGGGAGACCTTTGACTTGAACAAATCGATGCAGAGGGTTGACCACACTGATCGAGTTATCGACCAATCCGGACATCTTCTCAAGCTGCTGGTTGACATGGAATCCGGCAAGCGTGGATATATCGTAACTGGTGACGAGACATTCCTCCACATCTATATTGATGGCACCAGGCAATTCGGCCCTGAATATCAGGCCTTATATCGGTTGGTGGATGATAGCCCTTCACAGCAGCAACGGCTCAGGCAGGTTTACGCAGACTATCAAGAGTCTGAGGCGTACGACAGTCGTATCATCGTCCTCCGCCGTACGGAAAAAGCTGACCCCCCCCTGATTGAGAACCAGCAGAGAGAAGTCAAACTGGATTCCCTGCGGGAGCAGATCGCTGACTTTCAGAGTGTGGAAGAGAGACTCCGTACAGAGCGCGTGCAGGCCGCCCATCTTTGCTGGAACCTGATGGTGGCAAGCTGTCTTTTCCTGGGCTTGGGATGCGGAGTCTTTCTCGCTTTCTTCACCCGCTATCACGTAGAACAACTCGGCACCAAACTGCTGCAGAGCGAGGAACGATGGACAGCCACTCTAGGCAGCATCGGCGAGGCCGTGATTGCGACGGACAGCGAAGCTCGAATCACCTTCCTCAACCCACTCGCAGCCGCTCTAACCGGTTGGTCACCGGAGGAGGCTCTAAACCAGCCAATAGGAACAGTGCTCAAGCTCATCAATGAAAAGTCAGGCATGACTGCCGACAATGAGGTGTTGCGCGTACTCAGAGATAAGCAGGTTCTTTCGGTAGCCAATCATGTGGACCTGGTAACAAGGGATGGCCGTGAAATCGCCGTCGAGCACAGTGCCGCTCCAATCCTCGCCGGCAAAGGGGAAGTCATTGGTGTGGTGCTGGTTTTTCGCGACGTTGCGAAAAGGAGGCAGGAGCAGATCGAAACGGCAGAGCAGGCCGCGCTGCTTGAACTCACGCAGGACGCCGTCTTTGTGATCGATATGGAGGGGGCTGTCCTGTTCTGGAGCCGCGGCGCAGAAGCGATGCTGGGGTACAGCAAAAGCCAGGCCGCGGGCGCTATCTCGCATCACCTCCTGTGCACCGAGTTTCCGCAACCGCTGAATGAGATACAAACGGACCTGTTGAACCTGGGGCACTGGGAGGGTGACATCATCACCAAAGCTCAGGATGGCCGGCGAATTGTGATGGCCAGCCGTTGGGCTTTGCAGTGGGGCAAGCGCGATCAGGCGCCACGCGTTCTCGTCATCAACAGCGACATTACGGAGCGCAAGCAGGGAGAAGAGGCGCTCGTCTTGCAAAGAGAGCAACTGCGGGCTCTTGCGGAACGGCTGCAATGCGTGCGCGAAGAGGACCGAAAACAGGTTGCACGTGAGCTGCACGATCAAATTGGGCAAATCCTAACAGCGATCAAAATGGACCTGGCATGGATCATTCGTCATCTTCCAGAGCCGCAAGGCGAGATTCTCGCCCGGCTGAAAGATTCGATTCAATCGATCAATGATGGCGTCAAAGCGGTGCGCAACATATGCAGCGGACTGCGTCCTGGAGTGCTGGACGACCTCGGTCTTGCGGCAGCGATTGAATGGCAGACCAGCGAATTCGCCTCTCGCAATGGAATCCGCTGCGAAGTCTCGGTTCCACCAGTTGATTTACACTTGGATGGTGACCGCGCCACCGCGACCTTCCGTATCTTTCAAGAGTGTATGACCAACGTGATCCGGCACGCGCAGGCTAACCTGGTATGCATTACCCTAAGCCAGGAGGAGGAGAACATTCTCCTGGTTGTAAGTGACGACGGAATTGGCTTTCGTGAATCAGGCTTGCCGAACGCGTTTGGATCCTTGGGGCTCCTTGGTATGAAAGAACGAGCTCAGTTTTGTGGCGGCGATGTACAGATCTCCAGCTCTATAGGCCACGGAACCATTGTTACTGTTCGTGTTCCAGTTGATCTTCCACGCGCTGAGAGGAGCGAAACATGCACATCATGATCGCGGATGACCATGCCGTGGTACGTCGTGGGCTGAAGGATATTCTGCTCGATGCTCTTCCGGGGGCAGAGTTTTCTGAAGCCGGAAGTGGCGATGAGGTGCTGAGTCGACTGGGAAAGTCTTCCGCGGCTCTATTGGTATTGGACATCAATATGCCTGGCCGCAGTGGGATGGACGTGCTGCGGGATGTCAAGCACAGCTACCCGCGCCTGCCTGTAATTATTCTCAGCTGCCATCCTGAGGATCAGTATGCAGTGCGCTGCTTGCGAGCAGGTGCGGCTGCTTATATCAATAAAGACAGCGCTCCGGAAGTATTGGCGATTGCAACAAAAACGATCATAAGCGGTGGCCGCTACATCAGTACGACCCTTGCTGAGAAACTGATTGCCAATTTGGATGAGCCTGTCGATAAACCATTGCACGAGTCGCTCTCTGACCGGGAACACGAAGTGATGAGAATGATTGCTGACGGTGTTCCGTTAACGGAAATTGGCGATAAGCTTCACGTCAGTGTCAAGACGATCAGCAGCTATCGGTCGCGCATTATGGAGAAGATGCAGATGAAGAGTAACGCCGAACTGACCCGCTACGCCATGACACACAGCCTGATTGATTAGATGTCTGTTGGTGTAGGAATACCCTTACAGGACACACATGCAAACCCTACAATAATCACGGTTATCGCTGATGTCATTTCCTCATGGCCTACAATATCATTGCTTCAGTTTGGTTATACGGACGAATGGATGAGCCCAATAATGAATATACTGATAGCAGATGATCATGCGAATGTTCGGCGCGGCCTGAGGGAACTCCTGACCGATGCATTTCCTGGTACCCGCTTTTCTGAAGCCGAGGACGGTGACAAGGTAATGAGCGAGTTGACCATCTCTCAACCGGACGTCCTCTTGCTCGATATCAACATGCCCGGACGCAGCGGCTTTGAGGTGCTGAAGGACGTAAAACTAACTTACCCCAAGCTCCCGGTGATCATGGTGAGTGTCCAAACCGAGAGCCAGTACGCATTGCGCTGTTTGCGTGCGGGCGCGGACGAATATGTCAATAAAAACAGTGTTTCAGAAGAACTCGCTCCGGCCATCACGAAAATAATAGACAACGGACCAAAGGCCACGCGGAGCCTGAAAAGCACCTAATTACAATCCTCGATGGTAGCTTTCCAGTAAGACCTCTCCCCTTCGAACCATGAAAGCTTCAAAGCCCACCGGCTACTGGATGGGATGGAGAGCCGTGCCTTGTCGACCCCATCGTACCGCGGTTGGCCTCATCTATCTACTTCTCCTTGGAGAGCAATCGCGATAACGTGTCTGTGTCTCAAGCCATATTGCACGAATCATTCGCTGCGGTCGAACGATATACGTAAGGAAACCCTTACAGAGCACCCACGAAAACAGCTACATAGATAACAGGTTTCGCCGATATACACTCTGTTTCCACGTTTGTATCTTTGACATATCGGCATTGCAATGTGGTGACGGTAATTCACCCGCTGCACTTGCTGAGTAGGTTTGAAAGGTGATGATCATGGCTACGAGTTTCGCTACAACTCCGAGTGTAACGCCGAGGAATCCGGCGAGTCGTTCTTTCCCGTCAACTCCAGTTGCGCATCATCTCAAGATCGTGTCGAAAGAGAATAAAGCTTTGCCACAGCAGGAGCCAGCATACGACCTCCAAGATCCGATCAACAGACTCCTTGTAGGAAAGTCACGCTGCGAATACTTGACGGGTGACTCCGTCTTCTCACAAGGCGACCAATCCAATGCTGTATTTTACATCCAGAGTGGCAAGGTAAAGCTCACCGTCGTATCGATGAGTGGCAAGGAAGCTGTTATTGCACATCTTCCGGTAGCCAGTTTCTTTGGTGAAGCTTGCCTGGCAGGTCAGCAAGTTCGCATCTCCTCTGCGTACGCAATTGAACCTAGCAGCATCATTCGCATCGAAAAATCCGTGATGCAGGGCTTGCTTCATCGTGAACCTGAGTTCGCTGAGCAATTCCTCGCGCACCTGCTTACACGCAACATCCGCATGGAAGCTGATCTCGTCGATCATCTGTTCAATTCCAGTGAAAAACGCCTTGCGCGGCTGCTCATGTTGATGGCTAACTTCGGTCAGGAAACCAAGCCTATTCCTGTCATCCCCAAGATCAGTCAGGAAACTTTGTCTGAGATGATCGGCACAACCAGATCCCGTGTCAGCTTCTTCCTCAATCGATTCCGCGATCTCGGTTACATAGACTACAACAGCCGCGGGATGGTCATTAACAGTTCCTTGGTCAATGTCGTACTGCACGACTGATGAAGTTCGTTGATCCTTCAGATTCTGACGATGGAGCACAATAGACCAGACATCTGTTGGACCATGGCACATGATTGTAAGAGGAGAGATGAACCACGACGAGACGAGATGACAGCCTCGTCTGAAACGCCGTCTCTATAGCATCTGCGAAAAGAGCATTGAGAAAATTGTGGACGCGGCTGCAGAAAGAACCTCAGGTTCCGAACACCCCTTCAAGAGTGAGCACGCCATCTTCTCGAAGTGTCAGATTTGTGCAAACACCGTTGAGGGTAGACCCGCTTTCCAATGACCAGAGGTTAGGACTCACCCCGCGCAATGCGGCGAAGAGGCAGGAAGGAACCACGACATGGCTACCACAGAAAATGCTTTGAGCGCCGATCATCATGAAGTATCGCCAACCGTGAATGAGATCGCCAATCAGGCATCCTCCTCGTCCAAGTTCATCTTCGACGTGTCGCTATCAACCGCGATTTCGGCAGACGGAAAGCTTGAAGCAAGGGTGCCGGTTCCCAAGGGCCCTCTCTCACTGAAGATGCTTGACAAGATGAATCGCTATTGGCGTGCAGCGAATTATCTGTGTATAGGCCAAATTTATCTCTTTGAGAATCCACTTCTGCGAGAACCGCTCAAGGCAGAACAGATCAAGCCACGCCTGCTTGGACATTGGGGAACATCGCCGGGCCAGAATATTATTTACATCCATCTGAACCGTCTTATCAAAGAACATGATGCAGACATCATCTATATCTCAGGACCGGGACACGGGGGTCCGTCGCTGAATGCTTGTTCCTATCTGGAGGGCTCCTATACGGAAGTCCACCCTGAGATTACACAAGATGAAGACGGCCTGCGCCTCATGTTCCGCAAGTTCTCGACACCTGGTGGCGTGCCTAGTCACTGCGGGCCACACGTACCCAACTCTCTGCATGAGGGTGGTGAACTTGGCTACTCGCTGGTTCATGCTTTCGGCGCAGCCTTCGATAACCCAGACCTGATTGTCGCTTGTGTAATCGGCGATGGAGAGTCGGAGACTTGTCCGCTTGAGGGTAGCTGGAAATCGGTCAACTTCCTTAATCCAGTAAGAGACGGTGCAGTTCTCCCAATACTGCATCTCAACGGGTACAAGATATCAGGGCCAACAGCACAGGGACGCACCAGCGACGCGGATTTGAAGGCTCTCTATAGTGGGCGCGGTTACAAGCCTTACTTTGTTGAGGGAGACGATCCTGATGTTGTCCATCAGTTACTTGCTCAGGCGCTCGAAGACTGCTATGCCGAGATTCGGTCTATTCAGAAAGACGCGCGTGTAAGTGGATTCAAGAAGCAACCTGTTTGGCCAATGATTATCTTTCGAACCCCGAAGGGCTGGACTTGCCCCAAGGAAGTCGATGGAATCCCGATTGAAGGCACCTTCCGTGCTCATCAAGTGCCGCTCGCAACGGTCCGTGAAAATCCGGAGCATCTCAAAATACTTGAAGCGTGGATGCGCAGCTATAAGCCGCAAGAACTCTTCGACGAAAAGGGTCGATTCATTCAGGAACTGGCAGCCCTCTCCCCTTCTGGCAATCGCCGCATGGGAGGCAATCCGCATGTGAATGGTGGAAGATCACTGATCACGCTTGCGCTTCCTGATTTCACTGATTATGCACTGGAGATTCCAGGACCAGGACAGGTACTTGCAGAAGCCCCACGCAAATTGGGAGATTTCTTCCGCGACATCTTCAAGATGAACCTGACGAACTTTCGCATGTTCTGTCCCGATGAGACAAACTCCAATCGTCTGAACTCGATCTTCGAAGCTACCAAACGTTGTTCGATGGCTGAGATTGTTTCAATCGACGATGAACTGGGTCCGGATGGACGTGTGCTTGAGGTACTGAGCGAACATCTTTGCGAGGGTTGGCTTGAGGGCTATCTGCTGACTGGCCGCCATGGGATGTGGTCCTCCTATGAAGCCTTTGCTCAGGTCGTCGATTCAATGGTCACACAACATGCAAAGTGGCTTGAGCAATGCCATGAGTATGCATGGCGCAAGCCAATCGCATCGTTGAATGTTTTGCTTACCAGTCATGCATGGCGCAACGATCACAACGGATTCAGCCACCAGGCAACCGGCTTCGTTGACAATGCTCTGGAGCGCAGAAGCGATACCGTTCGTGCATACTATCCTCCTGACAGTAATTGCCTCTTAAGCGTTTTCGATCATTGCATGCGTAGTCGTAGCTACGTCAACATTGTGACCTGTGGCAAGCAGCCGCAGCTTCAGTGGCTGACCATGGACGAAGCGTTGGAGCACTGTTCACGAGGCGCGTCCACATGGAAGTTCGCAACCAACGATAAGGGTGGTGAGCCCGACGTTGTGTTGGCGTGCGCTGGAGACGTACCAACCATTGAGACTTGCGCGGCATCATGGTTGCTACAGAAGCATGTGCCTGGAATCAAGGTGCGTGTTGTCAATGTAGTGGACCTGATGACGTTGATGTATCCGGATAAGCATCCGCATGGAATGGATGAGATGTCCTTCAATGCGCTATTCACCGAAGGAACTCCAGTCATCTTTGCATTTCACAACAATCGGTGGCTGATTCATACCATGATTCACGGGCGCTCGAATGAGGGTCGCTTTCATGTGCATGGCTACATGGATCAAGGAACCACAACCACTCCGTTCGACATGGTTGTACTGAATGAAATGAGCCGATACCAGCTTGCTCTGGATGCACTAAAGCATATCCCGCGGCTACGCGTCCAAGCGGCGAACGCGATTACATTGTTCGGTAAGAAGTTGAATGAACATCACGACTACATTCGCGAGCACTTGGAAGACATGCCGGAAATAAGGAACTGGAAGTGGACAGCGGATTTCAGCGACTCGACCGCGCCTGCTCCGATGGCCAAGGGCCATCCGAGCAAAGCTCTATTCACCGATAGTTAAGGAATCCGGTTTAAGTCAAGACGGAGGCAGGTTATTGCAGGCAGTCTGCAATGGCGGCCTCCGCTTTGTTGAGTTCTGCGCTTAGGAGAAATGAGTGAGTGATCCGACGGCACTAACGGAATGGTTAAAGCTTGATGGTATGGATGCGCTGGTTGAGTTAGCGCTCAATCTCCACTGGTCTTGGAATCACGCATCGGATAAGTTGTGGGAAGCGCTTGACAAGGAACTTTGGGAAGCTACGCAAAACCCATGGGTGATCTTGCGGACAGTCTCTCACGAGACAATCAAAGCTGCATTGATCGATCCTGGTTTTCGCGGGCAACTCGACGGCCTACTCCAGAGGAATAGGGATTCCTATCGAGCAGATGCATGGTTCCAGAAAAAGCATCCGAATGAAGCTCTCAAGACGATCGCCTACTTCAGCATGGAATTCATGCTGAGCGAGGCGTTACCCATCTATTCCGGTGGACTCGGCAATGTTGCGGGAGATCAGATGAAGGCGGCCAGTGACCTGGGCGTTCCAGTCGTGGGAGTTGGGCTGCTTTATGGTCAGGGATATTTTCGCCAAGACTTCGATGCCGAAGGAAACCAGCAAGCACTCTATCCTGTCAATGATCCGGGCCAATTGCCCATTCGACCTTTGCGGCATGAGAACGGGGAGTGGCTTCGGCTGCAGATTCACCTGTCAGGAGCGTTGATTTGGCTTCGCTGCTGGGAAGTCTCAGTTGGAAGAACAAAGCTTTATCTTCTCGACACGAATGACTTTGCAAATACTGCTGCGCATCGCGGAATAACAAGCGAACTCTATGGCGGCGATGCAGAAATGCGGCTCAAGCAGGAGATCATTCTCGGTATTGGTGGATGGCGCTTGCTGCGGGAACTTGGCTTGCGGCCAGACGTTTGCCATCTCAATGAAGGCCATGCTGCCTTTGCGGTGCTCGAGCGGGCCCGTTGCTATATGGATGATTATAAGAAGCCGTTTGATATTGCTCTCACCGTCACGCGGGCAGGGAATATCTTTACCACGCACACTGCGGTTGCGGCTGGATTTGATCGCTTTGATTCGCAGCTAATACGCCAGTATCTCGATCACTATGCCCAGGATGAACTGCACATCCCTCTTGACGATCTGTTGAAGCTTGGAAGGCAGAATCCTGGCGACAATATGGAACCTTTCAACATGGCCTATCTTGCTCTCCGTGGCAGCGGTCACGTGAATGGAGTAAGCAAGCTGCACGGCGAAGTGAGCCGGCAGATATTTCAGCCACTATTTCCGCACTGGCCACAGGCGGAGGTTCCGATTGGTGCAGTGACCAATGGTATTCATGTGCCGACTTGGGATTCGATTGTGTCCGATGCGTTGTGGACCACGGCGTGCGGCAAAAAGCGTTGGCGCGGAGACCGCGCTGTCGAAGATGACATCAGGAACCTTACCGACGAGCAAATTTGGCAGATGCGGACCACGGAAAGAAAGACACTGATTGACCGGTTGCGCAAACGGTATGCACGCCAACTTGGTTCGGAAGGTGGAAACCCATCGGAGGCTAGCAATATCTTCGACGGCGCTGCGCTGACCTTGGGTTTTGCGCGACGCTTTGCGACGTATAAGCGTCCGGACCTTCTTTTGTTTGATCCTGATCGTTTGGTTCGCTTACTGTCCGATCCTCAGCGCCCCGTACAGCTGATTATTGCAGGCAAAGCACACCCCCAGGATTTGCCTGGACAGGCGTTGATCAAGAAGTGGAAAGACTTCATCCGGCGACCGGAGATTCGTTCGAAGGTCATATTCTTGAGCGACTACGACATGATGCTGGCGCAGCACATGGTTCATGGAATCGATCTTTGGATCAACACACCACGCCGCCCGTGGGAGGCCTGCGGAACAAGTGGAATGAAGGTACTTGTAAATGGCGGATTGAATTTGTCAGAGCTGGATGGATGGTGGGCTGAAGCCTACTCCCCCGAGGTTGGATGGGCCATCGGCGACGGCAAAGAGCATGGAGACGATCCTGCATGGGATCGTATAGAAGCTGAAGCCATTTATGCAGCGCTAGAGAGCGAAGTCATTCCAGAGTTCTACCAGCGGAATGAAAATGGAATACCCACCAGATGGTTGGGTCATATTCGAGAAAGTATGGCGCGCCTAACTTCGGAGTTCTCAGCTACGCGAGCCATTCGCGAGTATACAGAGAAGTACTATCTTCCTGCGACAACCAGCTTTCGTGACCGCGCAGATAGCGATAGCGCCGTCGGAGCGATACTATCGACATGGCAAAAGAATGTCATTCTTAATTGGAGCAATGTGCATTTTGGAGCGATGACAATTGAGACCCATGATGGCTGGCATAACTTTCGGGTACAGGTATGCCCTGCCGCCCTGAAGCCGGATGAGTTGAAGGTTGAAATCTGCGCGATGGCGATTGATGAGAATCGGACTATAGTCGAAGCGATGACCGCAATCAGTCCTTATACCTACTCCGATGGATATCTAGTCTATTCTGGGAAGGCGCCCGCAGTTCGACCAGCAACAGACTACACTCCACGCATCATTCCCCACCATGCGAACGCATCTATCCCACTTGAAGCAGAGCAGATTCTGTGGCAACGCTAATCACCAAAGACACTGACAGAGCGGACTGAACGCTCGTTTGCTTAACGGCACTTCATCCGAGGCTAACCCATGACTGGAAAACCTCCGCTGAACTTGTGTCTGGATTCGGAAGACACAATCATTCATTCGGCATTCAGTCCGAGGTTAGATAACCTGCTCCGTGTCGATTTATAGTCTAGATGAAGAATTCCTTGAATTCCAAGCCTCTCCGCAACTTGAACAAACATCGGGGTATTGTCGATGAAGACAGCCTGTCCTGGCCGCACCTGAGCTATATCCAAAGCAACCCTGAACATATCCGGATCGGGTTTGCGGATGTGAACGAAGCAAGAGGATATAAAGCAATCAGCCAACTGATTTAAGTTAAACTTGCCAACTCGATATGCATTCAGCTCACGAGCTTCATTGCTGACAATCACGACCTTTAGCCCCATATTGAGCTTGATCTGAGCAATAAGCTCGATCATTGCCGGGAAGGCCTTGGACTGCGCAAACATATAGCGCTGAAACTGGGTGCGTGTAAAAAGCCGCTTTTGGTGGAAGACAACCAATCTCAAATATTCGTCGAGCGTGATCTTGCCCTCTTCGAAGACCTCGAACGTGAGGTGGTGACGCTCCTCCATCTCGGCCCACTCAAGTTTGAAGTGTCGTGCCGCGCGTTTGCGGGCCAGATGATCCCACCCATCGGTCAGAAGGACGCCGCCAATATCAAGAAATGCGCATGTGATCGCAGTTGAGTTTCTCATCATCCTTCCTTCTGTCGTTCAATTCGAAGGCGCTTCCTCCGGATTCCTAAACCGAAAAGAACCTTGGATTTACACTCTTGCCTCAGATGCGTCGGCGACTGCCTCTGTCGGCATCTGCTCCGGCAAGTCAAGGCGCGCCACACCAATCCGGTTGTCCGCCATACCGTAGTAGACGTCGAAGCGATCCGGTGTTCCAAGATCGTCACGCCGGTCGATGCCAGTGGGGAATACGACATCGGCAACTGTTCCGTCGCATTCCTGCGGAAGAGTTGGCGTTAAAATCGGCTCAACCGACCGGTAAGTAATCACAAGCGGATGCTCCTTGGAAAAGATCATCACCCCGGCCGAATAGCACAGTACGTGCTTGTCCGTTTGAGGCGCATCAATTTCGCTAACACCGTGGTAGACGATCATCCATCCATACCGTGTGAGAATGGGTGGAGTACCGCCGCCGATCTTGAGCCGTTCCCAGGGCGAAACAGGGGAAGCTAAGCGATGATGAAAGGTAAACTTTCCAGCGTGAAACGGCTTACGATCAAGTGTCATTTGGCAGTAAGAGATCCAGATGCTCTCCCGAGCGATATCCACGGTACGGGTCGCTGGGCTGCAGGCTGTTTCCTCGGGACGGGTGCCTGGAAAGAGCGGTCGGTGAAGCAAGGCCAACTCAGGCTGCCCAGATGGATCGGGAATCACTGCAGGAAAGAGGCTGGCATCCTTATCATCGACGTTATCGAATTCGATGCCGTCCGCTGAGGCGAAAGTAGCAAGCCCGAGACGTTTCCAATGGAAGATGTCCTCCGAAACCGCCAGGGCAATCCGTGGGCCATTGGACGACCATGCTGTGTAAGTCATTAGGTATCGCTGAAGCGGCCCCACAAAGGTGACGCGCGGGTCCTCACATCCACCACTGCCATCGGGCCGATGCTCATATTCAGTTTCCGGCTCCAGCGCGATGCCACGCCTCTCGACATTAACTGGATCGCCCGCTTCATTGAACAGCACACGCGCAATCCCTATACGCGAGTAATTTTCTTTTGCGACAAGACGCGGGAAGAGATATAGGTTACCGTCAGGGCCGCGCGCAGCCCCCGGATTCAAAACGCCTTCTACCTCATTCGGATTGCCGGGTTCCGGTTCCATGACGATTCCCAGGCGTTGTAAATCGAATCCGCTCATCGACTCTCCTCGCTCAGTTCCCGACTCTGTCTAACTCACTTGTCACCAAGGCATGCAAGGATGGTTTTGATTACAACGTTCGTATCGCCAGGTCCGTTTACAGGAATCGACGCAACACCAGCAAGTTGTGCTGGGTAATCGTTTCCACCGGGGAACAGAGCATCTCCGATGTAGACCATTTCGTTGATTGAAAGATGGAGAGTGTCGCACAGCTTTCCTATGCCGTATGCTTTATCAATGCCAGGCTTTGTCACATCGATTGAGGTTGCACCGCCCATGCGGATGGAAAACTCAGGGATAAGCGCCTCCAGTATCGCCGTAATCTTCTTACGCTTTGCAAAATCAGCATCCCAAGCTTCTTTCTCGGCCAAAGGCGCCTGCTGACCTAACGCAGAAAACGTGACTTGGCTTCCACGGTCCTCGATGATCTCTCCCCAAACCTGCTTAGCGTGGTAACCTGCCTCTCTGACGGCATAATTCAGGGAGTCGATGATCTTTGCCTTTTGGACTGGAGTAAGGTCCTCTGAATAGAGTTCTGTCCACTTGCCAGCGTATTGAAAAAACTTTGTTCCACAGGTGGGAAGTAGAGACAAGTTCGCAAAGTGGCTGTCCTGGGGCAAATCGGCGAGGAGTTGTTTTTCAAACTGTTCCCACGCACCTCCAGAGATCACAGCAACTTTGACGATGTCTAATAGATCATGCAGTAGCGAAGCCGTCTGTGGTGCGAGCGATGACTTGCTCGGTGCGAGGGTGCCGTCCAGATCGAACACGATCAGTTTCTTCATTCATCACCAAGCCTCAGAATCAACGGTGTCATCTTAGTCGAACGCTGTTCATGTTATTGCACGGATGATCGCTCGCACGATCAAGGAATAGCTATCTCCAGCACAGTTATCTTTCCGTGAGGCTGCAACTCGCACACTCCAACCTCCGCGGGCAGTAGCCAGACATCGCCCTTGCCAACCGCGTAGGGAGTTCCATCGTGCGTAACGCGACCAGAACCCTCAATACAAACCAATACCCGCGGCTCTGCGGTGGCTCCGACAGGGAATGGGTCTTGCCCAAGCAATCGCCACAATAAGAAGGCGTGGCAATCGAAGAGTCTCTCGCGCTCAACAGGTTTGCTAGTTTCTACGCTGGGCGCAACGAGGCCACAATCGCTTACTCCAAAGTTAACGCAAGAGAGCGCCCGGTCAACCTGAAGCGGCCGAAGCTCCTTAGTGTTAGGGTCAATATGGCCCCAATCATAAAGCCGGAATGTTACATCGCTGTTTTGCTGCACCTCAAAGACAACCATATCCCCGCCCAAGGTGTGAACGGTCCCCGCAGGGATGAATACCGCATCACCCGTTTTCGGGACAATCTTAACAAGGTGTTCTGCAATGGTACCGTCGTCAGCAGACCGACGCAGGCAACTGGCAGTTGTGCCAGGTTTGACTCCGGCATAGATAAGGCTTCGATTCTGAGCCGAGATGACAACCCATGCTTCGGTCTTTGCCGTATCTGCTTCCGGGATCAGCTCGGGATGGGATTCAGCGGGGTGCACTTGTACAGAAAGCATATCGTGCGCGTCTAAGAACTTCAGCAGTAGTGGAAAACGGTGAAAACGCGAAGACAGCTTGCCCATGAATTGTTCTCGGAACTGCTCCATCACTTGTCCAATCGTCTGCCCCATGAGCGGGCCATTCGCAACCAGACTTTGATGGTCATCGCGGTCGCTGAGTATCCAGGCTTCGCCTATGGGACCAACATTCGGCAGCGGCGCAGAAAGCAATTCGGACAGTCGTCTGCCGCCCCACAGACGATATTGATAGATGGGATCGAACCGCAGAGGATATAACTGTGTTTTACCCATCGCTCGTTGTCCCTTTCTCGTCAGTGTGAGTGCAACGGTTATCTCCGCCAATCTATTGCTAGCACTCTACAGAATGTGGGAGGGGAGAGCAGATTCAATTTGCCGTGCTTGCTGGCATTGCCAGCTGACGATGGCCATTTGGAACCCATGCCAGATCGCCACTCAGAACATAGATAGAGAGCGCGGCTGCCATGAAGAGGGCTCCCACCCAGAATCTCCAGTCCCGATGCATACGTCGCCAGTAAGGTCCTGGATCTGGTTCTCCCGTGTCACTACTGCTTCCCTCGGGATTGTGCTTGCTTCCGGTCATTGTTTCTCCATATCTGTTGAGTATTCACCCTTGCGTGCAGACATATTGCAGCGCGCACGATGATATAAAGCCTTCTGCGCCGCCCATACATTTATCTCCTGACCCTTCCATATATCGAGGGCCGGTTGCTGGATCGCTCGGGCAAAAGAGAAGGCAAGCGCCCAAGGGAGCCGCGACCTGAAGTTCACGTTCATAGCATTCAAATGGACAGAGGCCAACTCAGCGGACTGACCGCCTGAAAGAAATGCAATAGCTGGAACAGCTGCGGGGACTGCACGCAGCAGGCAGCAAACGGTTGCCTCAGCAACTTCCTCTATATTGGCTTGCTTGCTGCAATCAACGCCTGGAAGAACCATGTTCGGCTTGAGAATCATTCCTTCCAGTAGAACTCTCTGCGCATTCAGCGCATTGAAGACTATTCGCAGCGCTTCGTCTGTAACTCTGCGGCAATGCTCCAGGGTATGCTCACCATCCATCATAACTTCCGGCTCAACAATCGGTACCAGGCCCGCCTCCTGACAGAGCGCCGCATAGCGGGCGAGCGCGTGAGCGTTGGCATCCAAACAGCCCCAACTCGGAATCCCTGGGCCAATCGTGATGACTGCACGCCATTTAGCGAAGCGTGCGCCTATCTGAGCATATTCAGCCAGACGTTCACGTAATCCATCCAGACCTTCGGTGACTGTTTCTCCTCGATGCCCCGCCAAATCCTTTGCTCCTATATCAACTTTGATTCCAGGAATGATTCCCGCATCGCGTAGAACTTTGACAAAAGGTGTGCCGTCGCTCTTCTCCTGACGGATTGTTTCGTCGTAAAGTATTACTCCACTAATGCATTCATTGAGCCCAGGGGTGCTGATAATCAATTCGCGATAATCACGTCGCATCGCAATGGTCTGTGGGATCTCTAGCTTGGCAAACCTCTTGTTGCAGGTTCCATTGCTCTCATCCATCGCAAGCAGGCCCTTGTTGTCCGCGAAGAGGATATTTGCAGTATCTACTAGCGTATTCCGCATCACATGGACCTGTTCGCTCTCGGTTCCGATTCACAGATCTGAGTCGAATTATATCGAGTGGATATCATTTACAGTGGCGATCAAGGCAGAGTAATCAGGCACAAATTCGACAAAGTACCCTCAGGTCTCAGTCTGTACTATCCAAGAGAACGCAACGGAGAGTCCGGTCAATAATGAACAAAGCGCCATCTGTCTATTAAATGAGAATAATCGATAGCGGCTCTCAGAGGGTGTCGGATGCTTTCGGATAGGCTGTAGAACTGGTGTCGGCATTCGATAGAACATCAACGAAGAAATATTCTATTCCGAAGGCTACCACAGAACAAATGCGCCTCCAGGCAGGAGGTTCTCTGAAGCTCTTGCAGGAACTGAAAGCGGAGCCAAGAATGGAGACGTAGGTGATTGCCAGTTTGCAAGTTGTGCAGGCAGAGTCAAGCGCAACGGCAGCGAGAGGCCAATATGACAAGCGTTTCGCCTCATATAGAACCGATCCGAAATCGATCAGCAAGGGTAAGCACATCCAACAGATAGAGGGTAACGCAGATCATCTCTGCCAGGCTCTATTGTGGGTCGAAATTGTGCATTCTAGATAACGTCAGGAGGAGTCATTTACCCAGATAAACATGACTACCTTCGGACGTGTGGCGCTTTGGGGTGAGGTGTCCACTATTGAACAGAATGAATCCTACATAGAGGCTCACTCTTATATCTGTTCAAGAAAATAGATACAAAGATACTTCAGCGCGAAGACGAGGGAAAAATGATGGAAGATCAACGATGCAATATGGCAGCCTCTGGGACCGACGATTGTCGCTGCACGAACTTGCTTGACAGCGCAATAAACGAGACCCAAGACCCAAGGTACAAAAACCTGAATAGTCGAAATGGTATGGGTGTCGAAGATTCGCGTTGCAGTCGGGTTGAGATGAAGATGGAAGACCCTCGATGCAACGGACTGTCTTCGATCTGGTAATTACAACTCCGAAGGAGAGTCGTTCCAATCCTCGCACTCAATACCCTCATTTTGTGCGACGCATCCCGTGTTACATGAAGCATCTGACGATTTGGGCGTCACCAAGACGCATCGGTCGCCACACATCTCGGACGACAATCTGTATTCGGAAAGGCAGACATCTACACTCCAGGGGGGGGGAATGGCAGCCGAAGCAGCATGAATCTCGCCTTCTGGGGCCTCTATCGCCGCTAGACCGATGTTGAGCTTGCGGTCCTTCTTGCCACGGAATGGGGGGGCGCAGGGCGAGAGTGAGCACTATCGTTATCGAGGTTACAGCTTTCTACATCCAGTTATGGAATATGGATGCTGAGTTAGTCATCACAGGAAAGACTCTTGATGCGCAGCAAGAGTCTTTTCAGCTGATTTCGCTTCGCGAAAACATTGGGCAGCAACTATGACCGATGTACATCAAGCTCAGCAGCGTCTCGATGGGACCAAAGCTGCTCTGCTTGGG
>Ga0255352_1000469_pt1 | contig 22678 bp, 19 predicted proteins | sample HBST0metaG_FD_189939 | JGI IMG/M metagenome (GOLD analysis project Ga0255352, IMG submission 189939) | Peat soil microbial communities from Stordalen Mire, Sweden - H.B.S.T0 | ecosystem: Environmental > Terrestrial > Soil > Wetlands > Peat | place: Sweden: Norrbotten County, Stordalen Mire...
TTGCAGAACACCGTGGATTACCTCATTGTCCACAACTATTCTCAGGACAATGTCGCGTCGTCCTGGGAGAATCCGAAGCTGGCGGTGGATGTGGCGGCCTTTCGGGAGGCATTCGCGCCTGTCGAAATTCGGATGGATGCGCGGCGGCCCGATCTCCAGCGCATGATGCGGACGATGAATGTCACTCTCGGCGACGTGGGCGAACGCAAAACCAACGTGCCGGAATTAAGAGCGCCGGACATGACCTTGCGGGCAAGAACGTACCGCTTCCGCGCTTTCAGTCAGTTTACGGAAGCGAGAAAGGTACTCCTCCCATGAGTACTGCCCCTTTGGCCGCAAATGACAAATCCGCCTGGATTCGTGACCTCGTGTTTCTCGCCTTCCCCGAGGGGGAGGCGAGAGAACGGGTTCTCTTCGATCTCGTCCAGCAGTTCTCAAAGATGGACCCGGAAGATCCCGAATGGCTCCGCTACAAGCTGAGCGTGGTGGAGTGCCACGCGCTCGAAAATGTGGCGCGGGGACTGAACGATGCCGCTGCGGAGCAAGCTAGGCTTCGCGGCGTGATGCGGGAGATCGCCGACTTCGCGGCAACCCAAATGAAGGGGACCATCGAAGATGCTGGTGTGACAACCCGGCAACTTCTGGAGGATGTCCAGGCCAGTCTCCATGATTCCATAGCCGGGGAGGCCATTCTCAAGTGCTACACGGAGGAGACGCGGCAGCAGTTCGCCGCCGTCATCGGAACGATCATTGAAAACACCCTGACGCAGGCGCTCACACTCTCCCAGGAGCGCATGGACGATTGGGTAAGAAAAACATTGGAGCAGTCCATCCGCGACGCGCAAAATGCACTAGCGTCGGTGACGGCGGGCTTCCGGGCAAAGCTCGGCGGTGCCTGGAGCCGACTGATCTGGGCCTGCATTGGCGGCGGGCTGGTTGCCGCGGCGCTCCTGTTAGCAGGTGGGTTCTGGCTGGGGCGGAACTGGTAGTCTGAGCCTGAAGCAAGGTCAGATTCTTTGGTCGCTCCTCGACCAGATTTCGGCCAATACGCAGGTGTGACCCGACACTCACGGCGTTTTCCGGGACTGATCGCGAAACAAAGGGATTTTGCTTCTTATGACTCATGGTGACTCTTCGGGACTGATGAGCGGGCCACCTGCCGCCCAATCTTCAACATCCCTCCGAGTCCAGGAAGCTCTCGAAAGCCTCCACCACGCCAGCGATCACACCAGAGTACATAACGAGTGTTTGCGGTATGTCCATGCGGCATCCAAACTTCCCATCCTCTACAATTATGATCGCGGTAAGCCTGCCCTTCTTTGTGACGTGCAGTCCATCTGCGAAGTCGATGCAATAAGGCGGTCTTTGGGGTACGCTGAAGCCGGATCCTGGCCACCGTTCGCCCGTTTTATCCTGCACCTCAATTCCGTTAATATGGCCCTCTGCCAGAACGGGGATAAGGAGCCGGTGTTTGTCTCGGTTTGCGAAGCAGTGAATGGGCCAGATGGCGGGATTCCCTCCGTCGCACGGCTGTATCTTGTCAACGATGAATGTGAAGAGGTGCGGGCAGGTAGTGTCTACGTTTCCCTTTCTCAGTGCGCCCTTAAGTTCTTCGATGGTTTTGTGGACCGGGAATTTGGCCCTATCGCTGACATTGGCGGGAGCGAGCTTTTGAATCGTTTGGAGCCAAGTGTAATCGAGGGCGCAATTCAGATTGTGGACGGCGTCTCCAGTGACGAGAGCTATCTGGTCGAAACCAGATTCGTCAAGAATATGGGTGAGTCGCTCGGTTCCGTGCTCCGGGTGAATCTCAACAATAGCAGTATCGGTCTGTTCAAGAGTGTTGACGCGCCGCTCGACATCTCCGATGTGTACATTGGCCCGTTCGATCTTAGCTATGGCTTCCCGGAGGTACATGTAGGCATCCTTCCCGATGATTGTTGGGTTGCGCGCACACGCCGGTGCGCTCAGGATGGAGGATAAGCCGGACGGGGCGGAGTGGGAAGAGGGGAGGCATAACACTATAGCGGGCAGGTACCGGGTTTGGATTCGGAGATCTGGAATAGCACGATCCTCGACCACAGATACACAGATACGGAGCAAATCCCAGCCTTAGCACGAACTAAATCTCCGGGGCACTCACCGACTCAGATCGGTCCGAGCAAGTCGGCAAGTGTCATCAATCTGCCAGATGCATTCGGCGCGAAAAAATGGCAGGGCATTACGGCATTTTCCATTACTATAATCCGACCGGGTAACAGACTTGCCCTAAAAAGCATCGTCAATGAGCGCCAGTGTCTGTTAGTGATGGTTTAGAAGAATCTCGTTTTATAGGGAGACAGACCTCGCGTTTGGAATGCGACCGTGCAGCACGCTCGCGACTGCGGCAGCATTTGCCCACGCACTTTGGCTCCCGTCGAGTCTGAGATCGCAGTAGGATTGAGGCGGTCGTAGATCCTCCTCGAGCCCGAGTAGATGCGAAATCTGTGACAGGGGGACAGGCGCGTTGTAGGGAAAGACGTCGTCGAGCTCAATTGCGCTGACCACCTGTGCTGGGCCGACGTACGCCGAAAACTCATTAGAGGTACACCCGAGTCCTGTCTTGAACTCTTCCCAAATCTCCTCTGGTGCCCCCGAGGAGACTGAGCGTACGGTAGCCTCCCCAACGAGCGCCTGTTGAGGGCTAGAGGAGTAGAGCACTGCTTTACAACCTACCCACTTCTCGGAGAACTTTTTCCGGACTTCGACGATCTTGGATCCCGAAAGGATACGCGCAGCAAATTTGGGCTTCATGCTGACCAAGAGATCGCCGCCAAGCGCGTATCCGCTTACGTTGAATTTTCTTACGAGACCGGGAAGCCGGCCCAAGGCCGAATGGAGCACATCCCGGAGTGGTGCCGTGCAAGCCAGCTCAGTTTCCCCGTTGCGATATTGCTTGTACGACTTGGCCGCCTGTGCGAATCCGAAAGATTGGAAGAACCCAGTACTTGATTCCCAAAGGCTTTCAGGAAGGGTGAAGTGAATGTCTTTGGCGATGTGCCTCGCCTCAAGGGTCATCTGGGTAAAGAAAAGCTGTCCGAGATCCAAGTCTTGAAATTGACTTTTAATTTTCAGATGGCAGAATTTTGAGTCCTGTCCCAACTTCAAGACGGCTGCTGCAATCGGGTCTTCTCCCTCATACGCGACCCAAGCGATCCGCTCGGATGACCTGAGACCAGGAATAACCTTTTCCTGTAGCCACCGGCGAATACTCGGGTACATTTCTTCGCTCGCACCTACAAGGCTCACGAGAGTCCGAAGCTCGTCCGAATCGCGCCGAGCATCCGTTTCATCTAGCTTTACGATCCGAAAACTCGCCGCGAGGGGAAATAACGAGTTGGGCTGTTCATACCTCTTCTGCTTTAACATCGCCATCACTTCCTCTCCTCAAATGTGTCGGCCAATCTCCAAAGAAATTTGAGAGCTTCAGGTCCTGGCTTCCGTAGCCCTTTGCCTCATCTTCCTCTTCCTCCTTACTTAGAGGCGGTGCATCCTCCGACATCCGATAAAAAATAAGATTTGCCATCTTTTCCCCGTCGGCGAGGCTGACCGGAACCTGATGGCCGCGCACTTCGAAAATCAGAGGTGTCCCTTGTTTTTTGTCCTCTCTATAAAGGCCAAAGTAGGGGTGCACGAAGCCCGCATAGTGAATCCGCATTTCCCCCATCGTTTCGTCGCTGGCACGGCAATAGATTGCAATCCCTTTCGGAACATAGAGCTTCTCTTTTGATCTCAGGATGTAGAAGATGTCGGGCTTGATAATTAGCCGTCGGAGTTTATCCGTTACCTCGATGTCCCAATACGCACATGGGTCTGTTCTTTCGGTCTGCTTCCAGAGGGAAACAGGGGTTCCCTTGTCGTTTGGTGCCTTCGAGCGAAATGCTACCCCGTAGCATGGGGTCCCGCCGGGGTCTCCAATCGTAGCTTCAGACAGATTCACGGTCAGACTTTCGTCTCGGTGCTCGCAGTCGCGAAAAATCGTGTTGAATAGCTCCTTCGAATTGATGATTGCGTCTTCCGGATTTCCATAGAAAAACCTAAGCTGAGTGAGAGAAGTATTCGCTTTGACCTTTACGTTGAAGGTTATCGGGGTGATTTCGAGAAACATGCCTCCTGATCCCCGCTTCAGCCCAATCGGATCAAAGGATTCGTATGTTTTCATTCCATCAACGATTAGCCTGGCAAGAACATCCACTCGACCGACGGAACTCTTTGCCGTTGCTTGGCCATAGATCACTCCCGCGTTCCGCAGATCGACTTCCAATTTTTCCTGTAACCTGAAAACATAGGTTCTTTGCCGCTTAAGTTCATAGACGCCGCCTGCCGGTTGGGGAAGTTTCTTGGCGAGCCCGTTGTTCATGATGAACCAATCGTATGGGCTCTGTGATGGTTTTACACTGCCTTCCAACATCTCAAATGCGTCATCAGCCAGCGAAAGGTCCAAAGATGAGTGGCCTAGCTTAGGCACAGAACCGCTGTAGGTTACATACCCTCCCTCCAGGAGTTTCCCCATCTGGAGTTTGTTGAGGGCCCCAGGCACCCAATCGTCCCATGGAAATCCCATCCAGTCGCCTCTAAGCCGCCCCGTAGCGATCAATTCGCGTCAATCTTTATTTTGGGGCAGGGAAACCCTTTCGGCAAGTGACTCCTTTTGCACCACATCCGGGGCAGTCTGTGGACAACTCGCCTATTGTTCCCCGCATCCTCGGTTGCACTGATGAAATGTAACTGACATGGAACAAAAAAGCAAACAAAAAGCGAACAGTTTGCTTGTTGCAAGACCTCCGGTCATCAACTCTGAACCGATAGCGGCCGGGTTTGAGCAGCCTCGCCCAGGCTGTGAGTTCTTCCTAAAAAGGCCTAGCAGCCAAAAAGTACTCTCAGTTGATCATATATCGCCATGCACTCGTCGTCCACATCAGTACCCAAAGTCGGCATGGGGCCTCGAATCGGTGTATTCCATGTCGCAAGCTGCCCGGTACAGCCTGATTGCGTTTGGGTGACGGTTTGATGATTTGTGCAGAAAAACGCCCAGAGGCGAGTGGCTCGCCTCTGGGCATTATGGACGAGGACTACTCCTCGTCCGCGCCGTCGGTCGGATCGTCGGCGGCTTCGACTTTCGAGAGGCGCCTCATGCTGGAAGCGTGGATCTCGGCGATGGTGTGCTTGAACGGCTTGCCCTCGACATCTTCCTCGACCGTCCGGTACTTGATCTTCCCCTCCAGGCTGACGAGCTGCCCTTTCTGGAGCGTCCTGGCGAAGTTGGAGAGATTGCCCCAGGCGTAGACGCGGTGCCATTCGGTGCGGGTTTCGTACTCTCCCTTGTCGCTTTTCCAGCTCTCGCTGGTGGCAAGGTTGAGAACGGCGTAGTCCTTCTTGTTCTGCGCGGTTTTGACTTCTGCATTCTTTCCGAGACGGCCGATGAGGATGACTTTGTTGAACATGGTTTGAAGCTCCTTTTTTGAAGTTTGTCCGCTGGGTGCGGTACATGCTTGCCCGGAGGGTGTGCCGTCGCGGCCCACTCCCAAGGCGAGTGGAAGAGATTTGTGGAAGGGGACCACAGCTTGCCTGGGGAAAGGAGTCCACATCCGAAGGACAAGAATCTCTGGAAGGAGAGCGTGCGTCCGCAGGGCGTGGGTGCTCTGAGCGCGGCACGCTGAACGCAAACAGAAAGGCAAACTGAATTGGAGCTGCGTGTTCAAACTCCTCACATTCAGCCGTCGGGATTGCAGATGTCTCGCCGCGGCGGGAAGGGGCTGGACCAGCGGAGACACTAACGGCGGGCAGAGCTGGAGGACAAGGACGGGTATCGGCAACTGGAATGTACCTAGCGTTGCGCCCATGATCTCGCCTTCGCCAACGTGCGCTTGATGTAGGCAGCCTTCCGGGAGGGGTTGGGGTCGCGGGAGAGATATTGGCTGTCGAGGGTCGTTGCAATCGCATCTTCCGGCATCCGCAGCGACAATGCGGCGACGCAATAGGCGAGGTCGGCGGCGGCGGGCCGCAAGTGGAACTTGGGAGCGTTGCGGAAACGCTCAAGGGAGAGCCAAGAGTGAGATGGCTTTCCCGCAGGTGCAAAAGAATTGGCGCTGTAATGCTCGGCGCGCGCTTCCCGCTCCTGCACCTCAAGTTGGTAGAGTTTTGTCATTTCGAGGCGTAGATAGCCAGCTTGTCGGTACTGCGCTCCGGTCGCACTCCGTAGAAGAACGTATGGATAGAGACCATTATTTTTGCGATATTTGGGCTTGCAGTTGGTGAAGCCGGGAAGACGGCCAAAGCGCCGCCAATCGGCTGCGCTGGGGTCCGCGCCATATCGCTTTCCGAGTACCTGGGCGATGAAGGTGGACAGCGGGGTCGGATACACGTCATCGTGCTTCAGCCAAGCTTGGAAGTTGCCGAGGCTGGTTTCAACCATAGCGCACGGTTCAAGGCCATCGCCGGCGAGCCGGGCAACAGAATCAGAATTCAGGTCGTCGAGGACGGTGAAGCGGTGTTCTCCAGTTGGCCGAATATAGATGTGCGCGCCGCGTGCGTTGTGGGCCTTGAGGAGCGGGAGCCGGGAGAGAACGTCCGCGGCAGTGAGGTTCGAGAGGCCGGGCAGCATTCCGCGTTCGCTCAGGATTCCAAGGTCGTAGGCCGGCGCGTCAAGAGCGGCCAGCATCCGCTCGACGGCGTTCCGTGTTCTGTCCATGACTGACCTCCTTTCAAACAGATTTGCCAAAACGACCCGGAATCGTGTTACATTCATCTTTATTGGAATGTACATCGCAGTGTGAGGCGAAGGCAAGCTCGAGATGAAGTTTGACTTGAGGAGTCGATGAACCAGGACTCGCACACAGACGAGAAGCAGGAACGGCTCAAAGAGAAGCTGCGCGATGAGTTGGGGCCGGTGATTGTCGGACTGCTCGACAAGTCGAGCGGCCTCGAAGACATTCTTGTCAACGAGGATTCCCGCATCTGGGTAAAGCGGACCGGATCGCCATTCGAGCAGGTTGGCGAGCTATCAAGCAGGCAGGCGCGCGGGGCAATGATGACGATTGCCTCGATGCAAAAGACAACGGTGACAGAGATGCGGCCAGTCCTGGAGACGCAGCTTCCGATCTGGAAATACCGCTTTGCCGGGTTGATCGAGCCAGTGGTCCCGTCGCCGTCGTTTGCCATCCGTGTGAAGTCGGACAAGAAGCGGAGCCTCAAAGACCTTCAGCGGCAAGGCATCTTGACGACGAAGGATGATCCGCGGAACCGGCGTTCGCAGCAGGAAGACTTCATCGACTCGGTCACAAATCTCGATCACCTTGAGGTCATTCAACAGGCCATCGTTGCCCACAAGAACATCCTGATCGTCGGCGGCACGGGCGCGGGCAAAACGACGATTGCCAACGCCATTCTCGAAGAGATTGGTACGCTGACGCCCGGCGATCGCGTGCTGGTGATTGAAGACACACAGGAACTTCTACTCGACTCCGCAAACAGCTTGAGCATGTTGGCGACTACGGAGTTCGATCAGTTGAAGTGCCTGAAAGTGGCGCTGCGACTGAAGCCTGACCGGATCGTGGTCGGCGAAGTCCGCGACGGCGCTGCCGCACTGCCGTTGCTCAAGAGCTGGAACACAGGCCATCCGGGCGGCGTCTCGACCCTCCACGCAAATAGCGCGACGGAGGCGCTCGACCGGCTGGAGGCATTGGTCCGGGAAGCAACAGATGCGCCGCAGCAGCGCATGATCGGGAGCGCCGTCGATCTGGTGATCTCGGTAGTCAACGATCCCGTTGCGGGCCGGAAGGTTCAAGAGGTGGCGGTTGTCACCGGGTATGAAGGTGGCCGCTACCTTATGACGCAGGTTTGAAAGTCCCTAGCTCTGCGCGGCATCGGCAGAGCTGAAGTCCAACCGTGGAAGGCCGCGAGAGGAAGTTGCCTTTCGCTTAACCGTGCCGGAGGGCACTCGGAGGAATCGATGGATCAAATGCGTAGTTTTCTTTTGGCGCGGCAGCGGACGGCTCAGATGTCCCTTATGCTCGGCTTCGCGCTGGCGGCGGGCTCGTGCTGTGCATTCGCAGCCGAGACCGGAACCAACCTGCCCTGGGAAGGCCCCCTGACGACGCTGGTTACATCGTTGACCGGGCCGGTCGCCTATGCCATTTCGGTAGTTGCAATCGTAGCGCTTGGAGCGACGCTGGCATTTGCCGGCGGCGAGATGGGCGAGACGATGAAGCGGCTGCTGCACGTTGGCATTGCCGTCTGCTGCGTCGTCTTCGCCGCACAGGTGATGTCATCGTTCATCGGGCAGGCTGCGGAGATTTCGCTGTCGCTGCCGGTCCACGCAATCACTCAACCTGCTCTTGCGCTCGTCGCAAGAGGGTGACAACACCGAATCCCTGAAACGGGGATGGGAGCAAGCTCAACCATCCCTGTCTATTCGATCCTTCCGTTCTCGGAGACAGCAATGAACGAACCGGAACAGACCATTATGCGGACTTCGTTGAGCAGACCGCAGCAACTCCTCGGCGGCGACCGGGAGATGGTCATCATGGCCGGGCTGGGCGCGGCCATGATGGCTGTGAGCGTCATGACCTTCGTCTCGTTTCTGCTGGCGATTGTGGGCTTCTGGACGATTGTCATTGTCCTTGCGAGGATCGGCAAAGCCGATCCGATGATGCGGAAGGTCTACAGCCGACACCTGCAATACAAAGATTTCTACCCTGCCAAAAGCGGGGTTGCCGCTTTTGGCAAGACGCCGAAGCGGGGCTGGAGGTAGCTGTGTTTGGAGAGACGCGGAAACAGCCGACAGGGTTGGCGGACCTGCTCTTGTGGTTCGGGCTGGTCGAGGACGGAATTATTTTGCAGCGGGATGGATCGCTGCTGGCGGCGTGGCAATACCGGGGGCCTGATCTTCAATCCGCCACTCATGCGGAGATGGCGGCAATTGCGCGGCGACTGAATCGGATTCTGCGGCTGGGAAGCGGTTGGATGATTCAGGTCGATTCCTTTCGCTCGTTCTCAAGCGGCTATTCACCGGAAGGCGCTTTCCCCGACGCTGTCACCGCGCTGATTGACCGGGAGCGGCGGGAGCAGTTCGCCCTTGAGGGCAGCCATTTCGAGAACGAATACTTCCTAGCTCTGACGTATATGCCGCCGCTGGTTGCGTCCGAAAAGCTCGCGGGCTTCATGATGTCGGGGTCGGACTCGGGCCATAGCGAAGGAGCCAACGCCGGCGCGGAGGCGTTGCGATTTTTCAAGACGAAGATTCGCCAGTTCGAGGATGTCTTCGCGGCACAATTTCCCATGTCGCGGCTGAAGGCGGTCGTCACGAACCTGGGCGATGGGTACGAGCGCGTGGACGATGAGTTGCTCGCCTACCTCCGCCGCTGCCTGACGGGCGTGAAAGGCCCTGTCATGCAGCCGGAGATTCCGGTGTTCTTGAACGATCTGCTGGCGATGGAGGATCTTCGCGGCGGGATCGAACCCATGATGGGGGACCGTCATCTTCGCACGCTGTCGGTCGATGCCTTCCCGCGTTCCACCTACCCCGGCGCTCTTTCGGTGCTGGACACCGTGCCCTGCGAATACCGCTGGAACACACGTGCAATTCTGATGGACCCCTCTGAGGCCCAAGGAATCATCGCCAAGATCGGGAAGAAGTGGAAGTTTCAGCAGCGCGGCCTGAAGGATCAGGTCTTCAAGTCCAGCGGCGGCGGTCAACTGAATCAATTCGCCATGACGATGGTCTCGGACTCGGATGGCGCTCTGGCGGAAGCGACATCAGGTGACGTGCATTTCTGCTATCTCTCCTCTTCCATTGTCCTGCAACACAAGGACCGGAAGTTCCTGGAGAACATCATTGGTGAGTTCCGCAAGGTACTCATCAATCGTGGATTCGGTGTCCGGGTCGAGGACATCAATGCCGTCGATGCGTTCTTCGGCACTCTGCCGGGAAATGGCGTGGCGCAAGTGCGCCGCGTCATCGCGCATACGCGCAATTATGTTGACCTGATGCCGATCTCGGCGGTGTGGGCGGGTGAAAAGAGGAATCCATCCTCGCAGATGCCGCCGAATTCGCCGCCGCTGCTCTATGCGGCTACGCAGGGCGGCGTTCCATATCGCCTGAACCTGCACGACTACGACGTGGGCCACACGCTGCTGATTGGTCCGACAGGCGCGGGCAAGTCGGTGAGCCTGGCGCTGTTTGTGGCCCAGTGGTTCCGTTATCCCAATGCCCAGGTCTTCGCATTCGATAAAGGGCATTCCCTGTACGGACTGTGCAAGGCCGCGGGCGGGCGCTTCTATGACATCGGCGAAGGCGGGCTGTCCTTTCAGCCGCTTCGGGACATTGACGACGAAGCGGAGTTTGGCTGGGGGCAGGAATGGGTGGAGACCGTGCTGCGGATGCAGAAAGTGGACATCGGGCCGGGGGAACGAAACACCATTCACCGCGCTTTGCAACAGCTCGCCAGCGCCCCGCGCGAACGGCGAACGCTCACCGAACTTGAAGCTAACCTTCAGGATGAAAAGCTCAAGGCCGGTTTGCAACCTTACGTCATTGACGGAGCGTTGGGCGGATTGCTCGACTCGCGCAACGACGGCCTGACGACGGCGCGATTCGTTGTCTGCGAGATGGAGACGCTGCTAAGCGGCTCCTACGGCGAGGCGACAGTCATGGCGGTTCTGCTCTATCTTTTCCGGCGCATGGAGCGGGCGCTCGATGGCAGCCCGACTCTGGTTCCCATCGACGAAGCCTGGCTGTTCCTGAAGCATCCGGCTTGGCGCGACAAGATTCAGGACTGGCTCAAGACTCTGCGCAAAAAGAACGCGGCGGTTCTGCTTGCGACGCAGAGCATGGCAGACGTGAAGGAGTCGCCGATTGCATCGGCGATTCTGCAAAGCACGGCAACGAAGATTTACTTGCCGAACTCTGAGGCTGGCAACGAAGGAATGCGCCAGTTCTACGAGTATGCCGGCCTCAACAGCCGTGAGATAGAGCTGCTTCAGACTGCGACGCCAAAGCGCGATTACTACACCGTGCAGCGGCTTGGACGGCGCATGATCTCCTTCCGTCTCGGGCCAGTGGCGCTGGCGTTTCTCGGAGTCTCCGGCCAAAAGGATCGCGCGCGAATCGAAGCCCTGGCCACGGAGTTCGGCGAGGGCTGGATATCCGAGTGGATGAAGGAAAGGAAAGTTGAACGAGGATGGATCGACTACTACGAAGGAGGAATGAACCATGCAGTCGAAATGGCTCGCTAAGAGCGCAACCGCAATCGTCCTGGTCGCCTTGATGGCGGCTGAAACTGTCAACCCAGCCCCGGCATATGCAGGAGTGCCGGGTGTCTTCGCAACCGAATACACCCAACTGCTTAACTATGCGGAGTTGGCCGGTCAGCTCGAAAAACAAGTCCTGATGGTTGAAAACCAATTGAACCAGCTTGCCGACATGGCCAAGCACGGCGTCACCATTACCAATCAACTCTTCGGGACCGTGGCGTCGGATATTACCAATCTCAATAGGATTGTGCAGACAGGCCGATCGCTCTCCTACACAATGAGCAATCTGGATGGCTCATTCCGTCTTCGCTTCCCTGGCTATTCATCGTCCACCAATTACGGGCAGTCGTATCAGACCTGGAGTCAAACCAGCCTCGATAGCACGCTGGGCGCTTTGAGCGCCGCCGGACTTCAAAACTCGCAATTCAACAGCGACGCAGCATTGCTGCAAACATTGCAAGGCCAGAGTCAATCGGCAGTGGGCAGAATGCAGGCCATCGAAGTCGGGAACCAGATTGCGGAGAATCAGGCCGAACAATTGATGAAACTGCGTCAACTGATGATGGCGGATATGCAGAGCAAAGCGTCCTATCAAGGTGCGCTCGTTCAGGCGGAATCAACAAAGCAGGCAAACGCCGACTTGTTCTTTGGCCAAACTCAGGTGACGAGCGACGGCGTTTCATTTTAGGAGAATGCGATGAAGATGTTTTGCGCTCTTGTGGTTAGTGCCGGATTGATGATCGTGGCAGGCTGCCGGCACATTGGGCCGAGTCCGATCGTATCGGCCTTTCAAAATGCCGGGGGCGGCGATGTTGACCATGCCACTCCCGGCAGCATTTCGGCATTTCTTGCCAAACACGACGATCTCCGCAGGCAACTCACTCTACTCTGTAAGCAAAAACAGGCAGGTGCTCCGGCAGACTGGGCAACCACGGACGAGGGGAAGGTGTGCGCGGCCAATACAAGCGCCAACTTCTTCGCAAAGCCAACACTGAAGTCCGATGGTGTGGCATTTTGAGGTAACGTATGACTCACAGACGAAGTCGTCTCTTTGTGGTGGCCGTGGCGCTTGCCTCGGCCGCCATTGCCCATGCTCAGGCTCCTGTCGATGTGGGTGGAACATTTCAACAGATTGAGCAGGCGGCGAACGCATGGATACCTACGATCATGCAGGAATCCTCCTTCCTGTTCTATGTTCTGGCCACGTTGGACTTCGCCTGGGGAGCGCCGCAACTGCTCCGAGAGCACGATTTCAACGGCCTGTTCCTGAGCCTGATTAAGAAGCTGCTGGTCGTCTCCTTCTTCTACGCCGTTCTCATCAACGGCCAGACCTGGATACCCGCCATCGTCAACAGCTTCGCTCAGCTCGGCGCAAACGCGGCGGGTGTTTCCGTGGCGCAGAATCCATCGGACATCATGACCCAGGGGCTTCAGATTGTCTCCGATCTCTTCACCAAGGTTTCCTCCACAAGTCTCCTGACAGAGCCTGGCGGGGCCATCACGACGATTCTGGCCGCCTGCATCGTGCTTGCCTCCTACATCATCATCGTGATTCACTACGTGGTCACGAAGCTCGAAGCGATTATCGTGATGTCGGCGGGTTACATCTTCCTTGGCTTCGGTGGGAGCCGGTGGACTTCGCCTTACTTTGAAAGGTACATTTCTCTGGCAGTTAGTACCGGCGTGCGCCTGATGCTGATTTACCTCATGCTGGGCGTATTCAAGACGATCTCAAACAACTGGATCGCGACGATGAACGGCTATACGGCCGATCAGCCCATCACTCAAATCTTTCCAACCTTGATGTCGATGTTGTTGTTCGCCTTCGCGTCCTGGATGATCCCAAAGATGGCGGCGTCGATTGCCTCGGGGACGCTTGGCTCCGGCGCGGCGGACCTGGTCGGCATGGGCGCGGAGATTGGCAAAGCGGCTGCGCTCGGCGCGGCCACGGTTGCCGTGGTTGCGGCGACCGGAGGAGCCGGGGCCGTTGCCGGTGGCGCGTTGGCGGCAACGGAAACAGCAGGTGCGATGTCCGGAGCGGAGGTTGGCGCGGAGGCCGCCTCGGGCGCTGCCTCCGCCGCAGGTGGAGTGGGTGAAGCGGCAGCGGAATCCGCCAGCGCGCCAGCGCCGCCGGTTCCTGCTGCGGAAGCGGTTGGCTCTCCCAGTTCTCCTCCGGCTCCGCCTCCACCATCTCCAGCGAACGGGCCGTCCGAGACTGCCGCGCCTCCAGCGCCGCCGTCATCGGCCAATAACCTTCGGTCCTTGGCGCAGCACGCCACCAACGTCAACGTCCCGCACGATGGCAGCGGCCACACGCCATCGGCACAACTGCGAATCGAGAGGGAGGAATAACAGTGCCAGAGACAGCTATATCCCAAACACCTTATGTTCGCGCCCGTCAGGAGTGGGATGAACGGTTCGGCGACCAGATCAAGAGCAAGAACAACTGGCGTCTCGTTGCATTCATCGCGATGGGGACGACTTTCTTTTGCGTGGCTGGCATGGTCGCCATCGGCTATCGCTCGAATACGGTGCCCTATGTCGTCGCGCTCGACGATGTAGGCCGGGCGGTTCCGGTCATTCCGGCCAAACAGGTTGCGGTCAAGGACGTGCGCTTGCAGGAAGCGGTGGTCGCCAGATGGATCACCGATCTGCGGACGGTCGTCACAGACGCGGTGGCTCAACGGCGCCTGGTTGATGAGGTCTATGCGCAGACCGGGAAAAACTCACCAGCGTCCGCCACAATTACTGAGTTCTACTCGAAGAGCTCGCCCTTCGACCTGCTGACGAAAGAGACCGTTGATGCCTCGGTCGAATCCATTGTCCAGCAATCTTCCAAAACATACGAGGTGGCCTGGACGGAAGTGACCCGCGACCTGAGCGGCAGTCTGGTCGCCACACATCGTTATCGGGCCTTTATCTCGGTGGTGACGCAAGAGGTCACAGACGCAAGGCAGGCATTGGTCAACCCGCTCGGCCTCTACGTCACGAATCTGACCTGGGGCGAAGTGGTCACAACAGGCGGCGACGCTCAAACCGGAAGTGCCCAAACCGTGAATGGAGGTAACAACAGATGAAGTGGCTCGCGGCAATGACAATGGCAACCCAAATCGCGAGTGCGGCGGTGGGCGTGACGGTGGGCGCCCAAACCGCTCCGACGCTCAAACCCCAGCAGAAGCAAGAGCTGTCTACCTACGACTTCAAAGGCGCGGAAGCGGCTCTGGAGGCACAGACCAATGAGCCAGCATCAAAGCCAAGCGCGCTGACTCCGATTCCGCCATTGAAGGTTCCTCCGATCACGAGCCGGAGTCTACCGGCTCAGTCTTCACCCGCCGGCGCTCCGGCGGACAAAGGCGCGGAGGTTCCGCAGAACTGGAGACCCCCTCACGCGGAACTGAATCCCGCCGCGGTCAGTGCGGCGGAGGTCTCCCGTCAATGGGAGACCGGAGTCGCCACGCCCACGCCCGGCGCGGACGGCCGGGTGGTCTATATCTTCGGCCAGGGAATGCCTGTCATGGTCTGCGCTCCGCTGCGCGTCTGCGCAATCGAGTTGCAGGCTGGCGAACACCTCGAAAGCCAGCCCCAGATCGGCGATTCCCGCCGCTGGGAGATTACCCCTGTCCTCTCCGGCTCCGGCCTGGATGAAACGCCGCTGCTGATCGTGAAGCCGATTGAGGCGGGTCTTGAAACCGACTTGATCGTTTCCACGGACCGGCGAACCTACGTTTTCCGGCTCATCTCCGATCCCACGCGCTTTGTCTCGCGGCTGGCCTTTCAGTATCCCGGCGAAGACGCGGCAAAGTGGACGGCGTTTGAAATTCGCCAAGCCGCGGCAAAGCGCGATGCCGAGGCAGTGGCGGAGCAGGCGCGCGAGAAAGACAAGCGGGCCGGCGTGGTGCCGATGGCAGAGAACGCATTCGACAACCTCTATTTCGACTACAAGCTCAATGGCGACGCGGCCTATCGTCCCGAGCAGATTTTTGACGATGGCCAGCACACCTATTTGATCTATCCGAACGATGGCCGGTTCCGGGAACTGCCGACGCTCTTGATTCAGGTAAACGGCAAGTCTGAGCTGGTCAACTTCCGCGTCGAGAACACAGAAGGGGGCTCGCGCTACATCGTGGATCGGCTGTTCGACAAGGCAATTCTGGTAGTCGGCGTCGGCAAAAAACAAACCCGCGTGACCATTACGCGGGCGAAACCCTACTCCGGTAGCACCGGCAAAAGGAGTCGAGCATGGCAATCGCAGGAGAAAACTCCAAGCCGCTCGATCTTGAGAGCGCTTCAAAGGAGCCAAGTCAAGACGAGATCCGGGATGCAGCGCAGACCGATAAGGTCGTGCGCGGCGTCAATGGCAGTCTCACCCCAAAGGCGCGCAAGCTCCGCCCACTGGCCGGGATCATCCTCATTGCCCTGGTCGTCCTGGCCGCGGCTTATATGCGGCATGGCCTCGCAAGCCGCAGCAATAAGGCCAAAAAACAGACAGAGACAGCGCAGGTTGGCTCGGGGCCTGCGACCACGGTTGAAAAGGGGATGCTGTCGGACCAGGCTCGAAACGGGCTGGACATCGGCCAAACTCACGTCCCGGATTCTGCTCAACGTTCTTCCATCGCAACCGGAGAGTCCTCGGCAGGCCGGTCAACCTTGACGACCGGAGCTGGAGCGGGAAGCCAAACCAGTTCCATCCCTCCTCTTGAATACAGGCAGTCCCCGGCTTCCACCGCTGTCAACGGCTCGCTGTCGTTTGCCGAGCAGCGGCGGCTGGAGGAATACAACCGGGAACGCGAGGCAATGGAAGCGGCAACCTCCGTCAAGGGCAACCTGCCCAGCGAAGACAAGGAAAAGCAAACGGCAGAGAGCGATCCGCTGCAAGCGATTCAATCCGCTCTTATCAATGCCCGAGCTGCGCTGGGAGCCAACCCAACGCAAAGCGGCGTTCCTCAATCCGCCAGCTCACAGTACACTGCGGCTGGGCAGCCGGAGCAGCGCACTGACTATGAGCGCCAGAACGATCAGGAGCAAAAAGCCACCTTCGGCCAGCAACGCGGTAAGCAAGAATCCGAATATCTTGCCAGCACTCGCAAACCCGCTCAGAGCCTGTATGAAATCAAGGCCGGCTGGCTGATTCCGGCGGTGCTGGAGCAACAGCTTAATTCCGATCTTCCCGGCTTGATCCGGGCGCTTGTTCGTGAAAATGTGTATGATTCGGCTACTGGGAGGTACATTCTAATACCGTCCGGGAGTACACTGATAGGGATTTACAACTCCCACATAGGTTATGGGCAAAATGCGTTGCAGGCTGTCTGGAGACGGGTTGTTTTCCCGGATGGCAGCAGCCTTGCTCTCGGTGGTTTTGAAGGCGATGACAGTGCCGGCACGGCGGGATTTCGGGACCAGGTCAACAATCACTGGGGACGGATTCTCTCCGGGGCGCTGCTCACATCGCTTTTCGCTGCCGGTATCGAGGTCAGCCAAGGAACAAACTCCTCGGCGCTGCAATCGCCCAGTGTCGGCCAGACTGCGGGACAGGCGGTCGGTCAACAGGTCGGCCAACTGGGAGTCGAGGTAACGCGCCAGAACCTGAACATCCAGCCGACAATTGTTGTCGGGCCGGGGTACAGGTTCTTTGTAAGGGTTGAGAAGGATATTCCGTTCAACGGCCCTTACTCACCAATGAAAGCAGCGGATGGGTCTCGACAGAGACCGGAATACAGTCTTGGAAGGGTATCTAGTGGCAGTCAAGAAAACGGCGAAGAAGGCAGCGCGGAAAGTGAACCGCGAGGGGCAGCGGTGGACGGACGACCGTCCGGGAATGACGCTGCGCCTCCCTATTGACCTGCGCGAAGCAGTCACCGAAGAGTCTCGCGTAAAGGGCGATCTGGCCAGGATCGTCCTTTTTGCTTTGAGCCACGTTGAACGCGAAAAAGTAGAAGTCATGCAGACCCGCAAGGCCGGCATGGAACTCACCAACCCCCAGCTCCTCCATGTCGGCGCAGAAGCACGCAACAAACTCAGGGAATGGGCTGAAGCGGAAGGCGTTAGCGTCAACGCCATCGTTGTCAGCGTTCTCGATGAATTCTTCAAGCGCCTGAAGCAGAGCAAAGCGCTCAGGGAAGAACTGCGGCTGGAGATTCGTGCGCACCGGGGATTCTTGCCAAACTGAGCACATTCAGTTGATCAGCAGGCAAGTACGGAAGTCGCACCTCGCCTTACTGAGTGATTCGCGGAGAAGATGAATAATGGTCGCTCCCGATTTTTTGCAACCACGACTTGAACTTCTGTCGGCGGAATATGTGCTGGTGCAAGCATGGAAAAAGACAGCTTCATATATTCGCCAACACAATTGGTACTCAGACACTCTGGAATTGGATCGATCTTCCGTTAACCTACCTCATTTTCTTTCAACAATCGCACAGGAGTTGAAAGAACCACATAATTGGAACAGTGATCTGCTTAGGATAGTGCCTGCTCCCAAGACGCAGAAGTGGCAAGTCACAGCCAAGACCGGTCGATGGGAACCCTTTGATAACAAGCAAACGGCAAAGAAGATTCGTCCACTGGCACACGTAAGCCTAAGAGATCAGATAGTTTCTACTGCTGCCATGTTATGCCTCGCAGATCGGGTCGAAACCATTCAGGGAGACACACGAGGCTCCGTGTCGTCCGCTGAAACAAGGCGGCGGGTTCTTTCGTACGGCAACCGTCTATTTTGCGATTTTCAGCACGGCCAGTTGCTTCATCGCTGGGGTTCCGCAAAGCTCTATCGCGCGTATTACAAGGACTATCGCATCTTCTTGTCACGCCCAGAAGCCTATGCCAAATCTGCAGAAAATGATAAAGCATACCGATTGCTTGTTGTGCATTCTGACCTGAGTCGCTTCTATGACAGAGTGCGACCACAACTTCTTGCAGAGAAACTTCGGAACCTCAAGAGGCCAGGAGATGATGACTCATTTTTCTTATTCACGGATCGGCTATTCAACTGGGGCTGGAATCGCAAGGATTCAGATGAAGTCCGTAGATATGGAGAGACTGTTGGCATTTCGGATTTTTCCGCGATTGCACTTCCGCAAGGCCTTGTTTCTGCGGGGTTCTTTGCGAATGTTGTACTGCTTGATTTCGACGAAGCCCTAAGAACTCTCTTCTCGCAGGCCATTGCCCCCGGAATCCGCCTCGAAGATTGTTGCAGATACGTGGACGATCTTCGCATTGTTTTGTTAGTTGATCGGACGCTCACCCTGCAAGATGTCGAGCAAACGGTGACTTCTTGGCTTGCTGGGTTAATTGAGCGGCATGCCCATGGCTTACAGATCTCTTCCGAAAAGACGACAGCCGCAACCCTTTACGGTGATGAACGGCCGGTCGTCCGTCAGAGCCGAAAGATGGCACGAATTCAGAGCGGTGTATCAGGCGGTTTCGATGCCGTTGCCGGCGAGGAAATACTTGATGCTGTTCAAGGGCTGATTAGGTCTCAACGGCGGTACTCAACCGATGATTCGGAACAACGTAACTGGGCATTTGCGCCCATTCCAGATGTGAGGGACGAAACGGTTGCGCGTTTTGCTGCAGGCCGGTTTCGCAGCACTTATCGATCGTTAAGACCGCTTCTCGACGATCGAAGTGACTCCACAGATATTGAGATGCTTGATGAAGAGAATGCTGGAGGCAAGGCAAGCCAACACTTTAGGGCAAGGCGTACCCAGAGAGAGCTCGATGAAGAAGCAAAGACGTTCGCTCTTGGGTTGATTGAAAACTGGATCGAAGACCCATCAAATGTTCGCCTGCTACGTATCGGATTAGATATTTGGCCGGGAAAAGATATTTTGGATAATGTGCTTGGATTACTTCGTTCCGTGCTCTCAGAGAGAGGACGCGGCCCGGCTCAACGCAGAATTGCGTGGTACTGCTTGGCAGAACTATTTCGCGCCGGAGCGACTGAGACAGGCTTGGTCAAGGATGAAGAAGCCTTTCCAGGCTCTGTCGATCTCAATGCTTATCGCCAGACGCTCCAAGCTGAAGCCATCCGATTGATCAATCTACAGCGTAACTCCATCCCATGGTACGTCCAACAACAGGTTCTGCTGTTCCTTGCTACCTATGGTGAAACTGCAGACGCCTTCTCTCATGCACATGGCACGGCAGAGACGAAGCATTACCTTGAGTTGATTCGCTTTCTTGATGGAAAGCGAATCAGTACGAACACTGCCAACTTTTCTACGTTGGCAATTTTGAGTCGGCGGTCCTTTCTGTCCTGCGCAGAAGCCGTAGAGCGAGTTGGGCCAAAACTCAATACAGCGCGCATTGAACAGATTGCTGAGTGGGATCCATCATTCGGTCTTGAACTTTTGAGTCAACAGTCGAAATTCAATTCGAAGCTCTCGCCACGACTGCGGTCTGATTTATGCCTAGAATCGGTAGCGGATCGCTCTGATCTGAAAACACTTGCTGGAATTGTTCTACAAGAGAAGTCCAGAAATATGCTTCGCAACGAGATAGCGATGCTTCAGTTTGCATCGCAGTGCTTGACTCTTCTGGCGGCTCTGGCTGGCCAGGTTGTCACACCTTCCGATGTTTATGTCGCTTTTCAGGGACAAAGCACGCCGACCGACGATATCAAAGTAAAGATCACTCCAAGCAGGATTACGGCAGGAAGATCGCTTTACAATTTGCCCAACTGGGCAAACTCTTCTGAGCACTGGCGCTTCCAGTTAGGCTACTTGCTCAGGTTTATTCTCACTGCCAGCCAAGATTTTACTTGCGTGGTGCAGAAGTATTCCTGGGAGGAAGAAGAGAGAAGGCATTCATATCGTCCCGCCAGAAGTCACTGGTACCTGCGTTTGTATGGGTTCTATAACGGACACTCTGGATTCGGCGACGATTGGCTACCGATTTCAGAGTGGGTTGAGCACTGGATCGCATCGCTCCTCTCTTGGCCAGGATGTCGGCCCCAATTGGAGCTTGATTGTGGAAGGACTCCTGACGAGGCAAGGAGTATCGTTGAAGCTCGATTGGTAGCGCTCAAAGCAAGGCGGAGCGGGTCAAATCTCTTGCTGCTTCCCTTGAATGCCCCGAGATTCCTGGATGATCAATGCCCGCGTCCGTTGCGGGTATGCGTAATTCAGACCGTTGTTCCAACTCCAACTGACTTCAAGGCATCAGGGCTTACGGCGGATGATCCTATTCTTCGGAAAAGACATCGGAACCACCTGTCGGCAGCGCTCGCCGCAGTTGAGCGAATGCTCGATTTGCGTGAAACCCATACAGGACGGGATGGGCGTCTCGACTGGCTAATTTTGCCAGAACTTTCTGTACATCCTCAGGATGTCAAGTCTCATTTGATTCCGTTTGCACGTGCACACAAAACTGTCATTCTAGCCGGATTAACCTACGAGCGACTATTCCCTGGTGAGCCCCTGATCAACTCAGCCATCTGGATAATCCCAACCTGGTCCGCCGCGCACGGAGTGCAAATGTTGGTCCGCAGACAGGGCAAGAAACATCTTGCCTTCGAGGAAGAGAGCCACAACACACCGACGAATATTCAGGTACAGGGGTTTCGTCCATGTCAATGGCTCGTCGGGTACGAATGGTCCCAGGTGGAGGGCGATTCTCCATTATGGCTGACGGCTTCTATTTGCTATGACGCCACTGACATAAGCTTGGCGGCGGATCTGCGAAACCAGTCTGACGTCTTCGCCATTCCAGCACTCAATCAAGATGTTGGGACATTTGACCAGATGGCACTAGCGCTGCACTATCACATGTACCAGCTCGTGATTGTGGCCAACAATGGGACTTACGGTGGAAGCAATGCCTACATCCCTTACAGAGAGCCATATTTGAAACAAGTATTTCACCTGCACGGGCAACCACAAGCGTCTGTCGCGTTCTTAGAGATTGATGATATCGGTGCGTATCTATCTCGGCGGAAGAACGGCACCAGAGTCGCGCAAGGGCAGTCGGCTGGGCTAGGAACATTGAAATATCCTCCTGCAGGCGTTAAGTAGGCGTTTAAGCTGTGCAGGCTCCAAATGTTGCTGACTCGCGAACTGAGCTGCTTCCAGTAGCAGTTGCGCGTTATACCGGCGTGAAATCGTGACACACTATTACGTCGAGCCAGTATGCTTTCGAAGATTGCTACCTATGATCTCGCTGGTACTACTCCTCCATTATGGAGCATCGTAAATCGTGCGAGAGTCAGTAAATTGTCGGTTCAAGCCCGTCGGGAGGGCCAATTCAAGCCTGGCGCGAAGCGGCAGCACATCAAAGGGTGGGAAGACGGGCGCGCGAACAGAAGAATGCGGAGCCCGTGATTTGCAGACTCCGCACGATGTTCCAACTACTTGATGATTTACGCTGCCGTGGGCCTCTTCGCTGCCTTCGGCTGCACTTTGGCAGGCGGTTTCGGCGCGGCCTTCTTCGCCGCTTTCGCTTTTTCCTTGGCGGCGAATTCCTGCTTGACCGTTGTCGTGATTGCGGCCACGTCCACCTTGTAAAACTCGGCGGCTTCGCGCAGAACGTACGAGGCGTTTCCGCGCGAAGCGGTGAGCAAGACAGTGGCCTCGACCACGGCGCGGCCCAACGTGCTTTCGTCGGCGCGGCGAAGAAAGACCACAAACAGCTTGCCAATGGAGTCATTGTCTTTGGCCTTCTTGATACCATGCTGTTTGGCAAGGATGGCGGCGCGGTTCTCGTCCAGCAGGTTCACCAGACGCTCGGCCACAAACAAGAGGTCGCGTTTCATCAACCGCACCGGGACCGCTGCGCTGATGGCAGAGAGAACACGCAAGCCGGTTGCGTTGGAGATGGCCTCCTCCCTACGCCGCTTCTCCTGCTCTGCTTTGAACTGCGCGTCGTTCGCGCTTGCGCCGTTTGCCTTCTTCGGGTGATGCACGGGGCAAGCGGGATTGGCGCAGACTTTCTGTTATGTCGAGCTGTTGATTATGCGCAGTGCCCCATGGAAACTGCCAACCGATCTAGTTGTTATCGCGTTTAGCGCCATCGGACACTGCGCATAATTTATAGACTCTCCAAGAAACGCAGCAACTGCTCAGGCGGTCGGTAGCGGAACCCGCCTGTCTTCGCGGGTTGTAGGCGATTGAGAGCACGTTGTTTCATAGAGAGGTCTGCTTCGATATACAGGTGAGTGGTGGATGGGCTTTCATGCCCAAGCCACAAGGCAATCACCGTGATGTCAACACCGGACTGAAGGAGATGCATGGCCGTGGTGTGGCGACTATGTCTCTGGGTACATAGTCGACACTATCTACCCTTCCTGACTATGTCGAGTGATTTTGCGAAGTGCTGACGATCGCTTGATAATGCGAGACGTAGGGCCAATCGAATCGAGCAATCACCCGACATAGTTTTCCTCCGTTTTTCT
>Ga0255352_1000471_pt1 | contig 22558 bp, 22 predicted proteins | sample HBST0metaG_FD_189939 | JGI IMG/M metagenome (GOLD analysis project Ga0255352, IMG submission 189939) | Peat soil microbial communities from Stordalen Mire, Sweden - H.B.S.T0 | ecosystem: Environmental > Terrestrial > Soil > Wetlands > Peat | place: Sweden: Norrbotten County, Stordalen Mire...
ACATGTTATTTCATAGTGACAAGGGTAGAAGGAACAAAATATTGTATTGTTTTTTTCTGCCTTTTTTTGTTATAAATATTTGTACACAATATCGAATGCAACTACTAAAAGGAAAATTGCAAAGGCCTTTTTGAAAATAGTGGTAGGCAATTTGACCGCAATGATTGATCCGAAAAAGGCTCCGAAAACAATTCCGATAGCTATCAGTCCAGCATAGAGAAAATTGAGATGTCCTGAATGAGCATAGACGATTACACTTGGAAGGCCTACTGGTAATTGAAGTGCTGCTAATGATGTGGCTGCTGCTGCTTTGGGATGATAGCGAAAAATTTTTACTAATGCAGGCACAATTACAATGCCACCTCCTTTTCCAAACATTCCCGCTAAGATTCCCGTGAGAAGTCCTAATAAGATAAACGCCCAAACAGATTTATTTTTAGGGATAAGATCAGCTTCTGAAATTTTGGATTGTTTTTTGTTTTTCTTAAAATAAGAAAGAATATCTAAATAATCCAGACTGATATATAGTAAGAAAATTGCATACAACTTTGTCAAAAGGGCGTTGTTGATATTGACAGCAAAAAAGGCTCCAAAATAGGAACCTCCCATTAAACCAACCGAAATCCAAAGTGCATTTTTAATGTCAATATAGCCAGCTTTGTAAAAAGCTACGACTCCCAGAAAGCTTACCGGTAGCAACATCGCAGTTAACGAAATAGCATTGGCATTAAGAATGGGGAAGCCGAATATGGCAATCAATGTGGGAACCATGACGACGCCCCCTCCAATGCCAAAAAAGCCTGATAGAATACCTGTGATAAGGCCTAACACCAACATGCCGATTTCTATTGTGTCAATGGAGATATGCATCATCATGAAATACTGTGAAGTAATAAAATGGGTTGTTTTGTTTATGCCTCATACTCGGTTGGATCAAATCCTTCGAGCGCTTCTTTGCGTTCAACGCAAGTACCACATTTTCCACAATGCCTTTTGCCCCCCTTATAGCAGGAGTAGGTGGCTGCAAAGTCAACCTGAAGTGACTGTCCGATTAAAGCAATGTTTCGTTTACTAATATCACAGTAAGGAGAGATTACTTGTATTCCTTTTACTGTTCCTTCACGAGCAGCATTAGTAAAGAAATCGATAAATGAACGTCGACAATCAGGATAAATAGTGTGATCGCCAAAGTGATTTCCTAAAAGTACCGCATCCAGATCCCTGCTTTCAGCTAATCCGACGGCAATGCTTAACATAATACCATTGCGAAAAGGAACAATAGTTTGTTTCATGTTTTCGTCGGCATAATGACCTTCCGGAATCTCGCCTCCGGTTTTCAATAAATTGCTTTTGAAGTAGCGATTCATAAAGTCAAGATGAATCGTTATATGCTCTATTCCCAAATGCTTACAGTTCATTTCGGCAAAAGAAATCTCACGGTCATTGTGTTTCGAACCATAGTGGAAAGAAACTGCAACCCGAATATCTTTGTGATATTGGTATAAAAGTGTGGTGCTGTCCATTCCTCCCGAATAGATCAATAATGCATTCATATCAAGTAATAAAAATGAGTTTTATTGAGTGGTAGGCAAACAATTACTCTCACCAAACAAATGCAGATTACAATGCATTCTCATGAATTAGATATTCAGCAATCTGAACTGCATTTAAGGCAGCTCCTTTGCGGATTTGATCGCTTACAGACCAAAAAGTCAATCCATTAGGATTAGAAAGATCTTTACGAATACGTCCAACGAAAACTGGATCTTTCCCTGAAAGAAAGAGTGGCATCGGATAGACTTTTTCACTTGGATTATCTTTTACTACAACACCTTCTGCTTGAGTAAAAGCTGTTTTAGCTTGTTCAACGGAGATTGAATTTTTCGTTTCAATCCAAATCGCTTCGGAATGGGCGCGTAATGATGGAACTCTAACACATGTTGCACTGACTTCAGCCTGTGAGTGCATGATCTTTCGTGTTTCGTTATACATCTTCATCTCTTCCTTTGTATAGCCATTTTCAGTAAAAACATCTACTTGAGGAATCATGTTAAATGCCAATTGATAGGCAAATTTAGACACAACAACAGGTTCTCCGTTCAATGCTTGTTTGTATTGTTCTATTAATTCATCCATTGCAGCAGCTCCGGCTCCACTGGCAGCTTGATATGTTGCCACATGAATGCGTTGTATTGGTGAAATGTCGTTAAGAGGTTTCAGAGCAACTACTAATTGAATTGTAGTGCAATTAGGATTAGCAATAATGTTGCGTGGACGTATTTTTGCATCGACAGCATTTACTTCAGGAACTACTAAAGGAACATCTTGATCCATCCGAAAAGCGCTTGAATTATCAATCATTACTGCACCGTATTTTGTAATGGTTTCTGCGAATTCTTTCGATATACCAGCTCCTGCTGATGTAAAAGCGATATGAACGCCCTTAAAATCATCATTGTGTTTTAATTCTTTGACGGTTATTTTTTCCCCCTTGAAGGAATAAATGCTTCCTGCACTACGTGATGAACCAAATAAAAGAAGTTCATCAATTGGAAATGATCTCTCCTCGAGCACTTTGAGGAATTCTTGCCCTACAGCACCACTGGTACCTACAATAGCTACTCTCATTTTTGGAAATGTTGTGAAATTAAAAAACTTATTGTACTTTTATGCTGTTTTTTTCATTGTATTGTGGTACAATGAATAGAAAACTGTTGCAAAATTACGCCATTTTATTGATATTGCTATTACTATGAAGAAGATTATCTCTGTTTTGTTACTTTTTGCTCCTTTTATATTACATGCTCAATATGTGGATTCGTTTTCGGATGGAGACTTCTCACAAAATCCATCCTGGTCCGGTTCTGTTGATAAATTCATAGTAAACTCGGCTAACCAATTGCAATTGAATGCACCTGCCACAACTTCAAGCGCTTATTTGTCGACGCCTTCACAAGCTATAAATAATGCTTCGTGGCAATTTAACCTGAAAGCCGCTTTGCTTTTGACGAGCGCAAATTATGTCGACTATTATTTAGTATCTGATAATGCTGATTTATTATCCTCGTTAAACGGATATTATGTAATGATTGGTAATACAAACAAGGAAGTGGCGCTTTATCGACAGCAAGGAACCACTAAAATAAAACTGGTAAATAGTTCTGCTCAACGTTTACCAACAACCGGAAGTCTAACTGAGATTACCATTAAAGTGACTCGGGATAGTTTAGGTAATTGGGCTCTTTTTTCAAAATTACCTGCAGAAACAGATTTTGTGTTGGAAGGTAAAGTTAATGATAATGAGTTATTGCAGAGTGCCTATTCAGGAATTTTTTGCAAATACTCTTCAACCAATACTGCTAAATACTTTTTTGATGATTTCACAGTGACCGGCAAAATATTACCATTTAATGGTTGTAATACGTCGTTTGGTGATTTGATTTTCAATGAACTAATGGTCAATCCCAATCCTCCGGTTGGATTATCTGCATCACAATATATTGAGCTGTACAATCGATGTAACTTTCCCATTCAACTCAAAAATTGGAAATTAATGTATGGATCTAAAAGTTATTCAATTAATGATGGTCAACTGGTATCCAATGGGGTTATTATTTTGTGTGACCCTAAAGCGGCCTCTTATTTTGCCAAGTATGGGAATGTTGCTGTGATGAATAACTTTCCTTCTTTGGCGAAAGGTGGCCAGTTGCTTTCATTGTCAAACGATCAGGATTCATTAATCGCTTTTGTGAATTATTCTGATACATGGTATGGTGATGATTTCAAACAAAGCGGCGGTTGGTCGCTCGAGTGTGTCGACCCTTCAAATCTAAATGGCGATATGCTCAATTGGACGGCTTCCAATGATGTTTCGGGTGGCACGCCGGATAAAATAAATTCTGTTAGTGGTGTTTGTCCCGACACGCTTGCACCTTCAATTGTGTCAGCATCAGTAATACAACCGGATACGTTGACGCTTTCATTTAATAAGTCAATGCTGATCAACGATCTGAATAAGGCTTCAGCTTATTCGTTTTCTAATGGATTGTCGGCAACAATCCTGCAAACGGATTTTCCTAAAGGGCAATGGGTTAGCATGTTAGTATCAGGAGCCCTGCAGCATGGAACGATGTATACTGTTACTGCGACTCATTTACATGATTTGAATCAACATGATTTATCGCAATCAATAAGCTTTGGATTACCTGATTCATGCAAACGCATGGATGTGGTGATTAATGAAATATTGTCACATCCAAAGCCTTCCGGTGTTTCATTTGTAGAGCTGTACAATCGGTCACAGAAAATCATTGATTTAGGTGCTTTGTGGATCAATCGGGTTAAATCGACAGGCGGTTACGATGTGGGGTATCCTGTTTCTAACGTGGGTTATCAGTTATTTCCCGGGAAATATGTGGCACTTACTACTTCTAAATCAGGAGTTTGTACTCAATATGTGTGTCCGGATTCTGCCTCTTTCTTAGAGATGAAAAGCTTTCCTTCATTACCCAACGCTGCCGGTAATGTTGTGCTTATCAATCGTGCCGGGATGGTAATTGACTCTGTAGGGTATAACGAATCTCAGCATGATCCGATGATTCAAGATCCAACGGGTGTTTCGTTTGAGAGAATCTCACCGGATGGAGATAGTAATTCACCTGATAATTGGCACTCGGCAAGTACAGAAGTCGGATATGCTACACCGGGTTATCGTAATTCGCAATATATGAGTTTTGCTTCAACTGATGTTGTTCGGAAATGTTTTTGGACGGAGAAGGATTTTTTTACGCCGGATAATGACGGATTGGATGATTTGTTGTGGATGCATTATGCTATGCCCGATGTTGGATATTCTGCTACAATAACAGTTTATGATGCCATTGGAAGGCGTGTCAAACAACTTACGAACAATGCTTTACTGGGCACTCAGGGTGTTCTTTCGTGGAATGGGCTTACGGATACAGGCAAAATCGCCAATGCAGGTGTTTATGTCATCTATGTTGATGCCGTGCAACCTCTCACCGGAAAACGTGTACAAGCAAAATTACCCTGCGCGTTGACTGCAAGATAATCACGTGTTCATAGCAAGTTTACACGAGTGATTCTACTGTCAGTTGAATGGCCTGTTGTAGATCATCGGGAGAAAGCCTGAGTTGTAATCCCCGCTCTCCTGCACTGATATAGATTAATGGAAAACTCAACGCACTGTTGTGAAGAAAAGTAGGGTAGACTTTCTTCATGCCGATTGGAGAACAACCTCCGCGAATGTATCCCGTCAGAGGTAAAAGCTCTTTTACGCTGACGGGATCTGCTTTTTTGTTTCCCGAAAGGGAAGCCACATGTTTCAAATTGACCTCTTCATCTCCCGGAACAATACACACAAAGAGTCCTGTTTTGTCGCCACGTAACACGATGGTCTTAAACAGCTGTTCAACAGGTATTCCTGTAAGTTGTGCAACATGTACTGCACTGAGATCATTCTCATCAACCGGATAAGCTATTAACTCATACGTGATTTTCAGCTTATCGAGAATTCTTGCTGCATTTGTTTTCTTAAGACCCATGATTGTTAGTCTACCATTGAATGTGTTTTTCAATAAAGGCAATGAGACTTGTTGCCATGGCTTTTTGTTCGGCTACATCCGGATGACCTCCTGTGTTTTTATAGGGGAAGAAATGAGTGTATATTTTGGAATCATTCAATTGTTGGACGGCTTTTTCCACATAACCGGGCCATGGAGATCCTGCCCTGGTGGCATCCATATTGCCTAACACACATATAATAGATGCATGAGGATATTTGTTGCGTATGGATGCTACAAAGTTTTTATAGGCTGTAATAATAAACGAGGCATCCGGTTTCTTAGTACCAAACCGATATTTGAATTGTGCATTGTCGGGCAAATTCACGATCCATGAATCATTCTGAAAGAGATTAATCACTACTACATCGGGTCTGTAGTTCGCGAAATTCCATTTGCTGGTTGAGTCTGTCGGGTCTAAACGATCATATATTTCAGGCATAATGAGCGGAAACCAACTGACCATGATACCGATACCGCTTTTTGAAATGCAACTGTATTGTGCATGAAAATGCCTGGCTGTGATGGCCGCGTATGTAACATAATTGTCTTCACAGTACCCAAATGGAGAGCTGTTACCATGACTGTCTTCGTCGGCATAGCCACAGGTAATGGAGTTGCCGTAAAACTCTATTTTCCGTTTCATGGGAGTGGGAGGAGGCAATAAGCGGGTGTTTCCCGAGATTTCAAAGCCATAGAACAATGTTTTACCTTTATCCCATTCTGTTCGTTTGAACAGTTCAACGTTGTGTGTGCCATACTTCAGTCCTGAAGCCAGTATATAACTGTGTTTGGTGGTATCCGGATGAAGTTTAAAAGCAACTTTTCCGTCAATGATTACATTGTAATAGTTAGCAGTGTCCAGATCTTGCATCAGTGCAGACATGCTTTTGCCTTTGAACTGAATACTCACTGTTGTGCCCGACCATGCCAGTTCTGCTGCATTTGAACGGTCTAAAACTCTACCTTCATAGGAAAGGTTTGGGCTATTAAACGGCACTAACTTGTTTTGCGCGTTACCAACGCTAAACAAGGTGCATAGAATGATAATAAGGAAATGTTTTGTTGTCATAATATGGTCTTAATCCTGATGTGTATATTGTTGAACTTCATTATACCTGAAACAACTCACCGTGTGATCATTCATCATACCGGCGGCTTGCATAAATGCATAGCAAATAGTAGTGCCCACAAACTTAAACCCATCCTTTTTCAGCGATTTGCTCATAGCGTCTGATTCTTTTGTGCTTACCGGAACATGTGTATGATCATGCCATTTATTGACAATGGGTTGATGATTTGTAAATTGCCAGATGTATTTGTCGAAACTTCCATATTCTTTTTGCAAACGTAGAAATGCCTGTGCATTGATGATGGTTGCCCTTATTTTCAATTGGTTTCTGATAATCCCGCTATCCTGCATCAATTCCTGTATTTTATCTTCAGAATAAGTGGCAATGATATTGGCATCGAAATTATCGAAAGCTTTCCTGAAATTCTCCCGCTTTTTCAAGATGGTTAGCCAGCTCAGCCCAGCCTGAAAAGCATCCAGAATGAGAAACTCGAATAACTTTGTATCATCATGAAGCGGAACTCCCCATTCTGTGTCATGGTATATTTGATTCCATTCGTTATTAGCTGCCCACGGGCATCTTGTCTTCTCCATATTGTTATTAAAATTAATGATCAGCAAAAGAACCTATTATTTGATAAGGATCATAAGCTGGCACTTGTAGCTTTTGTATCCACCAGAATCTCAGAAATCATGATTGTCATTATCTTGTTTGCATCTCACTATGTCAGTCAAAGAGTTTCTTTCCCAAAATGGTATAATCCCGACCTGCATGAGTCAGTAAGATTTCCAACCTGAAATAACTGAATATCTCTTTCAGAACAGATGTATCAAACACATGTTGATGCAATGCCCTGTTGTCAAAATTCTTAAGTGACCTTGCTCTGAATTGGTCTATGTTTCCTGCAGGCGGATCCATTGTCAAATCATGTAATGCAACAATTTCGTCCAAATGAGTGAGATCGTCTTCTTGCGTATTATGTTGAAAATCATTCAATAAATGAGCGAAGGTCGTCACAGAACGATTGTGGTCAAAGCAAAAATCTTTATTGGGTACAATGAGAAGGAGCAATCCCTCTTTTTTAATCACTCTGATCCACTCCTCGATGGCTTTTAAGGGATTGGCAACGTGCTCCAAACAATTGGACGATATAACAAAGTCGTACCTTGAATCGGGGATAAGGCTTAAATTGGTTGCCTCTGAAACATATTGTACTCCATGTTTGGTAGGATAGAAATGATATGCAGCTCCGTTTTTCAAGCTGCCTTCCCAAAGTGTGTTTGTTGAGAAATTGCAGCCATCAAGCTCTTTCACCACTTTATAGAGAGGAATGAATTCTTTGTCCCGAAAAACATTGCTTGGGCCACCAACCTCTAATCCGGTTTTATCGGCAAATAATCGTTTCAGATAGCCAAATTTATGGATTCTCCTCCCACCTATCTTGGACAATCGCCTTTTGAATACAAATAACAATCCTCTCTCATGAATGGTTTCAACTATTTTTTTCAATTGTTTCATCTCTTTTTTGTCGTATAATGCTTTGGTAGAAAGACTATTTCGGTTGCTATTTCATTTTATAACGAAGTCATGAAGCGACTTACAGGTATCCATGGAATTAGAAACGATCACTTTAATTATTTCCGCTTCAAAGGTCACAATTATATTTTTACCGTGCAACTTTTCATGTGTTTCTTTTTATGCGAAACGTATCTTTTTTCATAGTAACTGTGTTAATCATACGAGCTGTTATTCTTCCTCATCCGATGACTCAAAATCATCAAATAGGAAGTCGCTTTTCAATTACTCCCGAGAATCATTTTGTTCCTTCCTTCCATTGTGTAAAAAAAAAGACATTTCTAATCTAATGTATTTAATGCGCCCTTCAATCTTCGTAAGGTTTTTAGCTGTTGCTATAATTGTTTTAATTTTTATTCAGGATTACTAAAGCAGCGATGACGCCCGGTACCCAACCGCACAATGTTAGAAGAATCACAATTAACACACTGCCGCAACCCTTATCGAGCACAGCCAGAGGAGGGAAAAATATGGCAAGAATCACTCGAATCAGACTCATGGTTTTTTGTCTTAATGCTCTGCCATAAAGGTTGACAGGCTATTGCAAAGGTACAATTTATTCTTTAGTTACCGAAGGACATCTTGTGCCGAAAATGCGATAAGCTTGTGTCAGATCTTTTATTTTTATTGTTCTCAAATGCCTTTCTTCTCATTAGTAAAAATCTACTATTTGCAATCTGCTACGTATTGTCAAATAATTTATTCTTTCATAATATATTGTTTATCAATAATAAATGTGATGTAGGACTGTTTTTTTTTTCGATATATTTTTCACTAAACTCATCCAATTGTCAAACTCATTACGTCTAACAGATGAAGCTTTGGGAGATGTAAAATAAACTCTTTTGTATGTTATATTATTCGGGTTCATTACGTCTAAATATTTAACGGATAAAGCTTCAAAAAAAGAGAGAAACCGGTTCTCCAGTATATATCCTTTATTTTTTTTCAGAAACAAATCATTTTTATGAGAACAACGATTTTTAGCAAAGTGCACTATGGGTTTTTAATAATGGCAGTGTTCATGACAAGTGTATGGATTAGTTCAGCGGCATCGCTGGGTATCGTGAAAGGGCGCATCATCGATCAGGCAAAACATCCTGTTGAGTATGCCACGGCGGCTTTGTTGAATGCCAGGACTAATAAGTTGGTGACTGGCAGCGTGAGTAACGAAAAGGGCGAATTCGTGATTGAGAGAGTGCCGGTAGGCGAGTACAAATTAGCGGTCAGCATGGTGGGTTACCAAAAGGTGGAAACGGAAGTTTTTGCTTTAGCTGTCAAGAATCATCTGGTGGTTGACAAGCAAATCGTGCTGAACGAATCGACGCAGCAGTTGTCGGAAGCTACCGTGACGGCACGCCGTAAGTTTATAGAACAGAAGGCAGATAAGATGGTGATTAATCCTGATGCATCCATCACATCGGCTTCGGATAATGTATTTGATATTTTGAAACAGTTGCCTGGAGTTTCGGTTGATAACAATGATAATATCAGTCTAAAAGGGAAACAAGGGGTGATCGTGATGATTGACGATAAGCCGACCTATCTTTCCGCCGATCAGTTGGCTAATTTGCTTAAGGGCATGCAAGGGAAAAATGTGGAACGAATCGAGATTATCGAGCATCCGTCGGCACGTTATGATGCAGAAGGCAACTCGGGAATTATCAACATCAAGACTAAGCATAATACAGCACCTGGTTTCAATGGCAATGTATTTGGCGGGTTAGGTCTTGGCAGTAAGCTGGGAGAAAACGGAGGTATAGATTTGAGTATGCACACAGGGAAGTTCAATCTCTATGGCAACTATTCCTTCTATGAATGGAGAGGTTGGAACACATTGAATGTTTTACGTCAGTATATGACCGGCAGTAATCAAGGTGCTTACCAGCAAGTCAATTCATTCCACCGATACCACGGCAATGCAAATAACTTTAAGATCGGTGCAGATTACAACATAACTAAAAACCAGGTATTTAGTGTGATGTTTCGTGGATCGACAGGCTTTAATAATTCTGTTGGTAATACACAAGATGCTTTCTTAAATACCAACCATCAATTGGATTCAGTTCTGAACACTAATTTGTGGTCAAGTGATCGTTGGCAAAACTACACCTACAATGCGAATTACAAATGGGATATTGATACCACGGGACAGTCGCTGACCATTGATGCTGATTATGCCCAATATTTATACAATTCCGTCAATACTGAAAGCAGTAGTTATTTTAATGCTGCAGGAGTGGATTTAAACCGTGATTTTAGTATGGTGGGTTTACAAAAGAGTACTATTGATATCCTGACAGCTAAAGCCGACTACGTATATCCCATCAATAAAAAGATAACAATCGAGTCGGGTGTCAAGACCAGTTTTGTGACTAATGACGCGAGTAACAATATGGATGTAAACGACCCAACGGGTATTATCTGGAACAGTGGGTTACAACAACATGACCGGTTTATTTATAACGAAAATATCAATGCAGCTTATGTCAGCGGTCATGGGCAGTTTGGCAAGACTTCTGTACAGTTAGGGCTTCGTGTAGAGAACACCAATTCGAAAGGCAACTCGGAATCAATGAATCAGACTGACTATACACACTATACCAATTTGTTTCCATCTTTGTTTTTACAACAGGCTTTTAATCAAAATAATCAATTGGGTCTTTCTTATAGTTATCGCATCGGCCGTCCAAGTTACGACATGTTGAATCCTTTTTTATGGATGGTAGATCCTTATACTTACCAACAAGGTAATCCTTTTTTGAAGCCTCAATTTACGCATGCGTTAGGGCTTAACTACACATATAAAGGGAATTGGATCAGTTCAATTGGATATGATTACACCCGTGATTTGTTTACGCAAGTGTTGCAACAAAACGATCAAACGAATGTGGTTTATCAAACAGATCAAAACCTTAGCAAGTCGATTGATTTCAATGCTTCCGAGACAGCACAACTTGATATCACGAAATGGTGGCATTTTAATGCAACGGTGATAGGCATGTATAAACGGGTAGTATCCGAAGTAGCAGGAGCAACCACCTTTACCCGCTGGAGTTACAGCGGTAATATGTCGAACACTTTCACATTACCCAAAGATTGGAGTCTGGAACTGAGCGGACAATATCAATCGACACAGCTGTGGGGAAACTTCATTATACTGGAACAACATCAGATTAATTTAGGCATTCAGAAACGGTTGATGAACAACAAAGCCACCTTGAAACTTTCCGTTGATGATTTGTTTAATACCAATCATGGAACCGCCATTGTCAAATACGGGGATATTAATATGACGGCAATCAACCATTGGGATAGTCGTAGATTGAATCTCTCGTTCTCTTATCGTTTTGGGAAAGACAATTTTAAGACAAGAGCCAATCGCACCACTGCGTCGAGTGAAGAGGAGAGCCGAAGTGCAAAATAATTTACTATGAACAAGCCATTAAATTATTGTTTCAGGTAGATGACACTGAATGTTCTGCTCATAAATAATTAGTGCATTCACGTTTCTTAATATTCCAATGTAAACCACTTTGTTGTGAAACGAGGTGGTTTTTTTGTTAGCAATAAGTCATTACTTTGCTTTGTGGCATATCTTGTAAAAATAAATTGCGTGATTCTAAAAAAATAATGCAGAGTATGTATTTTCTTGTCAGGAATGTGCTTTATATTTGTAGTTGAATTGGACATAGAGAAATGAAGAGGAATGAATTTGAGAGCATTGTCAATTAAAGGAAATATTTCATAGATCCATCATCGTTGAATTCATTCATCATATAAAATTGAGAATAAATTCATGCGTTTTTTATATTGTCAATCAACCAATAACTATATTAAACAAGAAAAATAAACAAAAATAAGAGCATGCATTTAAACTTTTCTTCATGGTTTAAGTCTAAAAGAAAATACATGAATGTCGGATCATGAAACGAGTGCGTAAGAAATATTTGTTGTCTTTCATGCAACGTTCATGTAACCGGAAAAGTAAGGGGATATATCTGCATTCATTTAACTATTTAAGTATCAAGTTTATCAGAATCATTCAATCATTTATTTACATAACATCTTGATGTTTCATAAATTAATTAAGCATGAAGTCAAATAACACGGAACAACGAATTTTAGAAGCTGCCGAATCAGTTTTTCTTGAAAAAGGATTTAGTTTAGCCAAAACGACCGAAATTGCGCGTCGCGCGAATGTTAACCATGCTTTGATACATTATTATTTTCGAACGAAGGAGAATCTTTTCGAGACAATTTTTGTGTCGCGTTTGAAAATAATTTTATCTTCTTTTGATGTCATTCTTTCATTAGATGTTCCTTATGCGGAACGCATTGAAAAGATGATTAGCGACTATTTTGATCTCTTTTTAGATAATCCACAAATGCCTTTTTTCCTGTTGAATGAATTTTTTGTCAATAAGGAACGGTTGGATTTTCTAAAGCGTAGAATTGTTTCTTTGACTGCGCCATTACGTACTCATTTTGAAGAAGTCACGCAAATGGCCATTATAAAGGGTGAAATTCGTGCTGTGAATCCTCAGGATCTCCTTATCCATATTTTTTCTCTTAATTCCTCGGTGTTCATCAACAAATCGTTGAATAAATCGTTGTTTGATTGGGATAATGATGAATATAAAGTCTATATCGAACAACGCAAGGATGCTATTATCGATTTTGTCTTACATAGCATTAAACCCGCGTAACATTTATCGTTGGTAATTTAGAAACAGTATGTTAGCTTGTTACTGTTTTGCCTTTGCAAGATTCTTTTGCGAAAGGTGCTTTGTTATTATACATGCTAACGAAAAATAAACTATTTTTGCATGAGCAAATGGTCCTATAGTTTAATGGATAGAATGGCAGATTCCGGTTCTGTTGGTCTGGGTTCGATTCCCGGTGGGACTACTATTTTTGTGTTACAACAAAACATCCTCATTGACGAGAAGCTGAGCAAGTTACTGCATGCTTACTTTCGAAAATATTATTACTTCTTATTCTTTACTCTTCTTTAATTTTAATCGTATGAGAAAGTCTTTGTCATTTCTAAGACTACGTTCTTTGTTTGTTTTATTTCTTATTGTGGGGCTGGGAGCTTGCACTTCTTCTCACAAGGAGAAGAAGATGCCAGCACGTTTTCAGGCGATGGTTGTGCATTATGGCGATGCAACGGTTTATACCAGTTATGCAACGCAACTTGAAAGCGAGAATGTGGTCACAATTTATTCGCGTGCCACTGGTTATATTGCTCGTTTATATGTGGCTGAGGGTGGTCATGTACGTAAGGGTCAACCGATTTTGAAGATTCAGGATAATGATTATATGCAAGCATTGCGAAGTGCCAAAGCGGCTTACGACAATGCAAGCCTGGAAGTAAAAAAAGTGACTCCATTGGTTCAACAGGGCATTATCAGTCCTTATCAACTTGAAACAGACAAAAGTAATTTAGTTGCAGCAAAGGCAGCGTATGAGAATGCCAGAATCAATTTAGGGTACACATTAATCACAAGTCCGGTGACGGGTGTGGTAGGGCAGATTACCTTAAGAGAAGGGAGTTTGGTGTCAGTAGGTGCAACGTCACCGATTACTACTGTTTCGTCTAATGGCAATATGTTTGCCTATTTTTCATTTGACGAGAAGAAATTACTTGCTATTGCCGATACCTTAAAAGGTACTTTACAACAAAAGGTGATGCGATTACCTCCTGCCGAATTGATTTTAGCAGATGGGTCGACCTATCCTTATAAGGGGAAGATAGCATTGGGAAGCGGGTTGGTAGATCCAACCACTGGGGCGCTATTGGTGAAAGCTATTTTCCCGAATCCGAAAGAACTGTTACGAACAGGAAGCAGTGGTACGTTACGCTTGCCAACTTACTATCAGCATATGTTATTAGTGCCTCAGAAAGCCACGTTTGATATTCAGAATCAAAAAATGATTTATACGGTTGATCAACAAAACACGGTGCACGCAACAAATATTACAATAGGAGCTTCTGCCGGTGATAACTATGTGGTGAAGGATGGGTTGCAAGATGGTGCTATTGTTGTCGTGGAAGGCATTAATCAATTGAAAGACGGGATGAAAATTACTCCCATAATGGCTCGTTAGGTTATTCATCTTTTATTGTATAAATTTACATGATACAAACATTCTTACGCCGACCAGTGTTGGCAACGGTGATTTCTATTCTTATCTGCATCATTGGCATTTTGGGATATATTTCGTTGCCTGTCGAGCAGTTTCCGAGCATAGCGCCTCCAATGGTATCTGTTTCGGCTACTTATTCCGGAGCAAACGCACAAACCATTCTTCGCAGCGTGATTGCTCCGTTGGAAGAGCAAATCAACGGAGTGGAAGGAATGACTTACATGGTTTCAACAGCAAGCAACAACGGTACTGCTTCAATTAAAATCTATTTTGATAGTAAGACAGACCCTAATATGGCACAGGTCAACGTTCAAAACAGGGTGTCTTCTGCATTAAGTCAGTTACCTTCCGCAGTGTCTCAATATGGGGTGACGACCCGCAAAATGTTGGATAATCAGTTGTTGACTGCTTCTTTGTATAGTGATAATCCTAAATTTGATGTAACGTTCCTGGAAAACTATGCGCGAATAAATATAGCTCCTCAATTAGAACGAATTCAAGGGGTGGCACAAGTGAATATTTTCGGTGCACATACTTATTCCATGCGTATTTGGCTTGATCCCACAAAAATGGCTTCGTTCAATTTAGAACCAAACGATGTGATCAGCGCTATTCAGGAGCAAAATGTTGATGCTGCTCCCGGACAGTTAGGCTTGAATGGTAATCAGCCTTTTCAATACACACTTACTTATAAAGGTAAATTTACACAAGTACCTGATTATGAAAATATAGTTATCAAGGCCTTGCCGGGAGGACAAATCTTGCGCGTAAAAGATGTAGCTAAGGTTGAGTTAGGTGCTTTTGATTATTCGGTGACTACTTTAGCGAACGGAAAGCCCGGGGTAGGGATGTCGGTTTATCAAATGGCGGGTTCTAATGCTCGTGATGTGGTAAATCGCTTAAAAGCGACTTTAAACGATGCTTCACAATCGTTTCCTCCGGGTGTGAAGTATGCTATTCCTAATGATGCCAATAAATTTCTTGAAGCATCCATCAACAAAGTAAAAACAACGTTGTTTGAAGCCTTTTTGCTGGTGTTTTTTGTGGTCTTTTTGTTTTTGCAGGATTTGCGTACAACATTGATTCCCGCCATTTCGTCCATTGTAGCGATAGTTGGCGCCTTTTTCTTTCTCAATATCTTTGGCTTTTCGCTCAATATATTTACCATGTTTGCTTTGGTGTTAGCCATAGGTATTGTGGTGGATGATGCCATTGTGGTTGTGGAGGCTGTGCATGCAAAACTGGATAATGATCCGACGCTTTCTACTTTTGATGCAACCTCAAAAGCTATGGATGAAATAACTATTGCGATTATTTCTATCACATTGGTCATGGCCTCCGTATTTATTCCGGTGAGCTTTTTAAGTGGTACAAGTGGTGTTTTTTATCGCCAATTCGGTTTGACATTGGCTTCAGCAATCTTTCTTTCTGCACTGAATGCTTTGACGTTAAGCCCTGTACTTTGTACATTGTTGGTACGACGACATGATAAAGAAGCACAGAAAAGCAACTTCTTAACGCGGCTGCATGGGAATTTTAATATTGCTTTTGAAGTATCTACATTAAAGTATAAAAAGGCTTTGGGCTTTTTCACGACTACTCATCGATGGATACCGGCTCTTGTCGTTTTATTGTTTGCTTTGGGTGCTTATGGCATGATCAAGATCACTCCGACGGCATTTGTTCCAAATGAAGATCAGGGAATCATCAGCGCTGACATTACATTGCCTCCGGGAGCTTCCCTTGAGCGAACGCAAAATGTGATGCAACAGTTGGATAATGTGATGCAATCGATGCCAATTATTGATGCCAGATTAGTCATATCCGGACAAAGTATGTTGACAGGCATTGCCGGAAGTTCACACGGCATGGTGACGTGTTCATTAAAAAAATGGGACCAACGGGGCGATACAACGGTGACGGATGTGATCAATACATTGAATAAAAAAGTATCCCGCATTAAAGGAGGAAAGATTATCTTTTTTGCTCCGCCGGCTATTCGGGGATTTGGTTCTTCCGATGGTTTCGAAATGCAATTGGAGGATAAGACAGGAGGTGATATCTACACGTTTAATAAAGTAGAACAACAGTTTATCAAAGCATTATCCGACCGCCCTGAAATTGATTATGCAACTACTTCATTTAATGTTAATTTTCCTCAATATCAATTTGATATACAAGTAGAAAAATGCAAAATGGAAGGGGTTTCTCTAAATGATGTTTTTGAAGCACTTCAGGCTTACTATGGGGGAATGTTTATATCCGATTTCAATCTTTACACGAAATATTGTCGGGTCATGATTCAAACGCCTCCTGCTGATAGAACGGATTTGAACTCTTTTTCTAATGTCATGGTTCGTAATAGTATGGGAAGCATGGTACCTATTACTACCTTATTGACATTCAAACGCGTATATCAACCGGAATCGTTGACACGGTATAACTTGTTTACTGCAGCAACCATTACCGGTAAACAAAAAGCCGGATATAGTTCAGGGGATGCCATTAATGCTATTCGTCAGGTTGCTGCAACATTACCGGTAGGATATAGTGTCGAGTTTTCAGGTATGTCGCGTGAAGAGATCAAGTCGGGAGGTCAGGCTATTTTTATTTTCTTCCTCTCATTCTTGTTTGTTTATTTTATTTTGAGTGCGCTCTACGAGAGTTATATCTTGCCCTGGTCGGTGATGCTTTCGTTAAGTGTAGGTTTGTTTGGCGTTTATTTCTTTGTGCATCTTTTTGGCATCACCAACAACATATATGTGCAAGTCGCATTAATCATGCTTATCGGGTTATTGGCCAAGAACGGGATTTTGATAGTGGAGTTTGCCCGACAACGACGAGAACGTGGCATGTCGATTGTGCAAGCAGCCATTGATGGAGCTGGAGCGCGATTGCGACCTATTCTGATGACATCGTTTGCCTTTATATTTGCTATGTTACCTTTGGTCTTAGAGCATGGAGCGGGTCGGGCAGGCAATAACTCAATTGGTGTGGCTGCTGCGGGTGGTATGTTGATCGGAACGGCCTTCGGTATTTTCGTTATTCCGACAATGTATGTTATTTTCCAAACGTTAGACGAGAAAATCAGAAATAGAACATGGAGACATTAAAGATAAAAAGAATCATTCTGCCCATTGTGTTGGTGACTTTGGTGGCAGGTTGTGTCGTGAAGCCTTTCAAAACCAATATGGGTGTGATGACGAAAGGATTGTATCGTGATAGCGTGACGGTTGATACGACATCCATTGCCAACATCAATTGGCATGACTTTTATTCAGATCCCTATTTGCAACAATTGATTAAACAAGCTTTAGACAGTAACCTCTCAGTGCGTTTAGCTATTAATCGGTTGTCTCAGGCTTCTCAATATTATAAACAAAGCGAAGCGGCCTTTTTACCCACGTTGAATTTGGGCTTAAATGGTTCTTTGTCTAATGTTTCAAAATATGGTAATTCAGCCGTTCCCTTAACGGTACCTATTACGGACTTAAATTTGGGATTAACAGCTGGTTGGGAGTTGGATGTATGGGGTAAATTAAATAGCGCTAAAAAGGCACAACTGGCAACAATGCTTCAGCAAAAAGCCACGGTGGAAGCTACCCGAACACAGTTGATTTCAAACGTGGCATCCGCTTATTATCAATTGGTTTTGTTGGATAAACAAAAGCAGGTTACGATGCAAAGTATTGAAAACTACACGAAGTACTTGTCGATGGTGCAAAGCATGAAGAAGTCAGCTCAAGTGAATGAAGTGGCTGTTCTGCAAGCGAAAGCACAGCTGGCTTCCGCATCGGTTTATTTGCCCCAAATTAACTTATCCATTGTAACGACGGAAAATTATCTGGCAGAATTGCTTGGTAAAGCGCCATCACCCATTGTGCGTTCGGATAGTATCGATTTGACGCTTTTTCATACGGAACCTTTACACATAGGTATTCCGGTGCAAATGTTGCGTCGCCGTCCTGACGTGTTAGCAGCTGAATATGCTTTGCGGGCTTCGCATGAGCAATTCAACGTGGCGACGGCAGCCATGTATCCTCAGTTTTCGTTGACAGGTGCATTTGGAACAGATACAAAAAGTATTGCTAATTGGTTCAACCTTCCCGGTTCGATCTTTTGGAGTGCTGTGGCCGGGTTAACACAACCTATTCTTAATGGTCGTGCCCTGCGTACTCAACATGAGGTGGCTAAACTGCAAGAAGCCGCTGCTCTCTTAACATTCAAACAGACATTACTTGATGCTGGTTCTGAAGTGTCGAATGCGCTTGCCTCGATGCATTATCTGCAACAGCAGGCCACTTATCAAAAAGAACAAGTAGATGCATTGAAAACAGCATATAATTATTCGCAAAAACTGTTGATGAATGGTTATGCTACCTACCTGGATGTTTTGAATGCACAAAACAATGAACTTGCTATTGAGCTTTCCCTTTACAATACCTACAACAACATCATTCAACAGAAAATAACGCTTTACAGGGCTTTAGGCGGTGGATGGCAATAAGAGTATTTTGGATAGAATGATGAACAAACCGAAAGCTATATTTAGTTGGAGCGGAGGAAAAGATTCCGCGTATTGTTTACACAAAGTATTGTCGGAAAACTTGTTTGATGTGGTCTATTTGCTCACTACAGTGAATGATAGGTTTCATCGTGTTTCCATGCATGGAGTGAGAGAATCATTGTTGGAAAAACAAGCCGAATCGATCGGCATTCCTCTTTTGAAAGTGATTGTATCCGAAGGTACCAACCAGGAGTATGAACGGCAAATGGAAGCAATTCTGATACAAGCGAAATCGGAAGATATTCAACATGTGATTTTTGGAGACATCTTTCTGGAAGACTTGCGCGTTTATCGTGAAAAGAATCTGGCTAAGGTTGGGATGGAGGGTGTTTTCCCATTGTGGAAGATAGACACAGCTCTCCTAATCCGTGATTTTGTAACTATGCAATTCAAAACCGTCCTTTCGTGTACCAACGATGCTTATCTTGGCGAAGAGTGGGTCGGGCGTGAAATAGACACCAAGTTTATCGCGCAATTACCGATGAATGTCGATCCATGCGGGGAGAACGGAGAGTTTCATTCTTTTTGTTATGACGGTCCTTTGTTCAAAAAGAAGATTGATTTTTCTTTTGGGGAAAAGATATATAAACCTCTTGATATCAAATTGCAGGATAAAGATTCATCTTCAACGGAAATCCGGACAAAAGGCTTTTGGTATTGCGATTTAGTACCATTAATTTAAATGAATGACAATCTCCTTATACATTACAAAGCCCTTCAGCATTGATTACTGAAGGGCTTTTGTCTTTGTTGCAAATCTTGCTACGGCTCAATTATTCTTCGCGGCTCTTACTTATTTTCTTTGCTTTTTTCTCCGCTCTTTTTTCTTTCAGACTTTTTTCAGGTGCCTTTTTTTCTGCTTTTTGTACTGATTTTTCTTTTGACATGATTGTGCAATTTTAATGTTATGTTGGGGAATCATTTTTATTCTCCACTCTATTAACTATCTATTTGTTTTATTGGTAATAGATCTATGAAATGGAGGTGAGCAGCAATCTATTTTTTGTACGCCGCAAAGATACTTCATTTTTTATTGGATTATCCGATGTAAAGGACATTTTTTTTGAAAAAAGTCAGCAAAATAGGGAGAAAAGGTGATATAACCAGTGATTATTATCAGGTGTGAATAGTCATGATTTCGTCAAGTTTTGTGGTGTACCGTGGTGAAAGACTTTCTTGTTTCATTTTCCACCTGCGACCAAGATCTTGCCCGGCTAACATAACTTTAGGTTGTCCGAATTCCCGATTTAATTTGTCCATGACTGCCATTAACTTCTTATGTTTGGGATTACTGTTCATGAATAAATTGAGTTGATTAGGCGTGTCAGGTACAATATCCATCACAATTACGCCTGCTTTTTTGTAGTGATAACCCTGAACAAAAATTTGCCGTAATGCTTCAGTGGCAAACCCGGCTATTTCGATGCTTGAATTGGTAGCATAAGAAAGTTTGATCACGGTACTCTTGGCATATTGTTCCAAGTCATCTCTAAAGTAGTTGGTATGGACAAAGACCATGACGGAATTACAACAACAGTTTTGCTGACGCAGCTTTTCTGCATCCTTGACGGCAAAGGTTATCACACGTTCTTTCAGTTCGTCGAATGTTGTGTAGTGTTTCTCAAACGAGCGTGTGGTGGCTATGCTTTGTTTGGTTCTTGTCTCTTCCATTTCTTCTATGGACGGTATTCCTTCCAACTCGCGTTTGAGACGTAAGCCGACAACCGACATGTTCTTTTTTATCCAGCTGTCGGACATTTGCAAAAAATCATAAGCTGTTTTTATGCTTAGGTATTGCAATCGCTTTTCATGTTTACGTCCTATCCCCCAAACATCTTTCACAGGAAGCCATTTCAGGGCTTTGACACGCTTTTCGTCATTATCGATGATGTACATACCTCCTGTGCGTTCGGGAAACTTCTTGGCAATCTGGTTCGCAACCTTGGCTAATGTCTTTGTCGGTGCAAAGCCTACACTTACGGGAATACCTGTCGATCGGAGCACTTTCCTGCGCATATCCGATCCTATATTGTTCAGGTCATATAATTCAAAACCGTTGAATGGAAGAAAGGCTTCGTCAATGCTGTATATCTCCATATGAGGTGCGTAGGTTGAGAGAATCGACATGACGCGTGAACTCAAATCACCATACAAAGCAAAGTTGGCTGAGAAGACTTGCACGTGTTGTTCCTCAAAGAGCTTTTGAAATTGATAAGCAGGAGCACCCATCGGCACCCCCAGTGCTTTTGCCTCATTGCTTCGTGCAATAACGCATCCGTCATTATTGGAAAGTACCACAACCGGCTTCTCGTTCAGATCAGGACGGAAGACTCGCTCGCATGAAGCATAAAAGTTGTTGCAGTCGACAAGCGCGTACATATATATCAGAAGTATTTGATCACGTGAGTCACGATTCCCCAGATAAGAAACTCATTCTCCGAGGTCACTTTGATAGGCTTGTATTCCTCATTGGCTGGCATCAACCAACAGCAATCCACATCTGTTTTGATGCGTTTGACAGTAAACTCCCCGTCGATAAAACATACCGCTATCTTTCCATTCACAGGTTCCAGCCCTTTATCAATGATCAGCAGATCCCCTTCATTGATTCCTTCATCTTTCATCGACTGTCCTTTCACACGACCAAAGAAGGTGGATGATGGATGTTGAATCAGATGTCTGTTCAGATCAATTGCTACATCTGTGAAATCATTGGCCGGGGAAGGAAATCCCGCGCTGATTCCTTCCGATGCAACAGGAAGCGGCATCTCGTCTTCCGTGGCGGTGGAATAAAGATCTAATTTGATGGATGTGTGAAGTTTGGTTGGAGGCATCGTGGTAATGATCTGTTACCACAAAGATAGTACTTTAATAAACAAAAAGCTTCTCTTATCATGCAGTCACAAGACTTTTTGCTATTCGTTAGTGGAAGTGCAATTTCAAATCGTTTCTCCACTAAATAACACCGGTCTGAATCATGATTGCAACGGATTAAAGAATGCTGCTGATTTTCATTGAAGATTACTTCAAAACATCATTATTGGCAGAGTTTCATTTCTATCCACACGAACACGATAACTTTTTCCACAACAATAACAACGGATTACAGGCACGATCATACTCACGAGTCGGTCTGAAATTTTTCGATGTATTCTTTTCATCTGTTTACCGCATTGTGGACAGATTCTGTCGTCTTTTATCTTCAATAGCTTTATTTCTTTTTTTCGCATTTCTCAAAGTATTAATACTAAAAACCATCCTCTTACATTTGATGAGGCATCTTTTGAAGCAAGATACTGTCTTAAAAAGCAAATCAATTAAGATTATTATTCACGGAAAGAGAGCTCTTTTTAAAAGCCCTTTATCTGGCGTAAGTTTGTAATTTGTGTATAAAACAAATGGGGTTTTCAACTTTACATAGCACATTCTTTCTTAGCAAAATAACTGCAAATATACGCATGAAAATATCAAATTGTAAAAATAGCTCCTTTAATTTTCAATATATGTCTGAATTACGATTGCATCAACGTTCAGACAAGTTACATTTCGCTAAAATCTGCGCTAAACTAAAAGAGAGATTATCAGTAACCGTATTGGCTAATATAAAT
>Ga0255352_1000482_pt1 | contig 22433 bp, 19 predicted proteins | sample HBST0metaG_FD_189939 | JGI IMG/M metagenome (GOLD analysis project Ga0255352, IMG submission 189939) | Peat soil microbial communities from Stordalen Mire, Sweden - H.B.S.T0 | ecosystem: Environmental > Terrestrial > Soil > Wetlands > Peat | place: Sweden: Norrbotten County, Stordalen Mire...
GGTCCTGGTGTGCCCATGGATCGCCCGTCATAACCCCACCAAGCGCAAGAATCGATCCTGTCCGAGTTAGAGAGCGCCAGAATCCGGGCGGACGGAATCCGATGTGAAGTTTGGCTGCATGAAGCTACTTGGTTTAGTATGCGTCGTTGTGAATCCACGAGGTTCTTTGGAGCTCCTGTCTTTCCAATCACTCTGTAACCTGGATGCCACAAATGAAAGCGCAATCGTCAAGAATTGTCCTGGCTGGAGTGGTTCTGCTCCTTGCCCTTATGGGTCTGCTTGCGGACGGGGCTGCGCGGCGTGAATCCGTCACCTTTGATGAAATGGCGCACATCGGGGCGGGTGTGAGTTATCTGCAGAAGCTGGACATGCGGATGAACGAGGAGCACCCCCCGCTGGCGAAGGTGCTGGCTGCGGTGCCGCTTGTGATTCGCGGTGTGCACGCCGACTACTCCCAAATCTCCTGGTCGTTCAGCGGCAGTGGACTGTTCAAGCAGTATCTCGGCGAGTGGATCTTCGGCCACTGGCTGATCACCCGGTGGAATGACCCGATCGCGACGGTCTTCTGGGCGCGGCAGCCGATGTTGTTCTTGACGCTCGTTCTGGGGGTCGTTCTCTTTCTCTATGGCTCTCGCCTCGGCGATCAGTGGGGCGGACTGCTCTGCCTTTGCACTTACGCCACCATGCCTGTCATGCTCGCGTTCGGTCCTTTGGTCCTGACCGACATCGCCATCACGTTGTTCGTCGTGCTGACGTTGTGGGCCTTTGCAAGCATGTGGCGGTCGCCGTCGCGCGGGACGGTTCTGCTCTTCGGTCTTGCTTTTGGCGGGGCATTGCTTTCCAAGTTTTCTGCAGGACTACTGTTCTTCTGCTTTCCTGCGTTTATTCTCAGCCTGCGCTGGCGTCCGACGCCGGAACAGCCGGCAGACAAGGCGAAACTGCGGGCATGGCGTCGTTTGCGCTGGCGGAGTCTCACCAAGGGCGTATTTTTAGCGGCACTGGTCGTCTATGCCGTCGACTTTGTTCTCTCGTGGAATGAGCCAACCGACTCTCTGAGTTTTCTAGGGACAAACATGGCGGCGCTCGTCCTGCGGAGAGTGCTCATGCCGCCCTGGATCTACCTGCGCGGTCTGGCGCTCTTCGCCTTTACCGGGAAACCGCCTGCATTCATTCTGGGGCACTCCTACCCGCATGGCGTCTGGTTCTACTTTCCGGTCCTGTTTCTGCTGAAATCCTCGTTAGCCTTCCTCCTCTTGCTGGTTCTCGCGCTGGCTGTTGGCCTGTTTGCAAAGTTTCGTCCGGCGCGCATCGCCGTGATACCTGAAGGGATGGAGTTGCATTGGCGGGCAGTGTGGGTTTTCCTTGTGGTTTTCAGCGGCGCATGTTTCCTCAGCCGATTTCAGTTCAGCATCCGTCACTTCTCTGTTTCCCTGGCGCTGCTGATCCTCCTGCTGGCGCCGTTGCCGCGCGCCCTCAATCAACTGCGGAGTTCAGGATGGACCGCCGCCCGCGCCGGCGTCTGGCTTACGGTCGCATTGGCGCTGGCGTCCGTGTTTACGGCCGTGCGCGCCTATCCCTACTACCTTCCATTCCTGAACTCATTGGGCGGGGGCCGACCCGCGTATGACCTGGTGGCCGATTCGAACCTCGACTGGAACCAGGGACTCCTCGAAGTCGAGAGTTTCGTACGGCAGCGCGGTCTGACGCACGTCCTGATCGATGCGTATGGGTTTTCGGATCCCACAGTGTATGTTCCTGAAGCGCAATTCTGGAATTGTCAGGAGGCTCGACCGGGAGATGGCGGTCAATGGGCAGTCGTTTCCGCCAACCTGATTCAGGAAAGTCATAACTGCGTCTGGCTGCTCGAGTTTCCGCATGAGGCCCTGGCGGGCGGCAGCATGTATGCGTTCCAACTTCCGCCCCTGATTCCTCCCGCGGGAACTCCTGGCGGTCCACCGCTGCCTGAAAACTATCGCAGATTCGCAAACGCGCCTTTTCCGGGTGACATCCGGCTCATCTGGCTCAATTCCATCCGCGACCCGCAGCAGCTACAGCCGAGCTGGGATCACATGATGGCAATGGGCGCAGAGGCGCAGAAGCAAAAAGGAAGCGCAAAGCCCAAGAATTAAACGCTGGGCCGGAGCGGTTCTCGTGAAGACGTAGAGTGAGCGTGGACCGGGAGATCGGCGATACGATTCCTGGTCGGACGGTGAGAGATGCAGGTTGGGCGCGCTTTTTGCGGCCAACGAAGTCGAAGGGCCTGAATTTTGTTGAGGTTGGAAAAGGACACGGGGCCTTCGACTCGCTCGCCTAGAAGCACAGTTGGACTTCTGTCGCGAAAAATCAGAGACAGGACACTAGCTGAGATACTCCGAGAGTGTCTCGTCTTCTCCGGTTTCATGCGCCCGTGCACTGCCCCATTTTTCGAGATAAACCACACCCAGGCCAAAGCCAACCAGGAAAATTCCTACCGAGGAGTATTCGATGGCGGAAAGCCTGCCGTCTTCTCCCCTGGTTTGGTAGACCACGGTGCCGTGAATATTGCGCGGAGTCATGCGCAACTCCTGGGGCACGGGAATCTTGGGCAAGGTATCAAGGTAATGGGTGGAGATCATGGCAGATAAGATCAATCCCGCCAGACCGGGCAACAGGAACGAAAGAGCGGTATACCTGAGGGTGGCCAACTGTGCTGTCTTCATACGAGCTCCCGTGACGCAAACGCAAGAAATTACGAATGGTGCTCAGTAGTCTCGTTGTGCCTGCGTGCCCTGGGAAACTTGAAGACAACTCTGGGGATAAAGGTCGATCAAAGTGGCCAACGAAACCGGGGAATCAGGAAAGGGCCCTCTAGCGTCACCCTGACTCAGCATCGTCGCTCGCCAACAGGGAGAAGAGCAGCGACGACACTCCCAGAATTAACGCTTGTCCATCATAGTAATGATAAAAAGACTTCCAGGCTGTTTCTTTTTGACCAAATTACACCAAAGAAGTAATGCCGATGGAAACACAGGTGACTTTCAGGCGCGTTACCGACGGGGATTCTCTCTTCGCAGCGGATTGCCGGACCTTACTTGTGCTCGCCGGAGTTGCGAATCCGATTGGCCTCAAAACTCACAACCTTCCACGCTCCCTGCTCGTCGCGCACGTAGACGCGGGTATAGAGGAAGCTGCCGGAAAGGTCTCCTCCGGGCGTGGTGGCAGTGACCTCGGCCCGGGAGGTGACTAAGGCCGTGGTTCCGTAGAAGCGGACTCTGCGGTCGGAGAGCTCAAGCGCAGAGAAACGGACCTGGCCTGAACGCATAAGAGCCAGCGCCTGCTCTTTGGTTTGCAGGGTGCCGCTGGGAGTGATGGCCATATAGTCGTCGGCCAGCAGGGAATCCATGGCGGAGGTGTTGGCCTGGAGTACCGCATTCCGCCACGCTTCTTCCAACTGATCGATCTCGTGACGGTTTTCGTGCTTCAACGTCCTGGGCAGGCCCGCAGAAAGCAAAGGCGCGCTGCCCGCGAGGACGACGGCTAAAAGCACTGGAATAAACACCAGTACGTGCGCCATCCGGGTGCGAATGCGGATGGAAGAATTGGTCTTGACTCCCGGCATATGCGTATCGGATGGTAGCCCTGCAAGCTTGCGCCGGTCAATTCAATTCAGGACAATGCGCATCGCAAGCGTTTGAATTTTTGCTACGCAGGCCACCCTCCGCTCCCAATGCGAGACTCACCCGAGACTCACGCCGGTTGGACGGCGAAGGGACGCTAAACGAGAGCAACCAGGTCTTCCCGATTCCGCTCGCGCAGCTTCTGGTAGAACCCGCCCACGGCGTACTGCTTGAAGTGCTCGGACTTGTGGTGAGCTTCCAATGCGGCGGCATCCTTGTACTGTTCGTAGATGAGGACGGTATCGGGATCGCCCTCCGCATAATGGGGCACGTAGCTGACGCAGCCGGCCTCCTGACGCGAGGCAACGGCCAGCAGCCGCAACACTTCGGCGATTTCAGCGCGATCTTCTGGGGCAAATTTCATCCGGACCAAAAAGCTGATCATACGAGCGTTTTCCTTTTCTTCTGGTGGCATTTGTCCCCCAAGGGTTTTTTCAGTTTACGCGTGTATTTCGTCGAGCGCCGCAGCAAACTCCGGCAACGCCATGGTCTGATCCCGATCTGGGCCAGTGGAAACCATGCCGATCTTGGCTCCGCTTTCCCGCTCCTGGAAGCGCAGATATTCCTGCGCCGCCTTGGGCAGCCGGTCGAATACGGTAATTCCTTCGGTCGATTCGCGCCATCCCTTGAGCTTGGTGTAGACGGGCTTGATCTTTTCCAGCCCGTGGACGTCGGCGGGAATCTCGTCTGTGACCTTGCCGTCAATCTCGTAGCCCACGCAGATGGGAATTTCTTCCAACTCGTCCAGCACGTCGAGCTTGGTGATCACCAGCCACTCGGCGCCGTTGACCTGGTTGGAGTAGCGAAGCAGGGGCATATCGAGCCAGCCGCAACGGCGAGGACGTCCGGTGACCGCACCGTATTCCTGCCCGCGTGCGCGGAGGTGGTCGCCTACGGCCTCGTGAATTTCTGTAGGGAACGGTCCTTCGCCGACGCGCGTCACATAGGCCTTGGTGACCGAAATCACGGTTCCGATGGCCGTGGGCCCGACGCCGGTGCCAGTAGCTGCGCCGCCCGCCGTGGAGGACGAAGAGGTGACGAACGGGTAGGTTCCGTGGTCGATGTCCAGCATGGTTCCCTGGGCGCCTTCAAACATCACCGAGCCGCCCGCAGCCAGGATGCCGTGCAACAGTCGCCCTGTGTCCCTGACAAAGGGGCGCACCTGCTCGGCGGCCGCCGCGTACTCGTCGTACATCTTGCTGGAATCGAGAGGGTCAGTGCCGAAGAGCGCATGGGCAATGGCGTTCTTCTCTGCGCAAGCCGCTTCAATGTGGGTCTTGAGCAGATCCGGCCGCAGCAGATCCACAATGCGGAGGCCGCTGCGCGCCATCTTGTCTTCATAGGCCGGGCCGATGCCGCGGCTGGTGGTGCCGATCTTCTTGCGTCCCGGCGCGCTTTCCGCGGCCAACTCGATCATGCGGTGGTAAGGCAAAATCACCTGCGCCCGGTTGGAGACGAAAAGCTGTCCGTCCACATCGATGCCGAGATCGCGCAGCTTGGCGACTTCCTTCAGGAAGGCGATGGGGTCGAGCACCACGCCGTTGCCGATGACGCCTTTGCAACCCGGCCGCAGGACGCCGCAGGGAATCAGTTGCAGAATGAACTTCTGCCCCCCGTGGATCACGGTGTGACCGGCGTTGTGTCCGCCAGCATAACGCGCTACGGCGCTAAAGCGCTCGCTGAGCACATCCACAATCTTGCCCTTGCCCTCGTCGCCCCACTGGGCTCCCAGCACTACCGCAGTCTTTGCTCGCATGGCCATCCGTTCTCTTCAGGGATTTCCCGTTCACGCAGCCCGACCGGACTGCCAAACCAGGACAAACAATCAGGCGGAATTACCCACCCCATAGCACTTTCGATGATAAACCCTGTTCGCTTTTGTCCCTGTGGAACGAGCCGTTGGCGGTTTGTGCAGGGAACGTGCCCCTATACTTGTTGGTTGGTGTGCCGGTTCGTCCGGCCCGAGAGAGTTGTTCCGAGAGACCCGCCATGGTGCAGAAGCGCGTCAAACCGTACCTCCAGGAAGCGGCCGCGAAGTCCCCGCGCGCGCGGCAGCAGGAGGTCTACCGGCGCTACCAGGTCTTCGGCCTGCTCCTGGTGGCGGCGGCCATCCTGGTCTGGAGCCTGGTCCACACCAATCCCAAATGGATTTTCCCCTCGGGTTGGTGGCGGCCGTGACGCTTGATTCCTCCGGACTTTTGCCCGTTACCCGGCTGGAGAGCGCAGAAATAACGGCAACTTCGCCGGAGCGGCTGGCCGTGCTGCTGCTGGGGCCCACGGGCAGCGGGAAGACAGCGCTTTCCTTGGCGCTCGGCGAGCGATTTGGCGGCGAAATCGTCAGTTGCGACTCGGTGGCCGTCTATCGCGGCATGGACCTGGGTTCGGCCAAGCCATCGGCCGAGGAACAGGCGCGGCTGCCGCACCACTTGATCGACGTTGCGAACCCAGACGAGCTTTTTACCGCAGGCGAATATAGCCGGCAAGCACGGGTGGCGTTGCAGGAGATTGCCGGGCGCGGGAAATTGCCCATCGTGCCCGGAGGAACCGGGCTCTATCTGCGTGCGCTCACCGAGGGGCTCTTTGCCGGACCGGAACGGCAGACAGAGCTGCGCGCACGGCTGGAGCGCAGCCGCCAGAAGCATACGGAGAACTGGCTGCACCGGGTGTTGGCGCGCCTGGACCCGGCGTCGGCCGACCGCATTCACGCCAACGACACGCCCAAGCTGATTCGCGCCATTGAGGTTTGCCTGGCGGCGCGCAAACCACTCTCAAAGGTCCTGGCGCGCGACCCGCTGACCGGCTTCCGGCTGCTGCGGATCGGGCTGAATCCGCCCCGGCAGGCGCTTTATGACCGGCTCAACCGGCGCTGCGCCGCGATGTTTGCCGAGGGACTGGTGGAGGAGACGCGCGGCTTGCTGGACAGCTATGGGCCGGTGAAGGCTTTGGATTCGCTCGGATATCGCCAGGCGCAGGCGGTGCTGGCGGGGACTTTGACCCTGGAGGATGGAATCGCCGCCGCCCAGCAGGGTCACCGCAACTATGCCAAGCGGCAGTTGACCTGGTTCCGGCGGGAGCCCGAGGTGGTTTGGATTGCCGATTTTGGCGACAAGGCGGAGACGCTGCGGGCAGCTGCGGACGCGGTTCAGAAGATGCTCTGAGCGCAGTAAAACGCGGCCTTCTTACGGTCGCGTCTCGTCTGCCGGTTTGGAGTCGGCGGACTTTGTCCCCGGCCGGAGCGCCTCGGAGGTCAACCGATCGGCATTGCGCAGAGCGGGGAACGCAGTCACCCACACCCCGGCCACCGCCAGCGCGCCCAGGCCGCCGGCCACCGTGGCCCGCACCGCGCCCCACCATTGCGCCGTGAGTCCGCTCTCAAACGAGCCCAGTTCATTGGATGCGCCGATAAAGAGCGAATTCACCGCGCTGACCCGGCCGCGCATCTCGGGCGGCGTGGAGAGCTGCAGCAACGAGCCGCGAATAATGACGCTGATCATGTCTGCGCCGCCGGCCACGGCCAGCGCGGCCATGGACAGGCCCAGATTCCTGGAAAGTCCGAAGACCACCGTCGCCGCACCGAAGGCGGCCACTGCGATAAAGAGCTTGTGCCCGGTTCGGCGTCCGAGAGGAAAACGAGCCATGGCCAGGGACATGGTGAGCGCGCCCAGGGCCGGAGCCGCGCGCAGCATTCCCAGCCCGCGTGGCCCGGTGTGGAGAATCTCCCGCGCAAAAATCGGCATCAGCGCTACCGCTCCGCCCAGAAAAACCACAAACAGGTCCAGCGAAAACGAGCCCAGCAAAAGCGGTGAGCGCCGCACGTAGTCGAAGCCCGCGAAAATCACTTTTAATGAGGCCGCACGCTTCTCCATCCTGCCCGGCCGCACATGCAAACTGGCGATCAGCAGCAGAAACCACGCCAGCGTCACCAGGGTAAAGACGTACACAATCCCGGCGCCCTCGAGCCCTGCATTCTGGAGCCAGTCCGCCAGCGGCAGCGTGAACAGCAAGCCTCCCAAGGCCGGCCCTGAGACATTGGCAAACTGGAAGATGGCCCCGCCCCAGGTGATCGCGTTCACAAAATGCTTTTCGGGAACCAGGTGCGGAATCAGCGCGGAACTGGCTGGACCCGAGAATGCCCTGGCCGTCCCCATAAGAAACAGCACTGCGTAAATGGGCACCACGCTGTGCGTACCCCGGCGTGCCAACTCCAGCAGGCCCAGCGTGCAGAAGACCTGCAGGCCGTAGCAGATCAGGATCACCTGGCGACGGTCGAAGCGGTCGGCGGCGTGTCCGGCCGGGAGCAGAAACAGGAGTCCGGGGAAAAACAAGGCCAGGCCCGTATAGCCCAGATCCAGCGCGCGATGGGTGATGGAATAGACCTGCCAGGCCACGGCCACCGACTGCGCCTCGGCGCCCAGGATAACGGCGACGCGCGCCAACTGGTAGCGCCGGAAATCGCGAAATTGAAAGGCTTCGACGCCGCGCCCTTGGCGCTTGGGGAGAATGGAGTTCACCGTCTGTCTACTATAAATAAAGTGCAGAAATCGAAAATGCCATCGACGCCGCGGCGGCTGCGCTTTTGTGGCATAGGTGTCTGCTTGCAGGACTGTCCCGTGCCGTAGCTTTGATCGCGAAATGTGCCTCTTGCTCCGGCAGAAACTTGCTCACGGCGCGAACGGCTTTTCCGAGGGTCGATTCCACCATTTACGCGAAGTCGATGTGGATGAGAGCTTTGGCCTGTTGGCGCAATTCGACTGCCCAAGGTCCGGATAGGCGGTCACCCGGTCAGAACGCCAAATGTTTCCAGCCAGATGCTCATCCCGTCATGCAGAAGCCTGCCCGAAGACAGACGCCCTCTCAGTCTTCGGCAGTCTGATCAAGGTTGTCGATCATTCGGCGCATCAGCCCGATGGTTGCTGCGCATTCCTCTTTGCTGAAGCCCGAGGTCGCTTGTTCCGCCACCGCTTGCAGGCGCATCTTCGCCGAGGGCAATTGTGCTTTGGCCTTAGCCGAAAGCGAGATCAGGCAGGCTCGCTTGTCGCTGGGATGCGGCACACGCTGGATAAGCCCGTCGCGCTCCATTCGCCCGAGGAGAGCAGCCATCGTAGGTTGCTCAACATTGGCGAGTTCGGCTAGATGCTTCTGCAAAAGGGGCCCATTCTCCTGGATTGCCATGACAACCGGGAGATAAGCCAATCCAAAGCCGAGCGGACGCAGGCGCTGCGCAATGTGGCGCATCAGCAACCGGGACGCGTGGTTGACCCAGAATGTCGGTGTGGCTGCGGGATCCCAATGAGGGTGCTTGACAAGCCTTGTTTTCATAGTATGCTATGTATTATACATACATAGCATACTATGTATTTGAGCTCCGGACGTTAAGGCACGCCGGAACATGGAGAAAACATGACCACACCGACTAAGAGCAGCGATTTTGATCGCGCTTATCGAGCTCCTTTCACAGTTTGGGGCGACGTACGCATTCCGGCAGAGGTCCAGAACCTGGCCCGGCAGGAAAATGTCCAAACCTCGCTGGAGCTAGGATGCGGAACGGGAAGATTCACGCGTTTTATGAGCCAACAGGGGTTGCGTGCAACCGGCGTCGATTTCTCGCCAGTCGCGATTGCCAAAGCGCAGAAACGGGTCGCACAGGACAGCGTAAAGCCCAGCTTCATTGTCAGTAACGTGACTCATCTGGATGCGCTCACCGGCCCGTTCGACATCTCGTTCGACGTCGGTTGTTTTCATTGTCTCGACCTACAGGGCCAATGCGCTTACATATCAGAAGTCTCTCGTCTTCTCAAACCGGGCGGCACTCATCTTGTATGGGCACTCGATGCGGCACCGAGCGGGATACGGCTTTCACCTGCGGCCGTGGGAGACGTATTCGCCCCCGCGTTTGAGTTGCAGAGCGCCCGAAAGAACCGTCGCCGTCTCGCCCTGTCTCATTGGTACTGGTTGGTCCGTCGTTAGCATCACTAGAGAAGAAAAGCGTGCCCGAGAAACGGCACTCTGTGGTGCGTTGACGCCATAACAAGGTGATTTTGTGTCGAATTTGACAATCCACACAGGCCTGCGAGCCGAATGCGGACTGATAATTCGAGTTCACGGCGGATGCAATCCTAGTACACGCCTATGTTGACGAGCACAAAATCACCAGGGCACACATTGATCGCGGATACGGAACGGCAAGTCGGCCTGCTGGCAAGCTTCGTAATGTGCCGCCGACGGCCCTTGTTTTCAGATCCAAGCCGCATCCGTCTATGCGAACGAGTGCGAAGGTCAGAATGACAAAGATTGCGATCACCATTCAACCGACCCGTCACGGAAGCAGCGCGTTCGCAACTCGCACTACACTGGATTCGGACGGCTGGGCTTGTCGGATCGATGAGCAAAGACTTTTCCGTAGACCATGGTTGGAGATTCTAACTTGCCTGCAACTGAGCGACTCTACTATTCAGATTCCTTCCTCCAGACATTTACCGGAGCAGTAACAGAGGTCCGCGAACTTGTGGACAGCCGTGGTGGACCCGTCTGGCAACTGTCGCTGAACCGCACCGCCTTCTACCCGACGAGCGGCGGACAGCCATTCGATCGAGGCCATCTGAGCACGTCTTCGCCGGACGGAACAGAGCAGAAGATTTCCGTGGAACAAGTGGAGGAGGATGAGCAAGGCACGGTGTGGCATTTCGTGCGCAAGCCGCTCGCTGTAGGGACTCATGTCGAAGGACAAATCGACTGGGAGCGCAGATTCGATCACATGCAGCAGCACACGGGGCAACACCTGCTGTCTGCCGCTTTCTGGCGGGAACTTCAGGCGCCCACAGTTTCGTTCCATTTGGGTGAAGACACTTCGACGATCGACCTGGCCTCCGGACCACTCACGCACCTCAGCCTGGAACGCGTGGAACGGATGGCGAACGAGATCATCGGAGAAGACCGCCCGGTCACCACACGCTACGTCTCCCGCGACGAAGCCGAAGCCATGCTGGCCGCTGGCCATCTTCGCAAGTTGCCGGACAGGCAAGGCACGATTCGCCTGGTCGACATTGCAGCCTTTGACCAGAACGCCTGTGGGGGAACCCACCTCCGCGCCACGGGACAGATCGGCGGATTACAGTTGCGGGCGGTAGAGAAGGTGAGCCGCGGCGTGCGCGTCGAGTTCGTCTGCGGCTTGCGTGCAACTCGGGCGGCTCGCACGGATTTCGACCTCCTCCGCGAAACCTCCAACCTGCTCTCGATACCGGCGGCAGAACTGCCATCCACTGTGGAGCGGTTGCTGACCGACGGGAAAGCGCACGCGAGGGAGCGGCAAAAACTGCGCGAGGAACTTGCGGTGCTTCAATCGGCGCGGCTGGCGACGGAAGAGCCCCTCGAAAACGGACTGCGGCTCATCGAGCGCGCGTGGAAAGACCTGGACCGCGATTACGTGAAATTGCTGGCCTCGCGAACAGCAGCAGCAGCCCCGCGAACCGCCGTCATCTTCTGCTCAGAAGACGGGAGCCCGGTACGCGTCTTCGTTGCGCGCAGTTCCGATCTGGAGTTCAACTGCGGGCAGATTCTGCGCGAGGCGCTGGCCCACTTCGGACTGCGGGGCGGCGGGTCTGCCGATCTGGCCCAGGGAGAAGTCCCTGCGGAACAGGAGGCGGCGCTGCGAGCTTACGTACGCGACACCATTTGCAGAGTTGTGGCGCAAACACGCGAACAGGCCTAAAGGAAGACAGGATGCGGCAAGGGAAACACCACGGCGTCAACTTTGAACGTAATCGGTGCGCGGTTGCGTAGTATGGTTGCCGGTCGTCCCTGGAAGTCAGCTTGCGGGCGGGAGCCGTCTGGCCGTTGGTGAAATAGGCTATTATTTCAACGATCCGGAATTGCGCAATCTGGAAGCGGCCAATCTGGCCGATTTGAGCCGTGAAGCGGTTGCGGAGTTGAATCATTTGACCTTGGGAGTACCGGTCGCCGCCGACGCCTTCACTGTAAAAGCGACGAGAACTTCTCCACCACCCTGCCGTAGCAGGAGAAGCATGATCCTTTCCTCGCGCTTGCGCATGAAGAACGATCTCCAAACCTCACCTTCAATTCAACCGTCATTCTTAGGAACCTTATGTCGCGGTTAAATCCACACGTTGTTATGCTGGCCCTTATTGCAACCTTGGGCGGATTGCTTTTTGGATATGACACGGCCGTAATCAACGGCGCGGTGGGCTGTCTGAAGGCCTATTTCATCGATCCACGATTTACCGACCTCACCAACCCCGTCCAGGCCAATGCCGCGAATTCGCTGCTCGGCTTTGTCGTTTCGAGCGCGCTGATCGGCTGCGTCTTCGGCGGAATGATTGGCGGCTGGGTGAGCACCCACATCGGCCGCAAGCGCGGATTGGTGATTGCCGCCGTGCTCTTCCTGCTCTCCGCCCTGGGCGCGGCCGCACCGGAATTTCCGTTTGCCCCCATCGGCCACGGCGGACCCGGATTCATGGTGAATTTTGTCATTTATCGCATCCTTGGCGGCATTGGCGTGGGATTGGCTTCCATGTTGTCACCCATGTATATCGCGGAGATCGCGCCGCCCAAGGTCCGCGGAAATCTGGTGGCCTGGAACCAATTCGCCATCATTTTCGGCATGTTGGTGATCTACTTCGTCAATTTTGGAATTTCCAAAACCGGCAGCGGCGATGCGTGGCTGAATTCCATCGGCTGGCGTTACATGTTTCTCTCCGGCACCATTCCCGCCGGCCTCTTCCTGCTGCTCCTGTTTCTTGTTCCGGAGACTCCGCGCTTCCTGATGATGAAGGGAAGAGAAAGTGACGCACGCGCGGTCCTGACCAAACTGGTGACGCCGGAAGAGCGCGAGCAGGAACTTTCCGAGATCCGCGCCTCGTTTGCCGAGCATCACTCCGGCAAGCTGTTTTCCTTCGGCGCGCCCTTGATCTTCATCGGCATCGCGGTTTCGGTCTTCCAGCAATTCGTCGGCATCAACGTGGTGCTCTATTATGCGACGGATATTTTCAAGGGCATGGGCATGTCCACCAATGCCTCGCTGATGCAAACCATCATTGTGGGTGCGGTCAACCTTGCTTTCACCGTGGTTGCCATCCTCAGTGTGGATCACTTCGGCCGCAAGCCGCTCCAGATCATCGGCGCGCTGGTGATGGCTGTGAGCATGATTTCCCTGGGCGCGGACCTCTGGCTCGGTGGCAAGGGCATGGTTGCGCTGGTTGCCATGCTGGTTTACACCGCCGGTTTTGCCGTTTCCTGGGGACCGGTCACCTGGGTGCTCCTCAGTGAGATTTTCCCCAATCAGATTCGCGGCAAGGCCATGGCTGTGGCCGTGGCGGCACAGTGGATCGCCAACTATCTGGTCAGTTGGTCCTTCCCCATCCTGAATGACAATCCCTACCTGGTGGCGCATTTCAAGCATGGGTTCGCCTATTGGATCTACGGCGCGATGAGCGTTCTGGCCGCCTTGTTCATGTGGAGATTTGTACCGGAAACCAAAGGCCGTTCGCTGGAGCAAATGCAACATTTGTGGCGCGCGGCGGGCAAGGATTCTCCGCAGGCAACATTGCAGGGTTGATCTTCTTTAACGAAACCAGAGTCGATGTGCTCCGAGGGCAAGCTGCCTTCAAGGCTCTCCGCAAGGGCACAGTGACTCTGGTTTCGCCCTGAAGCCTTCATCCCCTAAAGCATTCGGCGCGATGAAGGCAGGAATCGCCCATCGACCGGCCATGCCGGCGCTCGACCCTTTCTGCGAGACCTCTCCACGCGGCTCCCACCGCCGTTCCTTCAGATATTCGCCTGCCTCTTTACAATGAAGCCATGCCCGAACTGCCAGAGGTCGAAACCATTGCCCGTGGCGTGGATGCGCGTCTGCGCGGTGACCGCATTGTCCAGGTGTGGTTCGGTTCCCATCCGGAGCCGTTCAAGACGCCACCCGCGCAGCAGGCCAAAGCTCTGGAAGGCTGCGTTCTGCTGGCCGTTCATCGCACCGGAAAACACATCGTCTGCGAATTGGGCGCCGCAACCGACGCCGCAAGTCCGCGCCGAGGAGCTGCGAACGAGAAGAACCTCAGCCCAGCAGCCCAATGGATTGTGCACCTTGGCATGACCGGCCGCCTGCTGGTGACCACTCCGGACGCGCCTCTGGCCGCGCACACGCACGCGCGATTAACCCTCGGCAGCGGGCGGGAGTTGCGCTTTGTGGATCCGCGCCGCTTTGGGCGGCTTGAACTCCGCGATCTGGCGCGCGCCGAAGCTTTCGATGCACCCGGCGCTGAGCCGCTCACCATTGAAAGCGAAGCGTTTGCCGCGCTCTTTCACGGCCGGCGGCTGGCCATCAAGGCGGCGCTGCTGAACCAGAGCCTGTTGGCCGGGGTGGGCAACATCTACGCCGACGAGAGTCTCTTCCGCGCCGGCATCCGTCCGCGCCGTATGGCCGGGCGTCTGACCAGGGCCGAGCTGGAGCGCTTGCGCACCACCCTTCGCCAGGTTCTCAAGGATGCCATTCGGCTGGGAGGCTCCTCGGTCTCGGACTATGTGGATGCCGAGGGCGTGCGTGGATTCTTCCAACTGGAGCATTGCGTCTACCTGCGCACCGGCCTACCCTGCCGCCTCTGCGGAACGCCAATCCGGCGTATTGTGCTGGCGGGACGAGGGACGCACTACTGCCCGCGCTGCCAGTCTTAGAGCGCACTTCTATGGTTTTTAGAAGTATTCCCGCCTGATCCTCCCAGATTGCAGAAGCGAAAGTCGTCCGGACGGATGTAAGTCGTTGAAAGCAGGTAATAGCGAGATTGGCATGACGATTGCTATTAGTAAGGCGCCAGTGATGTACCGGCTGCTGGAAGTTTCCGGCCAGCCCAGAGAACAGCAGACGCCCGGTAAGAGCAACCGCCAATGAAGCGGCCCTCAAAAGGGAGAAACCGACCGGGGGAGTCTGTAATAGGCACGGTGGAAACAACCACCGGCCATATGCTTCGGAGGCCAGTGACCAGCGCAGGACACGGGAAACGCCACTCGAATCGAGTGGCGTTTCGTGCGTTTGGGGGAAACTTCGTGTGAACTTCAGCAGCAGAATCCCGCCCGGGAATCTGCCGCACCATCTGTTTCGTGTAAAGTCCGCTTGCCAGCCGGGTGGCTTCGCTGTAGTATCAGGATTGCCTATCAAGCGGCTGACGCGAGCCACCCGAAACGGGTAGAGCAAGCTCGCCGCCTAGCAAGGAAACTTTACCGAGCGGTTCATCTCATAGCAGACTGCAAGCGGAAGAGTTCCCATAGGAATGGCATCAAATGAGGAAGGCGCCGGCCGTAGTGTGACGATTCAGTCAACCGGATGGGTCTGTTTGACTGCTCCCTTCCACGAGGCGGACAGAGCGTTTTCCCATAGGTCATCCTGTAATGCCATGGAAGTTGTTGGGCGCAAGCAAGGGGCGTTTCCAAGAGAATGCAGGGGACAGCGCAAAATCTGTGAATATGCCTGAGGCTGATGGGGATCATGCCAGATTGCGTGCGGAGCCAAGCTCCGAGGTAGTCGGTTCACGATACCGGGACGGCAGAATGCCATTTACCGTCGAACTTCCCGCCCACATCCAGACGGACGGCGGGCAGGGCAGGCTCAACCCCGGCAGCAACGGCTAAAGCGAAACACGAATGCACCAAACAGCAATGCATCAGGAAGTCTACGCATGACGACAGAATCGACGCAGCCTCAGTCTGAATCGGGGCAGGTCCCGGCCAACGGCCAGGGACAGTCGCAGGGGCATCGGCGCCGCCGGCGCCGCCGCAAGAACAAGAGCAGCCAAGCCAGCGCGCCCCAGGCCCAACAGCCTCAGGCACAGCCCCAGGCGCAACCGCCCCAGCCGCAGCAGCCTCAGCCCCAGCAGCAGCCGTCACCGGTGGCGCAAAAGGCGGCTCCGGCACGCCAGGGCGGCCACCAAGGCGGGCATACGGGCGGACGCCAGGGCGGACAGCAGCAGAACCAGGGCCGGAAGAAGAAGTTCTTCCAGAAGGGTTCGGCGGCGCCGGTTCAACCCGGCAACAGCATTTCCTCCCCTCCGCAGGGCAAGCGCAAGGTGCGGCAGAAGGGTCCCCGCGAGTTTGTCGGTCCCATGGACCACAGCTATCGCGTCGTAGACGGCAACATCGCCGACGGCCCTGCTTCGACGATCCAAATCACTACCGACGGCCATAGCGGGTACTATCCGGACTCCTATTCGAGCCCCGTCGCTGTTCCCGTCCGCGCAGACGCCCCGACCCGCATCTTCTGCTTCATTGAAGATTTGTTCTTCCTGGCCAAGATCCATGAAGCGGCCCGCAAGATCGGCGTGAAGGTGGAATTTGTGAAGGGCGACAAGGAGACCGTGGCCCGCTTGAGCGAAATGGCGGAAGGCGAACGGCCCAAGCTGCTGGTTTTCGACCTGAACAACGTCGGCGCCAAGCCCATGACGCTGATTCCCAAATTCAAGACCAAGTTCAAGAAGGCCACTTCGATCATCGGCTTCCTCAACCACCTGCAAGGGGATCTGAAGATGAAGGCGACCGAGGCCGGCTGCGATACGGTGATGCCGCGTTCCGCGTTCTCGCAGAGCCTGCCGAACCTTCTGCGCCGCTACGGGCTTGAAGAGGAAGAGGAGTACGTTCCTCAGCCGGTGTAGTTTGGGTTGAATTTGCACAAACAAAAAGGCGCTTTCCTCACGGAAAGCGCCTTTTTGTTTGTAACGCGAAAGCTATCCGGGAGGCCAGGCAAGCGGACGGCCGCCCACCAGGTGAACGTGGAGGTGGTCGACCGTCTGACCGCCGTCCTCGCCCGTGTTGAGCACCGCGCGGTAGCCCTTGTCGAGCCCCTTTTCGCGTGCGATTTTGGCCGCGGCCCACAGCAAATGGCCCAGCAGGGCGCGGTCTTCCTCATTGCAGTCGGCCATGGAGACGATGTGTTCGCGCGGAGCCACCAGCACATGCACCGGCGCTTGCGGGTGGATGTCGGCAAAGGCGTAACACAGCTCGTCCTGGTAGACGGGCGTGGAGGGAATGGTTCCTTCGATGATCTTGCAGAAGAGGCAACTCATGACGGGAACAGTGTACAGTGCGCGGTGGTCAGTGAACAGTCTAGGCCGATTCCAGAATCATGTTGGCGTACTGCGTGGTGTCTCCGGTGCGAATCAATCCGATGGCCGCCGGAACGCGCTTCTTGAACTCGGTGTGCCGTTCAAAAACGAGGGGAATGCCGGTGAGGGCGGACTCGAATTCCGTGCGCGTCTCCGCACTGTTATTGGCGTGGAACTCATCGGCCATGAAGACCCTGCCGATGTTGAAGTTGAGCCGGATGGCCCGGAGCACTTCGAGAACGCGGGGAAGATCGTCGACAAGCGAAATGTCGACGGTCTCGATCTCCGGCCAGAAAGGAAAGCCACGGTCGGAGATGACCAGAGTGTTGGTGTGGCGTACGCGGCTGAGCAGAGAGTTGAGGTCAGGGTTCAGAATTCCGGTTTTCAACATACGGGCAAGGCTCCTCTGGCAGATCGGGCGATTCGAAGCGAGGCCCAACCCTTTGGCCCTCAGTCTACGGAGCAGGCCCTGGCATGTACAAATGAACAATTTTGCGGCAGGGCAGATGGGCGGAAATGCAGGTTCCCTTCAGCTTCGCCGAGGGGAAAAATCGGGCAATTTTCCCTCGTTTTTGGCCTTTTTTTAGCCAAAAAACCCTGTTTTTGGGGCGTTTTGCCTGTGCAAATCTTTCGGATTTGTTTTAGTAATGTATTTGGTTTTAATAGTTTACAGCATAAAAAGCGAAGAAAAGATAAATCTGTCCCCATTTTTTGGGTTCGAAACGGCTAAATCCCTGAGACCTGGAACCGTCTCTCTGGGATCAATGGGGAGAATCATCTGAGCTATCCAAGGCCGAGGACTGAGGCCTCACGGGCGCCCAACTGCGAGGCCCCTGGGGCAGCCATTCCTGGGGGTGGTGTTCACTTTGGTGGTGGTTTCTAGTTTTCCCGGCACATGGTATCCCGTCCTATTTTGATTGTGCGCGGGGTGGGCACAATGATCTGCAAAAAGGCTGCGCGCGACGAAGACTTTATTTTCCGGAGCGAAATCGGAGCCAACGTGGTCTGGCAAAAAACGGGCGTTCGGGGCGGACTTTTGTTGAAGTGAAAACCACTGGGCCGGCTTGCCTCCTGGGTCAGCTACCCAGGTTTTGCTTCTGGGTGAAACTACTTCCGCTCCTGGGTGGAGTTCCTCGGGCTCCGGTGTGGGGCAAGAGACTGTCAGGATCGGCTCAACTGGTGTGATCGAGCAGGATCTTCCACCCTTGCGGGCCCTTGCGCCAGACGAGCGAAAAGAGTCCGTCGTCCTTTTTGGCTTCGCCATGGGCGGCGCGCTCCAGATGGAAGCGGCCGGTGACGGTGGCGAACTCCACTGTCCCGCAGGAGCCGGGCAGCAGGCGCACGACGACGTCGGTGAAGGTGAGCACCCCCATCTGCTGCGGAGTGGAGTAGGCCTGCTGGTAGCGCTCAAAGATGGGCCGGTAGCCCTTGCGGACGGTCATGCCGATAAAGGTGGTTTCCGGGGAATCTTCGTAGGTTTGCATGAAGGCCGGAATGTCGGCGCGGTTCCAGGCGGCGGACTGTGCCGAGAGGGCGGCGCGAATGGCGGCTTCGTCCGCGGCGACGGGCTGGGCGTGACCGGCCGATTCTCCACAAATCCACACCAGAGCCACCAAAAGAAGGAAAACTCGCTGCATCGGAAAGCCTCCGCGTCCAGCTTACAATGGCTTCTCGCCGCCGGATTCCCCCCTCCCTTGCGCCGCGGCGACATTTTATTCGGTGCTCACCGAAGTCCGGAAGAGCGCGGAATTTTCATAAATAATGACGGGCAAAGCCTCAATTCCCCAAAAACCTCTGCGCAAAGAGGATGTCCTGTGCGCTGGTCGTGCGTCTAAAGAGTTTGCTGCACAGCGTGGAGGGGGAGGGAGAAGTACCCCAACCCATCTGCGTCCGTTAGACTGTGGGATAGGCCCAGTTGGGGCCAAGCCCAAGTTCGCCGGGGCTGACGGCGGCAGGGAAATTCTGGGAAAGACACGGTTTCCGAGCCGATGGGCAGCCCGACTGTTTGGGCGGAATGGCCGCGGTCCAATATAATCAGTCTTTCCTCGAGGCAGGACAGATTTTCAGCAGTGAGGGTGTGCATATTCTTCCCGTGAAGCCTAACTATGGACCGCACCATTCCTTGTGCTCGCCGCGGGGCTACAGCCCGGTGAAGATCAAGCACATTTCCATCTTCCGTACCGCGCGAATTGCGAAGCTTGCGGCGCGCCTGGTGGTGTTGGCCGCGCTGGCGTTGACCGCCGCCGGGGCCTTTGCCCAGCAGTCGCAGACCATCGAGCAGATTCGCGTGATCGGCAACCGGCGCATTCCCAAGGAGACGATCCTGGCGCGCCTGTTTACGCACGTGGGCGACACATACGACCCCATCTCCATCGAGCGCGACTTCAACTCGATGTGGAACACGTCGTACTTCGACAACGTCCGCATCGAGCGCGAAGACTCGGAGAAGGGCATCATCCTCAACATTTTTGTTGTGGAGAAGCCGACCATCCGCGAAATCAACTACAAGGGCCTCAATGCCGTCTCGCAATCCGACGTCCTGGACCGATTCAAGAAGGAAAAGGTCGGGCTGTCGGTAGAGAGCCAGTACGATCCCACGCGGATCAAGCGGGCGGAGACGGTGCTGAAGGACATTCTGTCGGAGCACGGCCACCAGTTTGCCACCATCAAGACCGAAGTGAAGACCATCCCTCCGGCCTCGGTGCAGGTGAATTTCAACATCAAGGAAGGCCCGACGGTGAAAGTGGGCCAGATCCGGTTCACGGGCAACCCGCACATTGGCAGCCTCGAACTGCGGCGCTCGATGAAGAACCTGAAGCCGATCGGTATTCCTTATTCGCTGGTCTTCGAGAATCTGTTTTCGCAGACTTTCGACGCGACCAAGCTCGAAGAGGACACGGAGCGGGTGCGCCAGGCCTATCGCGACAAGGGCTACTACAATGCCGCGGTCGAAGAGCCGAAGACGCAGATTCGCGACGAAGGCGGACTGAACATCTTTACCTTCCGCCCCAACAAGGGCAAGCGCATCGATATTCTGATGCCCATCGAAGAGGGCGCGCGTTACCGGCTGGGGACCATCACCTTCACCGGCAACAAGGCCGCCTCCAACACCAAGGCTCTGCGTTCCACGTTTGCCGTCAAGGATGGCGACTGGTTCAACGCCACCATCATGGGCAAGGGTTTGGAAAATCTGAAGAAAGCCTACGGGCAGATGGGCTACATCAACTTCGGCGCCATCCCCAAAGCCACCTTCGACGAACAGAAGAAGACCGTCAATCTGGACATCGATATCGACGAGGGCAAGCCGTTTTATGTCTCGCGCATCGAGTTCCAGGGCAACACCATCACCCGCGACAAGGTGATCCGCCGCGAGCTGATGCTGGAGGAAGGGCAGGTCTACAACTCGCAGTTGTGGGAGATGAGCCTGCTGCGCCTGAACCAGCTCGAATACTTTGAGCCTCTGAAGGTGGATCAGGACTCCGAAGCTCACCAGGACGCAGAGGCCGGCACCGTCGACCTGCTGCTGAAGGTCAAGGAGAAGGGCAAGAACTCGATCGGCCTGAACGGCGGCATCAGCGGCCTGTCGGGCGCGTTTCTGGGCCTCAACTACCAGACCAACAACTTCCTCGGTTTGGGCGAAACGCTAAGCGTGCAGGGCAACCTGGGCAATGTGAGCCGGCAGTTCATGTTCGGTTTCTCGCAGCCTTATGTGCACAACCGCCCTCTCAATATCGGCTTCCAGATCTTCAACTCGAAGCAGGATTACAACGCGTCCAAGAGCTACGCCAGCAGCGCCAGCGCCGGTGTGAATCTGAGCTCGGCACAGCAGTCGCTGACGCAGAACTACAACCAGGCTTCGACCGGCATGAACTTCTCGGTCAGTTATCCGCTGAAGCGTCATGCCTTCCAGCGCGTCGGCTTTACCTACTCGCTGGCCAAGTCGTCGATTACCGCCTTCAGCACGGCTTCCCAGACGTTCTTCCAGACCATCAGCTTCCGGTCGGGAATCCAGGGGTCGAATGCTCTGGCGGGCATCGTGACCAGCTCGGCTTCGTTCACTTACGCCTACAATACCATCAACAATCCGCTTCGCCCACGCAGCGGCAAGGAATACACGGCGGCGTTCCAGTTCGCCGGCATTGCCGGCAACGTGCGCTACTTTGCCCCCATGGTGGCCTACAAGCAGTTCATGCCGATGCACTTGCTTAAGCCTTCGGCCAACGGGCGGAACGTGCTGGGCGTTCGCGCGCAGTTGGGCTACGTGCAGGGCTTCGGCGGCGATGTGGCTCCTCCCAACAACCGCTTCTACTCCGGCGGCGAGGGTGAAATCCGCGGCTTCGACGTTCGCGGGGCCACGCCGTATGGCTACGTGCCCAATCGGACCACGGTCCAGCTGACGAATCCGGACGGAAGCTGCGTTCCGCGCGATCCGAACAATCCGCAGTTGGGCCAGTGCATCCAGGTTCCGATTCCGGTCTACGGCATCGCTTCGATCGGCGGCGACACCAGTTTGACGACCAACGCGGAGTACCGTATCCCGATCGCGGGCCCGGTCACCTTCTCGTTCTTCAACGATTTCGGCATCGACACGGTGCTCAACAAGGGACAGCTCAAGCAGAGCCCCGAGGGTTTTGCCTCGCTGACAGCTCCGCTTTACGGCTGCCCGGTGTACAACAACGGTTCGTGCCAGGGTGGCATTCCGGGCTCGCTGGTAGGGTTCCAGCGGAACATCCGGCCCATCGCGGGCACCAACTTTGTTCCACGCATGTCCACGGGCGCCGAGATCTCGGTGATTATGCCGGTGATCAACGCCCCCTTCCGCTTGTATTACGCCTACAACCCGTTGCGGCTCTATGAACGGCCCTACTGCAACAGCATTCTCACCGGCGGCAAGGTGGAAAGCTGTTCGGCAGAGCTGATCACCCGCGATATGTTCCCGGTGGGCGGCGCAGGCGACTTCACCTATCAGGAAGCGATCCAGGCATACGGAGCGCGCAACCTCTTCCGTGAACCGCGCAAGACCTTCCGGTTGACCGTCTCCACTACCTTCTAATTCCTGCTTTCATTTCCAGGACCCAGATAAAGGGCCGCTCATCGCGAGCGGCCCTTTGTTATGTGCGGTGAGGCTGGAGCTGCGGTTGTCCCTCGCGAGAAACATCCCTCCGCGGCTAAAGCCGCACCGATCCTGTTGGCTTTATGCGGGGGTTAAAACCCCCGCCCTCCCTCCGGACCGAGTTCTTCCGCAGCCTGTGAAGGCCCCTGCTCCCTCCGTAAAAGTCGATCTACAACTGTAGTACCGGGGCGAAGTCAGGATGGCTCGACCCAGATGCTGAAAGGTCCTCCTTCGGCACCGCGCCAAAGTGGCAAGAAGGGCGCTATTTTGGCGTCAATTCGCAAAAGCCGCTGAAAAAGGGCCAAAATCGGCGAGTTCCCGTTACCTGTAAGTTAACAAATGATTTTTGTAAGCTATTCATTCTTTTAAACTTGAATTGATCAAGGGACTGGAAAAGCGACAAAAACAATCAGGGGGGTGGGGGTAGAAGCGATTTCGGCTGGTTCTTTGCCCGGAATTGCTCTCAAAACATGTCTTTTCTGAGCGCGGACGAGGACGTCCGCGCTACAGCCGACCGGGAGGCCGACGTTACTCCCCGGCGGCGCTATCTCCCGACGAAGAACATCA
>Ga0255352_1000486_pt1 | contig 22298 bp, 21 predicted proteins | sample HBST0metaG_FD_189939 | JGI IMG/M metagenome (GOLD analysis project Ga0255352, IMG submission 189939) | Peat soil microbial communities from Stordalen Mire, Sweden - H.B.S.T0 | ecosystem: Environmental > Terrestrial > Soil > Wetlands > Peat | place: Sweden: Norrbotten County, Stordalen Mire...
GCGGACCGAAGGCCCCCGGCATCGGTTTCGCCATGGGACTGGACCGTCTGGTGCTGACTCTCCAAGCGCAGCAGAGTGAAGCGGCGGCGGAGAAGATTCACGCGTACGTGGCTCCGATGGGCGATGCCAAGAACGCGGAAAAGCTGGCGACGATCAACGCGGCGGGGTTGGCGCTGGCTCGCGATTTGCGTCGGGCCGGACTCGGTATCGAATTGGGAGAAGGCAGCTTCCGGCTCAAAAAGTCCTTCGAGGCAGCCGACAAATGCGCGCGCCGCATCGTCATTCTCGGCGAGGACGAGCTGGCATCCGGTATCCTTACGGTGAAGGATTTTTCCACAAGCGTACAAACGAAGGTGCCCCGGGCCGAGCTGGCGGAGTTTCTCAGGAAGTAGCCAAGCCCCGGATAAAAGCACCGTGCCGAGCCGCCACAAGGCGGTTCGGCCCGTTGCATCTTCGGGCGAATCGCAAAAGGACAAGAGGCAGTGCTCGATTTCTTAGGCAATCTGAAGCGGACGCATCTGTGTGGCGAACTGCGCGCGGCCGACGCCGGCAAGCAGGTCGTATTGATGGGCTGGGTGAACCGGCGACGCGATCACGGCAATCTGATTTTTTTGGACGTCAGGGATCGCAGCGGCATTGCGCAGGTGGTGCTCGATCACGATCTGGTGCCCGAGGGCCATGCCAAAGGCGAGCAGGTTCGGCCAGAATATGTGGTCGCGGCTGTTGGCAAGGTGCGGTTGCGCGCGGCCGACGCCATCAATCCGAAGATGCCTACCGGCGAAATCGAGATTGAGACCACCGAGCTTCGCATTCTGAACGACACGCGTCTGGCGCCGTTTTCACCGGCCGACGAAGCGATTCAGAACGAGGAGCTGCGGCTCAAGTATCGCTACGTGGACCTGCGCCGCGAGGAGATGCAGCGCAACTTCCGGCTGCGCCACAACGTGACGATGGCCATCCGCAACAGCTTGAGCGGACAGGGCTTCCTAGAAATCGAGACGCCGATTCTGTGCAAGTCGACCCCCGAGGGCGCACGCGACTTTCTGGTGCCGAGCCGCCTGCACGCGGGCGAGTTCTACGCACTGCCGCAGTCGCCGCAACTGTTCAAGCAGATCCTGATGATCTCCGGCTTCGACCGCTACTTCCAGGTGGCGCGCTGCTTCCGCGATGAGGACCTGCGCGCCGACCGCCAGCTTGAGTTCACGCAGATCGATCTCGAAATGAGCTTCCCGCACCGCGAGGACGTCTTCGAGGTCGCGGAAAAGTTTCTCTCGGCAGGCTTTGCCGCCGCCGGCGTAACGCTGCCGACGCCGTTTCCGCGCATCACCTACGATGAGTCGATCCGCCAGTACGGCACGGACAAGCCGGACCTGCGCCTGCCCGGTCTGGTCGACGTACGCCCGGCCTTCTCGGACGAGGACCTGGCCAAGTTGCAGATCGATCCGGCGCTGCCGGTGGTCGCCTTCCGCATTCCCAATGTCGGCGAGCTAAGCCGCAAGGAGCGCGAAGAGAACCATCCGCAGTTCGACCTGAAGAAGGGCGCGAAGTTCATCGACGACTTCAAGCGGCTGGCCAAGGGCTTTGCCGATCAGGCCGCGAAGGTGCGCACGCTGGTGGAAGCCGGCGAGGGAGACTTCGTGATCGTCGTCGCGGGCGACCCGGCGCATCCGGTCAAGGCCAGCGACACCAAGTTCCCGGGCCGTCTGAGCGAGCGCGAGATCAACGTCTATATGGCAGCGGGCAACTTCCGCTCGGAGCTGGCCAAGAAGTACGCCGAACGCCACGGCGCCTTCCAGCTGACCGAGGACACGGTCGTCGGGGCGCGCGAGGCCACCAAGGACAGCCTCGTCGACGGCGCGAAGGCCTTCCAGCCGGTCTGGATCGTCGACTTCCCGATGTTTGAATATGATGTTGCGTTGGGCAAGTGGATGCCGGCGCACCATCCGTTCACGGCACCGTATGAGGCCGATATGCCGAATCTGGTGAGTGACCCGGCGAGCGTTCGCGCCGACTGCTATGACCTTGCCATGAATGGACTTGAGCTTGGTTCCGGCTCAATGCGCATCCATCGCAAAGACGTGCAGAAGGTTATTTTTGACTCACTGGGCATCAGCGAAGAGGAAGCCAAGCTTCGCTTCGGCTTCTTCCTGGAGGCGCTTGAGTATGGTGCTCCGCCGCATGGCGGCATCGCGCTCGGCCTGGATCGCATCGTGATGTTGCTGGCTGGCGCGCCGAGCCTGCGCGAGGTCATCGCCTTCCCGAAGACGGCCAAGGCCGTCGACGTGATGGCCGAGGCTCCGACGACGGTCTCCGACGAGCAGCTCAAGGAGCTGCACCTGCGCATCGCGCTGAAGAGCTAGGGGACTGCGCCTCCGGCGAATGTTTTTCATCCAGAAATGCCCTTGCGAAGAGTTTTCCGCGAGGGCATTTTTTGTGCGAGAAAAAGTTCGGCGGGGTGGCTAGAGCATTTCTCCAATACACGTACAGTGTTGAGTTGCGTGCAAGGTGGCTTTTTCTTAAGGAAAAAGCCACTCGGCATCCTGCTTTCGCTCTACAGCAATGGGAGAAATGCTCTATCGGTCCAGTTCGGCAAACAGCTCGCCGAGCACGAGGCGGATCGGCGTTTCCGAGACGGTGAGTTCGCCGGTCTGCGTCAGATGCAGGCCGGTGCGGTCGGCGGTCCAGGCGCGGCGCGAGGCCGGATCGAGAATCCAGATGTGCTCGACGCCAAAATCCAGATAGTCGTCGATGCGCTCCTGAAAGCGGCTTAGACGATCTTCGGGAGAGAGAATCTCGATGGCGATCAGTGGCGGCTCGGTCAGGTAGCGATCAATGCTCTGCCCGGCCCGCACCACCAGCACATCGGGAACACGAAAGGTTTCCGGGTGCGTCTGCGTGCGCAGTTCAGGAAAGACCTCGACACCCCACTCGGCGCGCTTGAGCATGAACAGAAAGGTCAGATACCGCTGCAGAATGGAGTGTTCTTTCTCGCCCACATTGCGCTCCTCGATGCGACCGTCCACGTAGTCGCAGTCGGGGTGATAGCTGGTGTGGAGATACTCCTCCAGCGATACCAGGGGCGCGGCGAAATCGGATGCGGGCAACGTGGCCATGCGAACAGTATGCTCCGGGCACGTGGAGAAGCCAAGAGAAAACACAGCCCTCCCGCACTCCAGCGGGGAGGGTGCGGAAGGCTCAGGAAACTGACTTACTCGGCCTTGGTCTCGGGCGGGTTTTCGGACTTGTCTTCGGACGGGTTCTCCGACGGGTCCTCGCCCTCGATCGAGATGCGCAGTGAGCGCAGGAAGCTCAGATCGTTGGAGGTGAACTCGGTCGGCGATTCCTGCTTCTCAGCCTCACCCTCGACAGTCGTCTCGTCGGCTTCCTTGTCGACCTCGTTGAGGCCAATGGTGGCCTCGAGCATCAGCAGCACGTCAAAGCCGTACTCGCGAATGTCCTGGACGACACCGGCGATCTGCTCGCTCTCGATGACCGACTCGTGGATGGCCTCTCCCAATTGCTGAATAAGTTCGCGCAGACGGGCTGTCAAAGCTAACCTCCAGATGCGGCCTGCGCGCGGCAAAGAGCGCTACGAGCGGCGTATATTGCATTTACCTTACCCCCAACGTCGTACAAGAGCAAGACGCTCGGACGGCAGGCATCGCTGTTACCATCATAACGGAATGAGAGCTCTGACCATCGGACGAGTGCTGGGCATCGGGTTGCGGGTGGCCGGACGGGTGGCTCACCAGCGGCTTGAAGCCAACGCGCACACCGCACGATCCGCACCAGTTCTGCGGGCTCCACTGAGCCAGGCCCCAACGGCGCGCCAACTCGGTCATGCCACGCGGCAGGGCGTCGGCGGATTCTTCCGCAATGTGCGCCGTGCCAGTAGCATTGTCTGGTTGCAGGTGACCGGCTGCTTTTTCTTTTTGCCGGTGCTGGCCTTTGCGCCCACACTCTGGAAGACGCGAATGAGCTACGCGCACGGACCCGACCATCGGACCTTCATGCTCTGCGCCGTTCTCGTGACCGTGTTTTTCTATCTGGGCGTAAGCTCGTTCTGGCGGGCGATGCAGCGGTCTGCGGAGCAATAGCGCGCCGCCAGAAGCTTCTATCAGAAAAAGCCGTGCGGATTATCTTGGTCTGCGCTTGGGCATGCGTTGCGTGTGCCAACTGACCAGCCAGACGGCGATGCCGATTGCTGCCAGAATGGCCAGCATCCACTCGCTGACCTCACGGTCACCCACATATTGCAGCCAGAAGGCGTGCAACTGTGCCATCGCGTGCGCTTTCCACAAAGCGAGATACAAGGGTTCCTCCGTAAACCGGCCAAGCGAGCCCGGTTTAATTCTTTAGACCCATGTATCGGCAAATTGTCGCAGCAATTTAAAAAGGACAGACCTATCTCTAGAAGCAGCTCATTTATCGAGAGTTAGGCAAAGACTTCGGCGGCTCGGGTTGGCGCGTGAAGTGCCAGACGGCCATGCCGAGCGCCACCACGCCCAGTGCACAGGCCAGCCAGAACTGGGGACCGTGGTGAATCTCCCACGCCTTCCAGAAAACGATGGCTGCGGCGGCCAACATAAAAATGCCTCGCACAAAATGCATGATTGTCTGCCTTTCCACCCGGCAGTCGTCCCAGCTCCGGGCCAGTTTTTATCCTACGCGCCCATACGAATCCGTTTGACCCGGCCCCGCCGCGTCCCTATTGTGAATAAGAGATGCACTCTACGGAAAAGAAAGAAAGGATTTCGTCCCACCTATGTCTGCCAGCACTGACACTCCAACGACTCCCCTTAAAAAGACCGCGCTGAACGCCACGCACCGCGCCCTGAAGGCCAAGATGGTCGACTTCGGCGGCTGGGATATGCCGGTCGAGTATCCCGGCGCGGGCGGTGGCCTGATCGCCGAGCACATCGCCGTGCGCACCGGCGTGGGCCTGTTCGACGTTTCGCACATGGGCGAGATTCGCCTGCAGGGGCCGGGCGCGCTCGCCGCCGTGCAGCACGTCACGATGAACGACGCCGCAAAGCTCGTCGACGGGCAAGCGCACTACTCAGCGCTGCTCACCCCCGAGGGCACCTTCGTCGATGACATTCTCGTCCACCGCATCGCCGCCGAAGATTTTCTCTTGGTTGTCAACGCTGGCACTACGGAAAAAGATTACGCCTGGATCGAGAAGCAGCTCACGGGCTGGACGGGCTTCCGGCTGAGCAACGACTCGGCCAAGTACTCGCAGATCGCCATACAGGGTCCGCGCGCGCTGGAGACGCTAGCGAAACTCACCGACGTCGACCTCGCCTCGATCAAGAACTATCGCTTCACCTGGGGTACGGTAGCCGGCGTGGAAAACACGCTGATCGCGCGTACCGGCTACTCAGGCGAGGACGGCTTCGAGGTCTATGTGCCTTCGGACGAGCCGACCACGACGAAGGTCTGGAATGCGCTGCTCGAAGCGGGCAAGGAGTTCGCCATCCGGCCCTGCGGCCTGGGCGCGCGCAACACGCTGCGACTCGAGGCCGGCATGAGCCTCTACGGCCACGAGATCTCCGAGACGGTCAACGTCTTCGAGGGCGGGCTGACCCACTGGCTCAAGCTCGACAAGGAATCTTTTATTGGAAAAGATGCTTTGGTGGCCATCCAGGCCGCGGGCGGACCAAAGCGCAAGCTGATCGCGTTGCAGATGGTCGAACGCGGCATCGCCCGCGACGGGTACTCCGTACTGGGCTTGAACGGGGAACGCATCGGCACGGTGACATCGGGTTCGCCCGCACCGTTCCTGAAGGAAAACATCGCGCTGGCGCTGGTCGACGTGGCCGCAGCCGATGCAGCCGAGGTGCTCATCGACGTGCGCGGCCGTCAAGTGAAGGCCAAGCAGATGCCGATTCCCTTCTACAAGCGGCCGAAGAAAAAGTAACTCCGCACGAAAACCTGGAAAAATCCCCAAAAACCCCGCTCCGGAGTATCCGAAGCGGGGATTTTTGTTCTTCGGGAACATGCCGGGCATCATTTCGATTGCATTGTGTACACATTTGTGCTCATAATAGCCGTGCTTGATGAAAGAAATCGAGCTCCAATTCGAGTGGGACGAGGCCAAGGCTAGAAGCTATCTGGAAAAGCACGGCGTCTCGTTCCTCACGGCCGCCGCCATTTTTTCGAGCGAACGATTGGAGCGGGTCGATGACCGCGAAGACTACGGCGAACTGCGATGGATTGCGCTGGGCCGTGTGGGCATTGAGGTTTATCGCGTTGTTTTTACCTGGCGCGGCACGAACCTGATTCGCATCGTCAGCGCCCAGAAAGCGAGCAAGGATGAGCAGCAAATCTACTATCGTGAAGCACTCTCTGAGCGAGATTGAATCCCTGCGCGAGCGCGGCGTCGACAAGACGCGCACCGATGCGCCCGAGGCGGAATCGCTCGGCGAGGATTTCTGGAACTCTGCGCATGTGGTGTTGCCAGCGGGAAAAACCTCGGTGCATCTGCGCCTGGACAACGATGTGGTCGAGTGGTTCCGCTCGCACGGCAAAGGGCACCTGACCCGCATGAATGCTGTTTTGCGCGCTTATATGGAAACAAAAAAACGCTGCGCTTGAGGGTATTCGAAGTCGCTGAAAAGCGCAGCACATATACCGCAAAAAACCAAAAGAAAATCCCCGCGCCGGGCGAACCGGTACGGGGATTTTTCTTTTCCAGGAAAAACTTAGATTTGCATGATCTCGGCTTCTTTTTTCTGGCTGAGTTCTTCGAGGTGGCGGATCTCGGCGTCGGTCATTTTCTGAATCTCTTCGAGGGCGCGCTTTTCGTCATCCTCGCTGACCTTCTTGTCCTTCGAGAGCTTCTTGAGGGCGTCGTTGCCGTCGCGGCGGATGTTGCGAACCGTGGTGCGGTGATCTTCGAGAACCTTGCCGAGGCCCTTGCAGAGGTCGCGGCGACGCTCCTCGGTCATCGGCGGAACCGGCACGCGCAGCACCTTGCCGTCGCTGCTGGGGTTCAGACCGAGGTCGGAGGTGCGAATCGCTTTCTCGATCTCCTTGAGGATGGTCGGGTCCCAGGGCGAGACGAGGATCAACTGCGCCTCGGGCGTGGAGACCTGCGCCATCTGAGTGATAGCCGTCGGCGTACCGTAGTAGTCCACCTTGATCTGATCGAGCATGTGCACGTTGGCGCGGCCGGTGCGGATGGCGGCCAGATTCGCCTGGAAGCCGGCGACCGATTGCTCCATACGCCGTTTCAGATCGTTGTTGAGTTCTTTCAGCGCCGGAATGCCGGCCATGATGGATGCTGCCATGGGAAGTTCCTCCGTGGACCAAGACTGCCAACGGCTATTCTACAAAAGAACGCGCCCGGCAGTCGGATTGTTTCGTTTGCGGTGTGAATCCTATTTCAACCCAGTCGAAGCGGCCTGCTCGTGGGCGTGATAGCTGGAGCGGACCAGTGGCCCCGCCTCGACGTGTTTGAAGCCCATCGCGAGCGCCTCGACCTTCAGCTCCGCAAACTCGTGCGGCGTGTAGAGCCTGCTCATCGGCAGATGGTCGCGCGAGGGGCGCAGGTACTGGCCGACGGTGAGAATGTCGCAGCCGACGGCGGCCAGATCGCGGAAGACCTGAAGCATCTCGTGCGTCTCTTCGCCGAGGCCGACCATCACGCCGGACTTCGTCACGCCTGTGGGATGAATCTCTTTGGAATAACGCAACAGCTCAAGCGTGCGCTCGTAACGGGCTCCGGCGCGAGCCGAAGGATACAGTCGCGGCACGGTCTCGGTGTTGTGGTTGAGGATCGCCGGGCGCGCTTCGATGACGGTGCGGATGCAATCGGCATCGCCGCGAAAGTCAGGGATGAGCACCTCGACGCGGCAACCGGGTGCCTGCTTGCGAATCTCTTCGATGACCGAGGCGAAGATGCGCGCGCCACCCATCAGGTCGTCGTCGCGATCGACGCTGGTGATAACGGCGAACTCGAGTCCGAGTTGGGCAACGGCCTCGGCCACGCGGCGCGGCTCGTCGAAGTCGATGGGCGCGGGCTTGCCCTTGGGCACGGCACAAAAACCGCAGCGGCGCGTGCAGATGTTGCCGAGCAGCATGAAGGTGGCGGTGCGATGATGCCAACACTCGCCGATGTTCGGGCAGTGCGCGCTTTCGCAAACGGTGTTCAGCCCAAGGCCGCGCGCCAGCCGCTTCAACTCATGATAGTTTTCGCCCACCGGAGCGCGCGCCTTGAGCCAATCGGGCTTGGGCGCCGGGGCCTTGCGCACGGGTTCGATCTGCACCAGTTCCATGTTTTTATTCTACCGGGAAGCAAGCACGAAAGCGCGGCACGTGCGTAACCAGCATGGAATCAAAGGGCGCGCAAAACAGAGCCTCTCGTGCGGTAGGATCAATCGTCATGAAGATTTTTTTGCTGGGCGCGATCCTCTCGCTGAGCCTGCTCGCAGTGGCGACAGCGCAAACAGAAGATCAAAAAAAACTCGATCCGCATCCGGTGGTGGCGCTGACCTTTGACGATCTGCCGGTAGCCGGAAGTCTGCCGCCGGGGATGAATCGCACCAAGGTCGCGACGGAGCTTGTCGCGAAGCTGAAGGCCGCGCAGATGGAGGGCAGCTACGCCTTCGTGATCGGCTCAAAGATCGCCGGCGACCCGGATGCCGAGCAGGCGATGCATATTTGGCTCGACGCGGGGATGAACATCGGCAGCCATACCTGGACGCATCCCTCGCTGACCGAAACGACAGCCGAGAGTTACATGAACGGCCTTGCGAAGAACGAAGCGCCACTGGAGCAATACGGCCAACTGCGCGACTGGCGCTGGTTCCGCTATCCGTATCTCTACGAGGGCGACACGCTTGCCAAGCGCCACGCCGTGCGCCAGTGGCTCTTCGCCCATCACTACCGCATCGCCGAAGTCACGCTCGACTTCGAGGACTGGGCCTGGAACGATGCGTATGGACGGTGCCTGGCGAAGAACGACGCCGCATCGCTGCAATGGCTACATGACAGCTATCTGCAGAACGCCGCCGAGTTCGTCGTGCTCGGCCGCGAAGAAGAAAAAATCGCCTTCGGGCATGAGATTCCGAATGTGTTGCTGCTGCACGCGACGGCCTTCACCACGCACATGCTGCCGGAGCTGATTGCGCAGTTGCAGCGCGAGGGATTCCGCTTCGCCGCGCTGGCCGAGGTGGAAAGCGATCCGGTCTACACCGAGGATCCTGACACGGCGCTCGAGTTCGGCGGCACGTTGCCCGATCAGTTCATGGATGCGCGCCACCTGCCGTATCCGAAATTCACGCCGCAACCAAAAGAGAAACTAAACAGCATCTGCCGGTAAGCTATTCCGCAGCGGCGATGGCCGCGACGATGCGGTCGATGGCCTTCGACTCGGTGTCACTGCCGGGACGATGTCCGTTGGCGAGGATCGAAAACACGATCGTCCTGCCACTGGCAGCCAGCAGATAACCGGAAAGCGCACTGGTTTCGTCGAGCGTGCCCGTCTTGGCCCAGAGCTTTTCCTTCAGCGGCGAATCCGCAAAGCGCTTGCGCAACGTGCCGTCGATGCCGGCGACGGGGAAGGTTGCGCGCCACGCCTCACCCCATGGTTGATGCGATCCATACGCCAGCAACTGCGCCAGAGCACGCGGGGCAATGCGATCGTTGGGGCTCATCCCCGATCCGTCATAGAAGAAAAAATCATCCTCGCCGATACCGGCATCGACCAGAAACTGCCGCACCACGCGCGTGCCTTCCGCAAAGCTGCCATCCTCACCCTCAAGCTTGCCGAGCAGGCGCAGCGTAAGTTCGGCGTGCAGATTCTGGCTGACTTTATTGGTCACGGCAAGGTCGTCGGCCACGGTGGGGGAAAGCCGCGTGGCCAGCACCTTGCGGCCTTCGAGCGGAGCTTCGACAAACGCGTTCTGCGCGCGGAAAAGCTTGAGTTTCTTTTCTCTTTCTTCCGCAAAGTCTTCAGTATTCGTGCTGAGTTTGTGACGCGATTCAGCCGCGCCCTTCACCTGCACGCCGCGCGCGCGCAGTGCTTCAAGGAAGGCCTTCGCCGTGTACTCGGCAGGATCGTCGACGGCGAGGTTGGCGCGGAATCCCTTTGCCCCAACGGTGCCCCAGGTGCGCACCAGCAAGGAGCCGGGTGCGCGGTCGAGCCCGGGGTGGGCAACCACGCCCGCAGCCGCAGGCGTCATCACGTTGTCGAGCGTGTAGAGATCAACTTGCGGCAACCACGCGGCCACGGTGGCTGCGGGATTTGTCGGATCGGCCTGCACGGAAAGCCCGATGACGTTCTCGTTGTAACTCAGCGCGGAGACGGGCGCGCCATCGCCCCAAATGGTATCGTCCCATCCCCAACTGGAGCCATAGGATTCGTGCGGATAGAAGCTGTCATCCCCGATGACGCTGCCTTCGACCACACGCACGCCGGCATTGGCAATCTGTTCGGCCAACGCATCGAGCGGCACAAGCGGATCGGGCACGGGAGATGGCTCTGCACCCGGGGCCAGCGGTTGCGGCGGCTGATAAGGATAACGGCGCGTGCTCAGCGTCGGATCGCCCGCGCCCAGCAATACCAAATCGCCATGCAGCACACCGCTGGCATCGACCGTTCCTGCGGCGACTACGTTCGTCTTCCAGCGCAGCGTGTCGACCGGCAACAAAGCGAAGGCCGCGGCGGTTGTCGCCAGTTTGGCGTTCGAGGCTGGCGTAAACAGCTTTCCCTCGTTGAACCCATAAAGCGGTTTTCCCCCCAGAGAAACAATACTGATGCCCCAGGTGGCGTGCGCCAGCGCGGGCTCGGCGAGGATTGCCGCAAGGCGTGCGTCGAGCGTTGATGCGCCTTCCTTCTGTGCAACGGAGGCGGTATTCAGCGAAAGAAGAATGGCAAGAGAAAGGCCTGCGCATCGGAGAAAAAACTTCATGCACGGAGTGTAGCAGCCGGCAAATTCGGACGGCGTAGGATGAAAGCAGAAATTCGCGACCGCACAGGCCAGGGGAGAAACGAGTACGCATGAGGCGAACGGCGAGAGAACAAACGGTCTGGCAACTGCCCGGACAAGCGCTCGCGCTCGGACAGCGCACGCTGGTGATGGCCATCGTCAACATCACGCCGGACTCGTTCAGCGACGGTGGTTCCTTTTTCTCGCCGGAAGTGGCCGTGGCACATGCGCTGCAAGCGCTCGACGAGGGCGCGGCAATTCTCGATTTTGGCGCGGAGAGCACGCGACCGGGTTCGCAGGCTGGCGGCAAGGCAGGCACGGCCGCGGCACCCCTGGTCAGCACCGATGAGGAACAGGCGCGACTGCTTCCGGTTCTTGAAGGCGTCTTGAAGGCTCGGCCTCATGCCGTGATTTCCATCGACACGTACAAGGCCGCGACGGCGCGGGCCGCGCTTATGGCAGGCGCGGCGATCATCAACGACGTCAGCGGATTTTTGTGGGACAGGGAGATGCCCGTCGTCTGCGCGGAGTTCAAAGCTGGCGTGGTGCTGGGTCACACACGTGGGCTGCCCGAAGAGTGGGCCGCGCAACCGGCGCTTGCCGGCGATGCGTTGATGCGCACTGTATGCGAAGGACTCGCGGAAAGTCTGAGCATTGCAGCACTGGCCGGACTCGCCCGGGAAAACCTCGTGCTCGACCCCTGCTACGGTTTCGGCAAACGCTTCGAGGAAAATTTTTCACTGCTGGCGCGACAGGAGGAACTGCTGGCGCTCGGCCGGCCGTTGCTGATCGGATTGAGTCGCAAATCCTTTCTGGGCCATGTGCTGGCTCCTCTGCACGATGGCCGCGATGCGCCGGTCGACAGACGCGAAAACGCAAGTTTGGCCGCGCTGACGGCCGCGATCTTGCACGGAGCTTCGATCATGCGCGTACATGCGGTACGCCCGGCCGTCGAAGCCGCGCAAACCGCCGACGCAATTTTGGCTGCGGAGTAATTTTTCTGTCAGGAGACTGCGCAGTGCATCAATAAGGGCAGGAAACTTGAGGGGGCAGCACCGTGTGTCTAGATTTTGCACACTTGACTTTCGAGAAAGACGCCATCAGAACACAGTTCCTTCAAAAGCAACTTTTGCTCTGAAATATTTCAAAATGGTTACTACCTTAAGAGGAACATACCCCCCCCCTTTTTGGCTGCGTTCGAACCTCCTCCAACTCGAAAGAGAATAGCTAAATTTCACGCCAGGCATGAGAATATAAGGCAGCTTTTAATAAGGATTTGCCTCGTTTGTTGACGGTTGATGAAAGAGCACATCTTAAAGAAATTCCATGCCGTTGTATGTGCAATTTTGGTATGCGCAATAATACTGTGAGGCTATAATGGCTCTCAGAAACAAAGATGATTTGTAGCGACTATACGCCGCAAAATCGTCTAACGGCACGATAAGCGTATTTTGTACGTTCCTGGAGTTTGGTCGATAAGGAAGTCAGTAGCACGTCAGATAATGGGCCAACTTTTGTTGTTTGAAAGGTTATCTGATATCAACGTCATTTTTATCGAGGACTTTCTTGAACTATTGGACTATTGACTCGAACGAGAGTGGGAAGCCCGATCAGCATAAGGGGCAAGGTGTGTTCTCCACGGTTCGAGAGGCAAAGAGTTCTGGATCTTTGTTCGCGGATAACGCCTCTGAAAAGCGAGAATTCGGCACGGTAGTTCCCCCTTGTGGGTGCGAGCGCCTCAGTGTGTGGTCTCAATCGCTCCGCAAGCGCATTTTTGATTGCGCCTGCGTTCTGCTTTCACTTCCACTGTGGCTTCCCCTTCTGATCGTGGTGGGCTTGGCAGTGCGCATGACTTCGCGCGGTCCGGTCTTGTTTATTCAACGTCGTGTGGGCCGATTTGGAATGACCTTCCCCATCGTCAAGTTCAGGACCATGGAGCATCACGACACCGAACAGGCGAGGAACGCAGTGACGACGGCGGACAACCAGCGATTTACGTCGGTGGGACCATTCCTACGCCGTTGGAAGCTCGACGAATTGCCGCAATTGTTCAACGTTCTCGCCGGCCATATGAGCCTGGTGGGACCGCGCCCCAAATTGCCCGAGCACTGTAATGAGATGCCGCGTTTTGCCTGCAGACCAGGCATTACCGGAGCGGCCACGGTGGCTTTTGCGCGCGAGGAAGAATTCCTGGCCGATGTGCCCAAGCAGGTGCTCGACAGCTACTATCACGCCGTGGTCCTTCCCGCGAAGCTGCAGCTCGATGTTGAATACACGGCACAGGCCACCTTTGCGTCAGATTTCAGGCTGATCATTTCCAGCATTTTGCGCCGCTGGGATAACTCCATCTGGAAAACCATCGCATATCGCAACAAGGCTACTTTACGCAAAACGGTGAGGTCTTCCAGTGAGTCTTCTCTGGCTCCGGATTTTGTCTATCCGTCCGTCCGTCCGGAACCTTCCAACTTTTCCCGCTAGGGAAAGGCACCGACAATCCAGGAATTTAACTGCACACGGCAGCCTGGAACGTGTTTCAATAACTAGAGGAAGTCTAACTTTCTGGAGCCTTTATGGTCAGGAAAGATCTTCCCATTCCAGGCTCGGCAGGCAGCAATGACAAACGAAACTGTACGTGCGTCTCTTCCGCAAGAGACCGCATCTTCCTCCGCAGCAAAATCCGCTGAAGAGGGAGACGAGATTTCTCTTTTAGACCTTCTGATCGTTCTTGCTGAACGAAAATGGCTGATTCTCTGCACTGCCGCGGCTTTCGCCGTGTTTTCTGTTGTGATTGTTCTGCTCTTGCCGGCTCAGTACACCGCGACCAGCACGATCATGCCGCCGCAGCAAAGCTCATCCATGAGTTCCGCGCTGATGTCGCAGCTAGGTGGCATGGCAGCGCTGGCCGGCGGCAGCATGGGCATCAAGAACCCGAATGACATGTACGTGGCCATGCTCAAGAGCCGCACGGTGGAAGACGCCATGGTGCAAAAGTTCGGCCTGATGCAGGAGTACCACGCCAAGTTTCCCTCCGCGGCAGCAAAAGCCTTCGAGGGTCACGCCAAGATCGACGGCAGCGGCAAGGACGGGCTGATTCACATCTCGATCACGGATCGCGATCCGCGTCGCGCCGCCGAGTTGGCCAATGGATATATAGACCAGTACCGAGCGCTCTCCGAACACTTGGCCATCACCGAGGCCGCGCAGCGACGCCTGTTCTTCCAGCAGCAACTCGAACAGGCCAAAAACAACCTCTCGGGCGCTGAAGAGGCAATGAAGAACACCGAGCAATCAACCGGCATCATTGAGGCCACCAGCCAGGCTCGCGCACTGGTCGAATCGGCGGCCTCACTCCATGCCAAGATTGCGGCCCAGGAGGTCGCGATTCAGGGCATGCGCACCTATGCCACCGGCCAGAATTCGCAACTGGAGCAGGCGGAAAAGGAACTCTCTGGACTGCGTGGACAAATGGCGCAATTGAGCAGCTCCTCCGACTCGGGCAGCGATCTGATCCCCACCAAGGGCAAGGTCTCCGACTCCGGACTCGACTACATGCGCAAGCTGCGCGACGTGAAGTACAACGAGACGATCTTCGAAATTCTCGCCAAGCAGTTCGAGATGGCCAAGCTCGACGAGGCCAAGGAAGGCTCGCTGATTCAGGTTGTCGATCCGGCCATCGCACCCGACCACAAGTCCTCTCCCAAGCGCGCACTGATCGTGATCGTCGCGACCTTTGCCGGTTTTCTGCTGGGCATCTTCGCCGCGCTGCTGCAAGCCGCGCTGGAGCACATGAAGACCGACCCAGAGGTCAGCAACAAACTCTCGCTCTTCAAGACATCCCTGAGCCTTAAGGCGAAGGCTCTCCCCGCCCAGCGATAGCCCCTTGGGTTGTGCTTCCTCCGCTGCTGCGTGCTATGTTCTTTTGAGAGGCCGCAGCAGCAGGAGAGCTATGGTCGAGCGTCGCATCAAGCCGTATCTCGAACAGGTTGCCGAAGCCGAACGGCGCGCGCGCCAGCGGCTTGTCTTTCGACGTTCCCAGATCTTCGGCCTGCTGATCGTCGCCGCACTCGTATGCCTGTGGACTCTTCTGCACACCAATCCGCGCTGGATCTTCCCCTCCGGCTGGTGGCGTCCTTGACGATTGCATCGAGCCGCTCTTTGGTTGAGGCGCAGTCGCCGCTTGCGGTCATCCTTCTCGGCCCCACCGGCAGCGGGAAGACGGCGCTGTCTCTGGCTCTCGGCGAGTGCTTTGGCGGCGAAATTATCAGTTGCGATTCGGTGGCTGTCTATTGCGGCATGGAGATTGGCTCGGCCAAGCCCAGCCTTGCGGAACGCGCCCTGCTGCCGCATCATCTGATCGACGTGGCCACGCCCGATGTTCCTTACACGGCAGGCGACTATGCACGCGCTGCCCGCGAGACCATGAAAGAGATTGCCGCGCGTGGGCACCTGCCCATCGTCACCGGCGGCACCGGGCTTTATCTGCGCGCCCTCACCGACGGGCTCTTCGACGGCCCGCAGCGCGACGAAGCATTACGAGCAAGACTCCAGACTGCGCACGAAAAACGAGGAAAAAACTGGCTGCATCGCATCCTGAAAAGACTCGATCCGGTTTCGTCCGAGCGCATTCACGCCAACGACGTGCCCAAATTGATCCGCGCCATTGAGGTCTGCCTCACCACGCGCCAGCCCTTCTCGCAGATCCTCGAAAACGAGGGCAAAGATCCGCTCGTGGGCTTTCGTCTGCTGCGCATCGGGCTGAACCCGCCGCGCGCGGCACTCTACGAGCGGCTGAACCAGCGCTGCGCGCAAATGTTCGCCGAGGGACTCATCGGCGAAACGCACGGACTGCTCGCACTCTACGGCCGCGTGAAGGCCCTCGATGCTTTGGGCTATCGACAAGCCCTCGCGGCAATCGACGGCACGATGAGCCAAGCCGAGGCCACCCTCGCCGCGCAGCAGGGCCACCGCAACTACTCGAAGCGGCAGCTCACCTGGTTCCGCCGCGAGCCCGAGGTGCACTGGATCGAAGACTTCGGCAACACGGAAGCCAGCCTCGCCACGGCCTCGGCGCTGATTCAGGAACAACGCACCACACGCTGATCTCCGCACGCAAAACGCACGCTCCATCCCGCACGCCGCCATTTAAACTGGAGATGGCATCGCGCGTTTGCGTCTGACGACGCGCGCAGGAAGAAATGGAGTTTTCGCATGGCAGAAGAGACGATCTATGACGTGGCGGTAATCGGCGGCGGCCCGGCCGGATACACAGCGGCCATCCGCGCGGCGGAGTACGGGCTGAAGGTCGCCCTCATCGAGCGCACGCCCAAGCTGGGCGGCACCTGCCTGCACGTCGGCTGCATTCCGACCAAGGCTCTGCTGTTCAACGCCGAGTTGTGGGACCAGCTCAAGCACGCCGCCGAGTTCGGCATCGCGAACCTCGGCACGCCCACGCTCGACTGGGCCGCCGTGCTCCAGCGCAAGGACGGCATCATCGCCAAGCACGTTAAGGGGCTTGAGTTCCTGATGAAGAAGCACAAGATCGCCGTGCTGCGCGGCACAGGCACGCTCACCGGCGCGGCAGTGGGCGGCATTCATTCCGTTGCAGTGGCCGGGGAAGAGGGCGCGGCCTCGACGGTGAAGGCGAAGAACGTGATTCTCGCCACCGGCTCCGACGCCAAGATGCTGCCCGGCCTCACCGCCGACGACCGCATCCTGACCAACATCGAGATCCTCTCGCTCAGCGATGCGCCCAAGTCGCTGATCGTCATCGGCGCCGGTGCGGTCGGCATGGAGTTCGCCTCCATCTTCCACAGCTTCGACGCCGAGGTGACCATCGTCGAATATCTGCCCCGCGTCGTACCCGTCGAGGATGAAGAAATCTCGAAGGAAATCACCCGCCTTTACAAGAAGAAAAAGATCGACGTGAACACTGGCGCGAAGGTCGAAAAGGTGGAGCGCACCGACGCCGGCGTCCGCGTCACCTGGACCGACGCCAACGGCAATCCGCAGCAGAAGGAGGCCGAAAAGGTACTCGTCGCCGTCGGCCGCGCCGCACGCACCGAAGGCATCGGACTCGAGAAGACGCGTGTGCTCGTCGAGCGCGGACGCATCAAGGTCGACGAGGCGCAGGAGACCAACGAGCCGGGCGTCTTCGCCGTCGGCGACATTGTCTTCGGCACGCCGCAACTGGCGCACGTTGGCGCGATGGGCGGCATGATCGCCGCTGCCAAAATCGCCGGCAAGCCCTATCGCCCGCTGCGCAACGACCGCATTCCCGGCTGCACCTACACCGAGCCGCAGATCGGTTCCGTCGGCCTCACCGAGACGCAGGCCAAGGAAAAGGGCTTCGAGGTCAAGATCGGCAAATTCCCCTTCGCGGGCAACGCGAAGGCGACGATCCTCGGCAACCACGACGGCTTTGTGAAGATCGTCTCCGACGCCAAGTACGGTGAGATTCTCGGCGTGCATATTCTCGGACCGCAGGCGACGGAAATCATCGCCGAAGCCGTGGCCGTGCTCGAACTCGAAGGCACCGTCGAGGACATGCTGTACACCGTCCACGCGCATCCAACCCTCGCCGAGAGCCTGCTCGATGCCTATGGTGCCGTCGACGGACTCGCCATCAACGCCTAGCACGCTTCTGCTTTTCGCACACGCGGCGCGCATGCGAAGAACTTCTTCGTCTGCGCGCCTATAATTTTTTCAAAGAGATTTTCCCGGCCATGCCGGGTTCAGGAGAATTCCCATGGCTCCGGAGAAACCCATTCAACTGCCTCCGCCATCGGGCGGCGAGCGGCCCCTTGAGCAGGTGAAGAACCTGCATCAGACCGTGAACGCCGACCAGCAGCCCGCGACCGCGCATGTCACTATCGGCCAGGGCGTCGTCACCGACATCGGCAACAGCAACATCACCGAACGCGCCGAAGAGATTCGCTACAGCACCGATGAGGCGATGGTCTGGCAGGAAGCGCCCTCGCTGGCGCTGCTGGTGCCGCGCGCCCTCAAATACATCGTCCTGCTGGTGCTGATCTTCGCGGCCTGCAATGCCGCCCGCCGCACCGTGGGCGGCAATCCTGCCGCGCGCGCAGCGCTGGCCCAGAACGGCATCGAGTCCTCATCCACGCGCCACGCCGCGCACAAGTCCAAGCGCCACGCCAGCGCCGATGCGGACGATGCCACCACAACCGATCCGAGCGCCGCGACCGCCGATACGCCCGCCGATGCACCCGACAGCGATACGCCGCAGGGCTTCTCGCTCAACCGCATTCTCTTCTGGATCAAGGGCGGCTTCACTGCGCTCTACGTGCTGCTGTTCCTGAATTACTGGTTCCAGTTGAAGGCGACAAAATATTGCGCATCGAGCCAGCGGCTGATCGTTGAAGAAGGCGCGTGGCACGCGGTCAACCGGCCCTACGAGCTGCACCAGCTCGGCGATGCGGTCATCGAAAAACCCGCGCTTCTGCGCCTGTTCGAGGTCTCGAACCTGATCATCAGCAAGCAGCAAATCGAGTTGAAGGGCCTGCGCAATGCCGAGTACGTCCGCGACATTCTGCGCCAGGGCGGCCAGCTCGAAGCCCAGCGCACCGACAAGATCCGCTTTCGGTAAGCGCACTTCACACACAGCAAAAGGGCATCCGCGAAGGACGCCCTTTTTGCTGTGTTGAGCCTATCGCTAAACCTTATCGAGTTCCGCAAAAATCGCGGCGAGTTCAAGCCGGATCGGCGAATCCGGAATCGAAAAAATGCCGTCGCGCACCAACTCTAATCCTGCTACCGTGGCGCGATAACCCACGCGCGCATACGGATCGACGACCCAGACATGCTCGATGCCGAAGGCCAGATACTCGGCGGCCTTGGTCTCGGTGCGGCGCAACGCCTGATCGGGCGACTGAATCTCGATGGCCAGCAGCGGCGGATGCGTCAGGATCGGCTCACGTACTGAACCCGCGCGCAGCACGCACAAGTCCGGCACGCGAAAGTGCGTCTTCTGCGTCTGCACGCGCTGCTCGGGCAGCGAGTACACGCCCCAGTCGGCACGGTGATTGTTGAATAGAGTGGTCAGCAGCCCCTGCACATACGCATGCTCGAACTCGCCCATGTCGCGTTCCTCGATCGCGCCGTCGACGTACTCGCAGTCATGCTCGTACTCGGTCGAAAGATACTCTTCGACGGGGACCGTGCGCTCGTAAGCGGGCTGCGTTGCCATGCACACAGTATCCTCTCAAACCGGCTCGCGCGCCAGATTCCGCGCAAAGAAAAACCTCCGCGGACCGAAGCCCGCGGAGGCGTTGTTTCAATACGAACGACTTACAGTTCGATTGCCTTGCTTTCAATGAGCGCCTTCGCCTTGGCGATGAACTCATCGAGCGGCATCGAGCCCTGATCGCCCTTGCCGCGCGTGCGCACGCTGACCGTGCCCGCCTCGGCTTCCTTGTCGCCGAAGACGAGAATGTACGGCGTCTTCTGGTTGGCAAAGTCGCGGATCTTGGCGTTCATCTTCTCGTTGCGCGCATCCACTTCGACGCGCAGCCCCGCGTTCTTCAAGGCCGATTCCAGCTTGACCGCGTAGCCGATGTGCTTCTCGCTGATCGGCACCAGACCCACCTGCACCGGAGCCAGCCATAGCGGGAAGGCGCCCGCGTAGTGCTCGATGAGCACGCCGAAGAAGCGCTCCACCGAGCCGAACAGTGCACGATGCACCATCACCGGCTGATGCTTTTCGCCGTCCTCACCCACGTACTCCATCTCGAAGCGCGCCGGCAGGTTGAAGTCGAACTGCACCGTCGAAAGCTGCCACAGGCGGCCGAGCACATCGACCAGCTTGAAGTCGATCTTCGGCCCGTAGAAGGCGGCCTCGCCGGCGATCGTCTTGTAGGGAATTCCTTCCCTATCGAGAGCTCTTTTCAGTCCGCCCACGGCCAGATTCCAGTTCTCGTCCGAGCCGGCATAGTGCGCACGGTCGTTCGGGTCCCAGGTGGACAGCTCGACCTTGAACTCCTTGAAGCCGAAGGTCGTCAGCACGGCCTTGGCGAACTCGATGCAGGCCACCACTTCGTCCTCAATCTGCGAGGGCATGCAGAAGATGTGCGCATCGTCCTGTGTAAAGCCACGCACCCGCAGCAGTCCGTGCATGGTGCCCGAGCGCTCGTAGCGGTACACATTGCCTAGCTCCGCATAGCGCGCCGGCAGATCGCGATAGCTCTTCGGCGAGTTCTTGTAGATGAGAATGTGGAACGGACAGTTCATCGGCTTCATGCGGTACATGCCGTCGTCCAGTTCCATCGGCGTAAACATGTTCTGCGAATAGAAGCCCTCGTGGCCCGAGGTCTGCCACAGATTCACCTTCGCCACATGCGGCGTGTACACCAGCGAATACCCGCGGCGAATGCACTCCTCGCGCATCCAGTCTTCCATGATCTTGCGGATCATGGCGCCCTTCGGATGCCAGAAGATCAGTCCCGATCCGGCCAGTTCCTGAATGCTGAACAGGTCAAGCTGCTTGCCGATCAGGCGATGGTCGCGCTTGGCCGCTTCTTCCAGCCGCGCAAAGTGCGCATCCATCTCCTTCTTCGAGAAGAAGGCCGTGCCGTACACGCGCTGCAGTTGCGGATTCTTTTCGTCGCCCAGCCAGTACGCGCCAGCCACCTTCGTCAGCTTGATGGCCTTCACGCGGCCGGTCGAGGGCACGTGCGGCCCACGGCAGAAGTCAACGAATTTGCCGTTGCGATAGAAGCTAACCTCGTCGCCCGCCTTCGTGAACCTGGTCACGAAGTGCGTCTTCATGAAGTCGCCGTCCTTTTCGAACTCGGCCAGACTCTTTTCTCTCGGAACAAATTCGTGCACAAACTTGTCGTCGCGCGCGATCACCTCGTGCATCTTCTTTTCGATGGCTTCGAGGTCCTCCGGCGTGAAGGGCTTCTCGCGATAAAAGTCATAGAAGAATCCCTGGTCAGTGGCCGGACCGTGACCCAGCTTGGTCTCCGGGAACAGCTCCAGCACCGCGGTCGCCATCACGTGCGCGGCCGAGTGGCGAACGACCGTCAGCGCCTCGGGGTCCTTTTCGGTGAGCAGTGCAAGCTGGATGTCGGTGGTCAGCGGCGTCGAAAGATCGACCAGCCGCGAAGCGCCGGCAGCCTCGGCAGCATACATGCTGGCCTCGGTGGTCTCCTCGGTGGTCGTCGTAGTCGTCTCGTTTGCGCCAGCCAGGGGCGTCAGCCGCGCGGCTACGCTGGCAGCGGCCAACCGCGGCGAGATCGAATGGGCGATCTCCAAGGGTGTCGTGCCGACCGCTACTTCGCGAACGGCTCCATCGGGCAGATGTACTGCGATTGTTTGCTCGCTCATAATCCTTCTTTAAGTCCAGTGCTGCCGCGCGAAAAACGCGGCCAACCCTTTGAGGATAGAAGCTGGGAGCGGCCCAAGTCGAGCTTACGCCCGGGGAAACTTCGCCCCCAAGCCAGGAAAAGACCTTTTCGGATCGTCGTAACTGCTGCGTTCCAGCGCCGATTTCGGCCAAAGCAGTTTTCCCGATCCCCTGCGGATGCTCTAGGCGCGGGGCAGCGCCAGCGGCGCACGCACGGACGTGGCGTGCCGCTGCTCCCAGATCTTGGCATCAACCAGGAAGCGAAACCAGAAGGTTTGTAGCACCCAGAAGATTGTTCCCTCGACGCCATCGAGAAAGCCGAACCGCACCACGTAGCGATAGAAGAACAGCGCCACCGGCCGCGCAAACAACGGTGCGCCGTTGAAGATTCGCCGCAGAAACCGCTTGCGCTCGACCGGGTTGCCAAAGGCGCGCGGCGCGACGCGCCCAGCCATTGTGTGGCTGGCCAACTCAGCCACCTCGCCGTCGGCCCAGCGGTTGTGCCGCGCCGTCCACTCGCTCAAGGGCATATGCACGTCGTCGATCAGCACGCCCGCCAGCCGCGCTGTCCTGCCTCCATCGGGCAGAAGAAAATGTTGATCGTATTTGCGGTTCTCGCAGCGGCCCACACCCGTGCGGAACAGCCGCAGATGCCAGGTAGGACTCATGCCGCCGTGGCGCAACACGCGCCCCAGAAAACGCAGATACCGCGGCACAAAATAGCCGGCCGCTTCCGGTTCGTCCGGCAGCGATTGGATGGCCGCCACCAGCCGCTCATCCATCACCTCGTCGGCATCCAGATGCAGTTGCCAGCCGCAGGTGATTGGCAGATGGTCGATGGCCCAGTTGCGCTGCGCGCCGTAGTGTTCGAAGATGTGCTCGACGACGGTCGCGCCCAGCGAACGGGCTAGCGCTGCCGTCCCGTCCGTACTCAGCGAGTCGACCACGAAGATTTCGTCGGAGACCCGCCGCGCCTGCCCGAGCGTCAGCCCCAGCGACTC